>Ga0080004_1198462_pt1 | contig 26869 bp, 26 predicted proteins | sample WasSprMetagenome_FD_69207 | JGI IMG/M metagenome (GOLD analysis project Ga0080004, IMG submission 69207) | Sulfidic aquatic microbial communities from Washburn Spring, Yellowstone National Park, USA - WS (SPADES assembly) (version 2) | ecosystem: Environmental > Aquatic > Thermal springs > Hot... | reverse complement strand
ACCAGCGTCCCCCGCAGTTCGCTGGCCCGCACCCGCAGGTCGCCGACCGGCTCCCCGCCCGCCGTGCGCTGGGCCCGCACCCCGATCTGGGCACCCATCGCCCACAGCGCGTCCAGCAGGCCCGTGCGCGTGGGGTTCAGCCCCACGTTCTCGATGACGATATCCGATCCCGGCACCAGGACGCCGGCGGCGATGAGGAAGGCGGCGGAGGACAAATCCCCCGGCACCTCAATGTGCAGGGGGGAAAGATGATGCGCCGGCCGGATGCGCACGCGCAGTCCATCCTCGTGAATATCGGCACCCATGGCACGCAGCATGCGCTCCGTATGATCGCGCGAAGGGGCCGGGTTGTGCAAATGGGTATCCCCGTCGGCGTACAGGCCGGCCAGCAAGAGGGCCGATTTCACCTGGGCGGAGGCCACCGGCAGGGTATATGTGATGCCGTGCAGGGGCCGGCCCGTGATATATAACGGCGCCCGACCGTCCGTATCGCGGATGACCGCTCCCATCAGGCGCAGGGGCTCTGCCACGCGCCGCATGGGGCGTTTCAGGAGCTGGGGGTCGCCGGTGAGCACCGAATCGAAGGGCTGGCCGACCAGGATGCCGCACAGCAGGCGCATGGTGGTGCCGGAGCGCAGGCAGTCCAGCGGCCCGGCCGGCGCGCGCAGGCCGCGCAGTCCCTGCCCCTGGATCGTCAGCCGGCCCATGCCGTGCCGGGGATCGAAGTCGTGCACCTGAATATCCACTCCCAGCGCCCGCATGCATTCCATGGTGGCAGAGCAGTCCCCTTCCAGCAGTGCGCCGGCGACCTCCGAAGGGCCGTCCGCCAGCGCGCCCAACAGCAGGGCACGGTGCGAGATGGATTTGTCGCCCGGCACGCGGAGGCGGCCTTTCAGCGGATAGCGAGAGGGTGTGACGATGGCGTTCATAGGTTCAGCTCCCGCCGGCGGCGGCTGGCCGCTTCGATACACTCGCGCAGAGGGGCTTCGTCGCCGGCCTCGATGAGGGCATACAGCTTGTCGAACTGCTCTCGGAACACGTTCATGGCGCGCAGAATGTTCTCCTGATTGGTGAGGAAGATGTCCAGCATCATGTCGGGGTCGCTGGCGGCCAGGCGCGTGGTATCGCGGAAGCCGCTGGCGGCCAGTGACCAGAGGCCGGGGTCCTGCTGGGCGCCGGCCATGGCCGCTCCCATCAACGAGAGCGCGACCGTGTGCGGCAGATGGCTGACCCATGCCACCATGCGGTCGTGGTCGGCGGCGTCCAGCACCACCGGCACCGCACCCACCGCCCGGACCAGCGCCTTCCCCTGCTCCAGCGCTCCCGCGGAGGTGCGGGGCAGGGGGGAGAGGATGAAGGGCCGGCCGGCGAACAGATCGGGCTGGGCCGCCTCAATGCCGGCCTGCTCCTTTCCGCACATGGGATGGCCGCCGAGGGGCTGGACGCAGGCCGGCAGTCCCTCCATGGCCCGCAGGACCTGCGCCTTTGTGCTGGCCAGGTCCATGACCAAAGTGCCGGCCTGCAGATGCGGGCCAATTTCGCGGAGCTGACGCAGGACCACTCGCGGCGGGGTCGCCAGCACGACGACATCGGCCTGGGCCGTGCCTTCGATCAGGTCTGTGGTGCCGTGATGGATCCAGCCGCGCTCCAGGGCGGTGCGCAGGGTTTCCGGCCGGCGCGGGACGCCCACCACCTGCCGGCAGGCCTGGCGCGGGGCCAGCGCGCCGGCCAGCGATCCGCCCATCAGCCCCAGCCCGACGACCGCGACGCATGCGCCGGCAAAGCCAGGCTCCTCGCTCATACGCCGGCCTCCAGCGTGAGCCTGCGGTCCACGGCCTGTGCCACGCGCGCCAGGTCGCGCATCAGCGCGGCGAATTTATCCGGCTTGAGCGACTGCATGCCGTCGGAAAGGGCCTCCTCCGGCCGTGGGTGCACCTCGATAAGGAGGCCGTCGGCGCCGGCGGCGATGGCGGCCTTGGCCACCGCCGGCACCAGGTCCCATTTCCCCGTGCCGTGGCTGGGGTCCAGCAGGACCGGCAGATGGCTGAGCTGTTTCAGCACCGGCACAGCGTTGATGTCCACGGTGTTGCGGGTGTAGGTCTCGAAAGTGCGGATGCCGCGCTCGCACAGGATGACGTTGGGATTGCCGGCGGCCAGGACATACTCCGCGGACATCAGGAATTCTTCCAGCCGGGACATCATGCCGCGCTTCAGCAGGACCGGCTTGCGGGTCAGGCCCACCTCGTGCAGAAGGGCGAAGTTCTGGGAATTGCGGGCGCCGATCTGGAGGATGTCCGCGTACTGGCTGACCAGCTCCACATCGGTGGGGCTGACGACCTCGGTCACGACCGGCAGGCCGGTCAGCGCCCGCGCTTCCGCCAGATATTCCAGGCCCTCTTTGCCCAGGCCCTGGAAGGAGTATGGGGAGGTGCGCGGTTTGAAGGCGCCGCCGCGCAGGATTTGGGCGCCGGCCTTCTTCACGGCCAGGGCGGTTTCCAGGAGCTGTTCGCGCGACTCCACAGCGCAGGGGCCGGCCATGACCACGATCTCCTCACCGCCAATGCGCACATTCCCCACCTGGACGACGGTGCGCCCTTGCACGAACTCACTGCTGGCCAGCTTGAAGGGGTGCAGGATGGGCACTGCCCGCTCCACACCGTTGAGGCGCTCGATCTGATGCACGGGCAGATTGCGCTCGTCGCCGATAATGCCCACGATGGTGCGCTCCTCACCGACGGACACGTGGGTGCGCAGGCCGAAGGAGTGCACCCGCTCTATGACCGCTTCCACATCCGCCTGCGTCGCATCTCGTTTCATCACGATAATCACTTCCTATCCTCCTTTCTCTATGTTCGTGCTCTAGATTGGCTCATGGCCGTTATCGGTTTCCGCCGGCATGGGGGCGGCGGGATACGAACCCAACACCTTGACGAAGGCCGCTCTGCGCAGAAGCCCCAGCAGGGCCTTTTCACAGCGCGGCTCCTGCCAGTGGCCCTCGAAGTCCAGGTAAAAGAGATAGTGCCAGGGCTTGTTGCGGCGGGGGCGGGACTCCAGCTTGGTCAGGTTGATGTCCCGTTCGGCGAACTCGCCCAGGCAGGTGTACAGGGCGCGCGGCACATGTCGCGTGGCGAAGACCACCGAGGTCTTGCTGTGCTCCGTGCGGGGTGGGTCCTCCGTCCCAAGGATGAAGAAGCGGGTGTAATTGAAGCGCAGGTCCTCGATATCGGAGTCGAGCACCTGCAGGCCGTACATCTCGCCGGCCAGCCGGCTGGCGATGGCGGCCATGTCCGGCTGAGGGTTCTCCGCCAGCTCGCGGGCACTGCCGGCGGTATCGTAGTAGCTGATCGGCTCGAAGTTATGGCTGGCGATGTAGCGCTCACACTGCGCCAGCGCCTGCGGATGCGAGCGCCCCCGCCGAATCTGCTCGATGCTCGTGCCGGGATTGGCCAGCAGACAGTGCCGCACCCGCAGGATGACCTCCGCCCAGATTTTCAGATCGTATTCCAGCAAGAGGTCGTAGGACTGGTTGATGGAGCCGGCGGTGGAGTTCTCGATCGGCAGCATGCCGTGGGTGGCGCGCCCGCTCTCGATGGCCTCGAAGATCTCCTTGAGCGAGTGGCAGGGCAGGGTCTCCGTATCGCGCGGAAAGTGCTGGTAGACCGCCTCTTCCGAATATGCCCCGTGTTCCCCCTGGAAAGCGACGACTATTTTCCCCATTATGAACCTCCTGTCAGGTCGGGACGCAGGCGTTGGGCGTCCCGCAAGTACACGTGGATGATTTCCTCCTGGCTTTTTTCGGTGTTCCAGTGCATCAGCACGCGCACACAGCGCGGCAGGCCGGCCGGCACCGGGATTTCCGTGGCGCACATCAGCGGCGTGTGGCGCCAACCCAGCTCCCGGGCCGCCTGCGCGGGATACGCGGCGTTCAGGTCTGGTGTGACGGTGAAGAGGATGCTGGCGATATCCGCCGGCTGAATGCCGTTGGCCTCGGCCATCGCCTGCAGAAGTTCCCGCGCGGCCTGCAGGATGGCCTCGGGTGTGTTGGATTCGACGGTGATGGCGCCGCGCACCCCACGACAGCAAATCGCCATAGGTGTACCTCCTCCATCGTGCGGGTTTTGGGAAATAAAAAAGCGTGGAGCTTGCGCTCCACGCTGTATCCTCCTCGATACGCTGAGGGTAAGGCTATATGGTCACTCCCTCAGCCGGCGTGAAGCCCTCGCGCCCCGCGCGAAGGGAAAATAGTAGTAATAAAAATACACGCCGGCAAAGGACAGGGCATTCACGGCGCGCGCGGACAGGAGGACAGCCATGTCTTCCTGTTTCAGGGTCCGATTCCGCGCGTTCGCTTCCATACTTCCTAATGCCCTCAGCCTTAGTAACTGTAATGATAGCAAAGGGGCCAGAATTTGTCAAATGGGCAAAAATGATGGCCTTATAGCCGGCGCATCCGGTTCCGAGGCCCCATTTACTCTTCTATTGTTCCGCCGCCGGAGGAGGGTGTATGGCGCCGGCGGCGCACCTTTGCCCGCTCCGCCACCCGCAGGCGGGCCATGGCGCGCCGCAGGGCGGCCTCGGCGCGGGCAAACTCCACGTCGCTGATCTTCTGGCGCAGTAACTGCTCCGCCCGCTCGCGCGCTTTGCGCGCCCGCTCCACGTCAATCTCATCGGCGCGTTCCGCGGTGTCCGCCAGGATGACCACCCGGTCGCCCCGCACCTCCATAAAGCCGCCGCCGATGGCCAGCAGGATTTCCTCGTTGTCCGGCCGCACCAGCCGCACCTCGCCGGGCGTTAAGGAACACAACAGCGGCACATGGCGCGGCAGGATGGTCACCTGGCCGGTAGTGGTGGGCGCGACGACCTCCCGCACTTCGCCGGCGTACACCCGGCGCTCCGCTGTCACAATCTCACACTGCAGAACCCGCATCTGCCTCACTCACCTTTGAAACGTGCCGCGGCCTTCACCACATCGTCAATGGTGCCCTGCATGTAGAAGGCCTGCTCGGGGATGTCATCGTGCATGCCGGCGAGGATCTCCTCGAAGCCGCGCACCGTCTCCTCGATGGGCACATATACGCCCTTGCGGCCGGTGAACTGCTCCGCCACGAACATGGGCTGGGAGAGGAAGCGCTGGATCTTGCGGGCACGCGCCACGATGAGCTTGTCCTCCTCGCTCAGCTCCTCCATACCCAGGATGGCGATGACGTCCGATAGGTCCTTATAGCGCTGGAGCACCTGCTGGACGCCGCGCGCTACTTCGTAATGCCGCCGGCCGACGATGTTGGGGTCCAGGATGCGCGAGGTGGAGGCCAGCGGGTCCACCGCCGGGTAAATGCCCTGGGCGGCGATGGAGCGTTCGAGGGCGATGGTGGCGTCCAGGTGGGCGAAGGTGGCCACCGGCGCGGGGTCCGTGTAGTCGTCCGCCGGCACGTACACCGCCTGCATCGAGGTGATGGAGCCGCGCTTGGTGGAGGTGATGCGCTCCTGCAGTTCGCCCATCTCGGTGCTCAGGGTAGGCTGGTAGCCCACCGCGCTGGGCATGCGCCCCAGCAGGGCCGACACTTCGGAACCGGACATGACGAAGCGGAAGATGTTGTCAATGAACAGCAGGACGTCGCGCCCCTCGTCGCGGAAGTACTCCGCCATGGTCAGGCCGGTCAGGCCCACCCGCAGGCGCACGCCGGGCGGCTCGTTCATCTGTCCGAAGACCATCACGGTCTTATCGATGACACCGGAATGGGTCATTTCCAGAAGCAGGTCGTTGCCCTCGCGGGAGCGCTCTCCCACGCCGGCGAAGACCGAGTAGCCGCCGTGCACCGTGGCGATATTGTGGATCAGCTCCTGGATGATGACGGTCTTGCCGACGCCGGCGCCGCCGAAAATGCCCGTCTTGCCGCCCTTGGTGAAGGGGGCAATGAGGTCAATGACCTTCAGGCCGGTCTCGAAGAATTCCGGTTGGGTGACCTGCTCTTCGAAGGGGGGCGCCGGCCGATGGATCGGATAAAACGTCTTGGCGTTCACCGGTCCCTTCTCGTCAATGGGTTCGCCGATGACGTTGAAGACCCGGCCCAGCGTCTCCGGCCCCACCGGCACCATGATGGGCGCACCGGTGTCGATGACCTCCTCGCCGCGACGCAGGCCGTCGGTGGAGTCCATGGCGACACAGCGCACCCAATCGTTGCCCAGGTGTTGTTGTACTTCCAGGACCAGCCGCTTGCCGTCGCGGTAGATTTCCAGCGCGTGATAAATGTCGGGCAGTTCACCTTCGGGGAAGGCGACGTCCACCACCGGCCCAATTACCTGTACGACACGACCTTTTGTCCCTCGGGCCATGTATTCCTCCGCAATCGTAGATGCTGGGTTCAGCGCCGGCCGCGCATCTTGGCCAATGCCTCGGCGCCGCCGGCAATATCCACCATTTCCTTGGTGATGGCTTCCTGGCGCGCCCGGTTGTAGGTGAGCGTCAGCGCGTCAATCAGCTCGCCGGCGCTGTCGGTGGCATTGCGCATGGCCACCATGCGGGCACTATGCTCGCTGGCCGACGCCTCCAGCATGATCTGATACACCTGCATCTCCAGGAAGCGCGGTACCAGGGCGTTCAGGATCGCTCCCGGGCTGGGTTCATACACATATTCCAGCAGGGTCGGCTGTTCGGCCGCCCGCTGAATGGCCTCCACCGCGCTGCGCGAGCGCTCCAGCGCCCGCAGGGGCAGGAGCCGGGCTACCTCCGGCACCTGCACCATGGTGTTGACGAAGCGCGTGTAGACCACATAGACTTCGCCAAAGTGCCCAGAGAGGAAGTCCTCGGTGATTTCCCGGGTGATGCCGGTGATGTCCATGAGGCCGGGCAGGTCGGGGATGTCCTCGAACACCGCGCGAATGTGGCAGCCGGCCCTCAGCATGGCGCGCCGGCCCACCCGCCCCACCGTGATCAGTTCCACCGGCATGGGCGCATGCTCAACGAACTCACAGGCCAGGTTGATGACGTTGTGGTTGTATCCGCCGCACAGGCCCTTATTGCTGGTCACCACCACCAGGCCGATGCACTCTCCGGGGTGGGATGCCAGCAGGGGGTGCATGGCTTCCGAGGCTGTGCGCTGCAGGGCCAGATGCACCAGCACCTCCCAGGCCTTCTCGGCGTAGGGGCGCGTGGCCAGGGTGCGGCTCTGGGCGCGCCGCATCTTGGCCGCGGCCACCATCTCCATGGCCCGGGTCACCTTGGCGATATTGCGCACACTGCGGATGCGCCGGCGTATTTCTCTCAGCGTTGCCAAGGATGTCCGCTCCCGCTGTCCCGCGCGCCTCAGCTCGTCATGCGATAGCTGATGGTGGCGCGGAATTCTTCAATGGCCAGCCGCAGGGCCTGCTCGATATCCTCCGTGAGCGCCTTCTCCCTGGCGATCATGGCGCCCACTTCCGGATGGCTGGCATCCATAAACCGCAGGAACTCCTCTTCGAACTGCCGCACCTTGTCCACCGGGATATCATCCAGGTAGTCGTGCGTGGCGGCATACAGGATCATGACCTGATGCTCCAGCGACATGGGCTGGTACTGCGGCTGTTTCAGCACTTCGGTCAGGCGCTTGCCGCGCTCCAACTGCATCTGGGTGGCCTTGTCCAGCTCGGAGCCGAACTGGGCGAAGGATTCCAGCTCGCGGTACTGGGCCATTTCCAGGCGCAGTCGGCCGGCCACCTGGCGCATGGCCTTGGTCTGGGCGGCGCCGCCCACGCGCGAGACGGAGATGCCGACGTTGATGGCCGGCCGGATGCCGGCGTTGAACAGGTCGGTCTCCAGGTAAATCTGGCCGTCGGTGATGGAGATGACGTTGGTCGGGATGTAGGCGGAGACGTCGCCGGCCTGCGTCTCGATAATGGGCAGGGCGGTCAGGCTTCCGCCGCCGTGGGCGGCGTTCAGCTTGGCGGCGCGCTCCAGAAGGCGCGAGTGCAGGTAGAAGACGTCGCCGGGATAGGCCTCGCGTCCGGGCGGCCGGCGCAGGAGCAGGGAAATCTGGCGGTAGGCCCAGGCGTGCTTGGTCAGGTCATCGTAGATGATGAGCGCCTCTTTGCCCTGGTGCATGAAGTATTCGCCCATGGCACAGCCGGCATAGGGCGCGATATACTGCAGGGCCGCCGGCTCCGAAGCGGTCGCCGCCACCACAATGGTGTGCTTCATGGCCCCGAATTTCTCCAGCGTGGCCACCACCTGGGCAACGCTGGAGCGCTTCTGGCCGATGGCGACGTAAATGCAGTACAGGTCCTTGTCCCGCTGGTTGATGATGGTATCAATGGCGATGGCGGTCTTGCCCGTCTGCCGGTCGCCGATGATCAGCTCGCGCTGGCCGCGCCCGATGGGGATCATGGAGTCAATGGCCTTGATGCCCGTCTGCACGGGGTGTTTGACCGGTTCGCGGGCCACCACGTTGGGCGCGATGCGCTCGACCGGGTAGTAGTCGGCCGGCTCAATGGGGCCTTTGCCGTCGATCGGCTGGCCCAGGGCGTTGACCACGCGCCCCAACAGCCCCTCGCCCACCGGCACGGACACGATGCGCCCGGTACAGCGCACCAGGTCCCCTTCCTGAATTTTGGTGAAGTCGCCGAGGATGACGGCGCCGACGTTGTCCACCTCCAGGTTCAGCGCCAGGCCGTACACACCCTCGGGGAACTCCAGCAGTTCGTTGGCCATGGCGCCGGAGAGGCCCGAGATGCGCGCGATGCCGTCGCCCACCTCGATGACGGTGCCGACATCCACTGCCTCAATGGGTGCCTGGAACGTCTCGATTTGCTTTTTGAGCGCTTCAACGATATCCCTTGCTTGCAGGGCCACGCATGTACCTCCCTTGCCGATGATTCAGGACATAAACCGATGGCCGGCCGCGCCGTCAGGAGGAAAGCAGTTGCTCGCGCAGGCGTTCGAGCTGGCTGGCGAGCGTGCCGTCAATGACGGTGTCGCCCACCCGGATATGCAAGCCGCCCAGCAGGGAGGGGTCCACATGGAACTCGCAGTCCACGTCGGCCCCAAAGCGCCGGCGGATGAGGGCGGCGATGCGCTCGCGCTCTTCCTCGCTCAGCTCCACCGCGCTGGTGACGTGAGCGACCTCCCGCACGCGGCCGCGCGTCATCAGGCGCTCGAAGGCGGCCGTGACGTCGGGCAACATGGGCAGATGGCCCTTGTCCAGCAGGAATCCCAGGAAGCGGCGGAACTTTTCGCTGGCTCCCTGCGGCACCACGGTCTGCAGGCGCTGGTACTTTTCCGCCGGCGAGGCCTCATCGCTGGCCAGAAAGTCCGCCAGCGCCCGGTTCTCGGCCAGGGCCTGCTGGACGCTCTTCAGCCAGGATGCCCATTCCTCGAGCGCCATCTCATATAACGTTTGGGCATAGTGCAAGGGCAGTTCTTCGCGTCTCACGACAGCGCCTCTGTCTCTGCCAGGAATTTCTCAATCAGCTTGCGCTGAGTCTCCTCATCCAACGTGGTGCCGATGAGCCGGCGCGCGATGGCCACCGACAGGTCACCCACCTCGCGGCGCAGTTCCTGTGCCATCTGCTCGCGCATGCGCTCGGCCTCCTCGCGAGCGCGCTTGCGGATTTCCTCCGCTTCCGCCTCGGCCTTCGCCCGTATTTCGGCGGCCACGCGCTGGCTCGTCTCGGTGGCCTGGGCGATGATGCGCTGGCCCTCGCGCCGGGCCTCGTCCACGATGCGCTCATATTCCTGCTCGGCTTCCGCGCGCCGGCGCGCCGCTTCCTCGGCGTCCTCCAGCCCCTTGCGGATGCGCGCCTTGCGCTCCTCGAACATCCGCAGGACCGGCTTGTAGAGCAGGAAGTACAGGGCGACGAGGAGCAGGGTATAATTGAAAATCTGGGAGACCAGCAAGCCGAGATTGATCCCGAGTTTTTCCAACGGTATCTCCTCCCAGGTGCATACGCAGGCGAGATCAGAATGATAGAAGCCGGCGGCCGGCCGGCATCACTTCTCCCATCCTGGTATTACACGAATTTGATGATCAGAGCCACCACCAGGGCATAAATGGCGATCGCTTCCGCGAACACGATGGCCAGGATCATGTTGTTGCGCACCTCGCCGGAGGCCTCGGGATTGCGCCCGATGGCTTCCATAGCCTTGGCACCTAACATTCCGATGCCCAAGGCCGGCCCGATGGCGCCCAGGCCGATGGCGATTGCCGCCGCGAACTGCTTCGCTGTCTGAAGGTCCATGGTTCCTCAATGCCTCCTGTCAATGTGCTGATTGGTTCAAGGTGAAAACGCAATTGCCGGGCCTTCCGCCGGCGCCGGCATTATTCCGCATGTTCGCCTTCCCCATGCCCCAGGGTGGCCAGGGTGAAGAAGACGACGCTCAACATCATGAAGACCAGGGCCTGCACGAAGCCCACGAACAGCTCCAGCCCATAGAAAGGCAGTGAGACGATGTAGGGAATCAGGAATGCCAGCACTCCCAGCAGGACCTCGCCGGCGAAAATGTTGCCAAATAGACGGAAGGTGAAGGAGATGATCTTGGCGAACTCGCTCACCAGCTCCAGCAGGCCCACGAACATGTTGACAAAGCCCTCGAACACGCCGTGGCGGAAATCCACATGGATGAACTTGCTGAAATAGCGCGGGCCGAGGGCCCGGATGCCGAAATACTGGGTCAGGAACACCGATGTCAGCGCCAGGGCCAGCGGCATGTTCACATCCGTGGCGGCGGAGCGCAGGAACGGCACCAGGATATAGCCGTGGCCTTCCTCCGCCGGCTGACGGAGGATCAGGGCGAGGCCCCCGGAGATTTCCCGGATCTGATAGCCGGTGACGCCCTCATGGGCCTTTTCCAGCCAGCCGATGCTCCCGTAGAAAGGCAGGATGCCGGTCCAGTTGGAGATAATGATGTACAGGAAGATGGTGGTCACGATGGGGAAGAATTTCGGCGCCCACTTGGGGCCGGCGACGCTCTCCACCAGCCCGTAGATCAGCTCCAGCACCCATTCCATGACGTTCTGTAGGCCCTTCGGCACCAGGCTCATGCGCCGCGTGGCGAAATAGGCCAGCAACACCAGGGTGATCACGGAGATCCAACTGGCAATCAGGGTGTTGGTGACCGGGAAGCCGAACAGGTGAAAGACGACTTCAGGAGCGATCTCGATAGCCGGCAGGACCACCGGAGGGATAAGCAGAGAGAGGACAACGATCAAGGCGATGATGCCTAACGCCGGGAGCAGTACTTTGCGGGATAGTAATCTCGACACGATGTCGGTTCCTCCCGTAGAATATGCTGGCACCGTGCGGAAGATGAACTCGTGCCTGCGCCGCACGATTGCATACATTATATCGAAATGCAGTCGTTCGCGCAAATATGAGACAGGCGGGTTCGCGTGCTATATCACGAAGTGAAAGGCGGGCTGTCCCGGAAAGGGACAGCCCGCCGGCCTGCTCATGGCAGGAAGCCTGCCACCGTGTCCGCGTCCAGCCGTTTGGCCAGCGCCACCACCAGCTCCAGGGCATGGTCGTAATCATCCCGGTGGATGATGCCCACGTGGCTGTGAATGTGGCGCGCCGGCACACCGATGACCACCGTCGGCACGCCCGTTCGATATACATGGATGTATCCGCCGTCGGTGGCACCGCCCTCCATGGTGGAAAGCTGGAGGGGGATGTTCAGCTCCCTGGCGGTGTCAATGACCAGGTCGCGGAACTTCAGGTTGGGGATCATCATGGCATCGTAGAGCATGAGGCTGGGCCCTTTGCCCAGTTTGATGGAGGATTCCTCGGGTTTGATGCCCGGCACATCGCCGGCGATGTCCGACTCCAGGATGATGGCCGCATCTGGCTCCACCAGGGCGACGGAGGTCCTGGCGCCGCGCAGTCCCACCTCCTCCATGACCGTTGCCGCGGCGTAGACCGTGTTGGGGTGCGGCTCGCCGGCCAGCCGCTCCAGCGCCTGCACCATCAGCGCACACCCGATCCGATCATCCCAGGCCTTGCCCAGATAGGCCTTGGGGACCGAGAGCATGGTGAAGTCACTGACGGGCACGATCGGGTCTCCCAGGCGCACGCCGGCCTCCTCCACTTCCTGCCGCGAGGTAGCCCCGATGTCAATGTACATATCGCGCTTTTCCACCAGCTTATCGCGCTCTTCTTTCGGCAGGATGTGAGGCGGTTTGGCCCCGATGACGCCCGGGACGTCGCCCTTATGGGTCTTGATGATGACGCGCTGGGCGAGGAGCACCTGATCCCACCAGCCGCCCAAGGGGACAAACTTGATAAAGCCCTCGTCGGTGATGTGGCGCACCATGAAACCGACTTCGTCCATGTGGGCGGCCAGCATCAGCCGGGGCGCCGGCGCGCTTCCCTCCAGCCGCGCCACCAGACTGCCGATCTTGTCCTGTTCCACAGTGGCCGCCGGCGGCAGTGCCTCGCGAATCAGCCGGCGCACCTCATGCTCGTAGCCCGGCACACCAGGCACTTCCGTCAGCCGTTTGAGCAGCAGTTCGGTCTGATCCAATGTCCTGCCTCCTTTGCACAACGTATGTAGCCCTGCCCGGGGGAGAGGGGAAGATATGGCTCGGACAACCAACCGCATGCATCATACCCGATGTGCATCCGAAAGGCAAACCGGGAGCGCCAGAAACACGGGCGGGCATCCAGGCCGGCAGGGATGGTACGGGACAGCGCGCGGCGGTGTAAAACAGCAGGCCCCTCCGTGGGGGAGGGGCCTGGATTGGGTCCGGAAGGTGGTATTAATACTCCGGCGGCGTCGGCGTGCCCGTCTTCTCCTTCTCAGGGATGTCGGTGATGAGCGCCTCGGTGGTCAGGATCATGGCGGCGATGCTGGCGGCGTTCTCGACGGCCGAGCGCGTCACCTTGGCCGGGTCGATGATGCCGCGCTCCACCATATCGGTGTACTCGTTGGCGATGACGTCATAGCCGATGCGCGGGTTGTTCTTCTCCCGCTGGAGCCGGCGCACCTCTTCCACGACCACGGCGCCGTCCATGCCGGCGTTCTCCGCGATCATGCGCATAGGCTCTTCGAGGGCGCGGCGCACGATCAGCACGCCGGTCTGCTCATCCGGATACTGCATCTTGACGTTGTCCAGCGCCGGGATGGCGTTCAGCAGGGCCACACCGCCGCCCGGGACGATGCCCTCTTCCACCGCGGCGCGGGTTGCCGACAGCGCGTCCTCGACGCGATGCTTCTTTTCCTTCAGCTCGGTCTCGGTCGCGGCACCCACGCGGATGACCGCCACACCGCCGGCGAGCTTCGCCAGGCGCTCCTGCAGTTTCTCGCGATCATAGTCGGAGGTGGACTGCTCGATCTCCGCCTTGATCTGCTCGATGCGCGCCTTGATCATCTTCTCATCGCCCTTGCCGCCGACGATGGTGGTCTCTTCCTTGGTGACGCGCACCTTATCGGCGCGACCCAGGTCGCTGATCTGGGCGGTCTCCAGCTTGCGGCCCATTTCCTCGGTGATGACCGTGCCGCCGGTCAGGATGGCGATATCCTGGAGCATGGCCTTGCGGCGATCACCGAAGCCAGGCGCCTTGACCGCCACGACGTTCAGCAGGCCCCGCAGTTTGTTCAGCACCAGCGTGGCCAGCGCTTCGCCGTCCACATCCTCGGCGATGACGACCAGGTCGCGCTTGCCGATCTGCACCAGCTTCTCCAGGATGGGCACGATATCGGTGGCGGCCGAGACCTTCTTGTCGGTGATCAGGATGAAGGGGTCTTCCAGCTCGGCGACCATCGCCTCAGGGTTGGTGATGAAATAGGGCGAGATGTAGCCGCGGTCGAACTGCATGCCTTCGACGTACTCGGTCTCGAACTCGAGGCCCTTGGACTCCTCGACGGTGATGACGCCGTCCTTGCCGACCTTGTCCATCACTTCGGCGATAAGGTCGCCGATCTCTTTATCAGCGGAGGAGATGGCCGCCACGTTGGCGATTTCCTGCTTGGTGGTGACGGGGATGCTCATTTCCTTGATGGCCTTGACCACGGCCTCGGTGGCCGCCTCAATGCCGCGCTTGAGGAGCATGGGGTTAGCGCCGGCGGCCAGGTTCTTCAGGCCCTCGTTCACGATGGCCTGCGCCAGGACCGTGGCGGTGGTGGTGCCGTCGCCGGCCACATCGTTGGTCTTGGTGGCCGCTTCCTTCAGAAGCTGGGCACCCATGTTCTGATACGGATCCTGCAGTTCAATCTCTTTGGCCACCGTCACGCCGTCATGGGTGATGGTCGGAGAACCCCATTTCTTGTCCAGCGCGACGTTGCGGCCCTTGGGACCCAGGGTGGTCTTCACGGCGTTGGCCAGGGTGTCAATTCCGATCTTCAGGTTTCGGCGAGCTTCGTCGGCGAATACCAACTGCTTAGCCATATGTCATACCCTCCTTATGTGGTGTATATGCGTGAAAATGGTTTTGAGAGAAAACGGGGAATTACTTCTCCACGATCGCCAGCACGTCGCTTTCCTTGAGGATCAGGTACTTCTCGTCCCTGATCTTGACCTCGGTGCCGGCGTACTTGGCGAACAGCACGATATCGCCGACCTTGACTTCCATGGGGATGCGCTTGTTGTCCTCGCCCATGCGCCCGGGGCCCACTGCCAGCACCTCGCCCTCCTGCGGCTTCTCCTTGGCCGTCTCCGGCAGGATAATGCCGCCCGGAGTCCGCTCTTCCTGCTCTAGTGGCTTCACCACGATGCGGTCCGCCAGCGGTTTGAGATTGACTGCTGCCATTTCTACCACCTCCTTTGGCTGTAAGATCTCGAATGGTGCGCTCGTGTCTAGTGAATAGCACTCTTCAACGCAGAGTGCTAATTCCAAGGCGCTATCATACTCAAATTCCGCCATCTTGTCAAATTTCGAGGGCCGCCGTTAGCACTCTCTAATTTCGAGTGCTAACGATAGGGGAGAGAACGGGGAATACGGGGCCGCCGGCAACGCGGCATCACTTCCCGCACAACCGCAGGCCCTGCAGTGCCGGCTCCGCATACGGGTCCCGCTCCAGGGCTTTCTCCAGCCAGGGCACCCCCTGGTCGCACTGCCCCAGGTACGCGTAGGACAGCCCCAGCTCGTAATAGTACTCTACGGAATCCAGGCCCAGGGCAATGGCCTTTTCCAGGTGCGTGATGGCCGATTCATAGTTGCGCTGGACGTAGTAGACCACGCCCAGATGGCCGTAGGCCGGCGCGTACGTCGGGTCCAGCTCAATGGCCCGCTGGAGATTGGCCTCCGCCAGCTCGTAATCCTGCAGGGAATAATACGCCCAGCCCACCTGGTCCAGGACATGGGGATTATCCGGCGCGATGGCCAGCGCGGCCTTCAGCCGCGCTAAGGCATTGTCCTTATCCTTCAACAGCAGGTAGTTGCGCGCCAGGGAGAGGTGAAGGAGTACCCATTTCGGGTGTACCTCCAGCGCCTTCTGATAGTACTCGACCGCCTGCTTATACTTGCCCTGTGATTCCAGCACGTAGCCGGCCGTGCGCAGGACGATCAGATTACCGCCGTCCAGCTCCAGCGCTTTCTGTATGGTCTCCCAGCCCTTATCGGCGCGCCCCTTGTCGGTGTAGGCCTCCGCCAGGAAGGCATAGGCCTCGGGGAGGTCCGGATCCAGGTCCACAGCGCGCAGGCCGTGCTTGATGGCCTCGTCCACCTGGCCGGCCCAATCCAGCACCATACACATGGTCGCTTCCATCGAGGCGTTATCCGGCTCCCGCTCCAGCGCCTGCTGGGCACGCTGGACGGCCTTTTCCGATTCCCCCTCCCAGGCCAGCAGACGGGCCTGTTTCGCCAGCACCTCGGCGTTGTCCGGCTCCAGCAGGAGCGCCTGCTCGTAGGCCTCGATAGCGGCATCCATCTGCCCATTGGCGTAATAGCGGTCCCCCTCTTCCACATAGGATGCCGCGGTGCGGGTGGGGGTGGGGGTTGGCTCGAAGGGGCGCACCCACTGCGGTTGCTGTGTGAAGATGTAATATCCCAGCCCGATCAGGACCAGGTCCAGCACTAGTAACAGCAGGACCCGGCCGGGGCGCGAGCGCCGGCGCCGGGGGCGGCCGATGTACATTCCTTCACTCCTGCAGCCCAGATGCATGAATCGCCGGCCGGCATTATAACACGGCCGGCGCCCTTCGCCAAGCCTCCCCCAGCCCCGCGTTGCCAGAATGCGGGAAATGTGGTATCATGCGGGGGAGCTATCCTGCACATAAGGACGGAATACCCGGACCATGGAACGTCTTTGGTCACCCTGGCGCATGGCATACCTTACCAACGCGGAGAAGCCAGAGGGATGCGTCTTCTGCCGCAAATTGGCCGAAGAAGACGACGCACAGAACCTGCTGGTGTATCGCGGCCGGCATGCGGCTATCATCATGAACCTGTATCCCTATAACACCGGGCACCTGATGGTCATCCCGTATCAGCATGTCTCCAGCACTGAGGAGCTGGATCGCGACACGCTGACGGAGATGATGGAACTCGTGAACGTGTGCATGCGGATCCTGCGCCGCACCATGCACCCGGATGGGTTCAACGTCGGTATCAACATCGGCCGCGCCGCCGGCGCCGGCATTGCCGAACACGTCCACATCCACGTTGTCCCTCGCTGGACCGGCGACTCCAATTTCCTCACCATCCTCGGCCAAACGCGCGTCATCCCCGAACTCCTCGAGGACACTTACCGCCGGCTGGTCGCGGCACTGCAGGAGGAGCTGGGCACCGCCCCGGGCGGTTCCAGCTAGCCGGCATTCCCTCGCGCGGGAGCGCGGGGCATTCCTATACCCCCATCCCAGACCCTCATCCCCGCCGTGTTGGGGCGTTTCGTGCATGCGGTTCGTCTGGCCGGCCGCCAGGACGACGGCCGGCACCACCCGAAGGAGGGAGGCGCGATGCTGTACCTGCTGGATTTCCACGTCGAGTACCCCGAGACCATGACGCAGAAGGACCTGTTCGCCATCTGGGCGCGGGAGGCTGACGCCGCGCTGGGCGCCAAGCAGGCCGGCGTGGTCGTTGACCTGTGGAAATGCGTCGGCACCCGGCGCGTGGTGGCCGTCGTGAACGTGGACAGCCCCGACACGCTCGACCAAATCCTCATGGACCTGCCCATCATGAAAGAGCACGGCCATCATGTCTTCGTGGAGGTCACGCCCCTGCGCCGCTATGAGGACTTCGCGGCGGACGTGAAGAAGCGTCTGGCGGAATAGGCCGGCTGACGGACGAGACGGAAATAGGGTCTGCCAGACAGCGGCCATGGCGCCGTATCCCGGCCGGCATGGTCCCTTTGTCGCGCCTGCCAGGCAGTTGCTGACCGGCAGGGGTTGCGGGTTCAGCGTTTTCATCCTTAGCAGTGTTCCAGGAGCGGAGGGCGCGAGGATGACAGGTCGCGGAGCGCGCAGATTGCTGAAAGCGGTGATCATCCTCTTGGGCGTGTGGGCCCTGCTGGAGATCATTATGCGCCTGTATGTGGACCTGCCGCTCAAGGCCGATTTTTACGGCTCCATCTCCAGGGAGGACGTCCGCGAGCGCCAGGCCGCGGCCGGCGTGAAAACGGCCGCCGGCCCCGGCTGGGTCCATCTCGGGTGGATCGCAGACCCCGAACGGGAGTCGTACCGCATCGAGCGGCTGTCCGCCGGCCAGTGGACAGAGATCGGTCAAAGTCAGTTCGGCTCCTTCCTGTGGCGGGGGGAGGGAGGGGCATTCCGCGTGTTCGCGTTGCCGAAAGGGGGCGGCCAGCCCCGCCTTATCGGTGAGGCATCGGCTGAGCCGGCGTCTGGCTCCCCACCCTTGTATCGGCCCGTCATCGCCGGCCCCTGGCAGTTCCTCTTCCGCCCCCAACGCTCCGGTTATTACATCAACGATCACACCATTTTCCAGGACGCCGAGGGCAACTGGCGGTTGGTCGGCATCACTTCCAAGACCGACGGGGATTACAATCAGGAGCGCTATTTCGCCGTGGGAGTGAGCCGGGAATTCCCGCCGCCGGCGGGGATGACGGAAGAGGCGCCCATCGCTGATTTTGGCGAGCTGGCCTGGGCGCCGCATGTGATCCAGGCCGGCGGCTCCTACCACATGTTCTGGTCACCCCACAAGCTTCATCAGATGGATTCGGCCGACGGCATTACCTGGACCAATCATCGCATCACCATGTCCGCTCCGTATCACAAGTTCTTCCGCGACCCCATGGTGATCCAGGTGGCCGAGGACCAGTGGCTGTTGTACACCACGGCGCGCGGCACCTATTTTTCTCAGGTAGACGTGTATCAGTCCTTTGACCTGGAGGAATGGCAGTATATCCGCACCGCTCTGCGGGGGAGCTGGGGGAGCGAGCGCAACTCCCATTTCGCGTCCATGGAGTCCCCTTTTGTGGTCCAGTATTAAGGGCGGTATTACCTCTCCCTCACGTATAACAACGACTCCTTCTTCTGGCCAGGCATCCTGCTCCAGTTCCACATCTGGTTGAATCCCGCCAGCTACAACGATACGCTGGTGTTCCACTCCGACAACCCGTATGATTTCGGGGTATATTGCGGCCGGCATCGCTCTCCCACGCTGGTTACCTCACTGGAGGCGCATGCGCCCGAATATGTGCATCACCCGGTGACGGGCGAATGGTACATCACCACCGCCGGCTGGCCCTGGGTCGCGACCCTTACCTCCGGCGAAGCGGCGGTCGCGCCGCTGCGATGGGAGCCTGTGTCAGGACCGTGAAGCCTCCACCCCTGCCATACCCGCTGGCTCCAAGGTGACGGGCCGGCGAAAATGTGGTAGAATCGGGCAAGACCCGCGCTGGAGGGGTGGTGGAATGCCGCGTCCGCACCATGTATGGCTTCGAACGCTGTTCCGCATAGGCTTGTTCTGCCTGCTCATGGTACTGCCGGCATGCCGTGTGCCGGCGCCGGCGCGCCCGACCCCCACTGTACCGCCGGCCACCGCCGCGCCGGCCCCTTCCCCAACTCCGCCGGCCGCGGCGGAGGGCTATCTCCTGCCCCAGCCGGTCTCGTACCTGGTGGACCGGCCGGACGGCTCCACCGAACTGCATGTCATCAGCGGGCAGGGGGATGTGGTGCTGGGGACCGACCTGGATGGGTTCGCCTCCCTGCAGTGGTCACCGGATGCCCGCTACGGGCTGGCGGCGGTGCGCACGCCGGCGGAGAAGGCCCTGCTGTGGATCGATGTGCCGGCGCGTTCCTCCCGCCGGCTGTTGAGCGCCTCCCTCGACCAGCCGCTTCGCTTTCTGGTGGCGGCGGGCTGGACCCGTCTGCTGGCGGTCGGCGGGGAGGCCGGCGGGCGCCGGGTATGGAGCGCGACACTGCCCGGCGGCGAGGTGCATCCGCTGGCGGCGCCGGCCGGCGAGGTGGCCGTATGGGCGGTTTCGCCGGACGGCAAGTGGGGCTTGATCGGCGCTGAGGCCGGCGGCCGCTTTGTCTCCACCCTGTTCCGCCTGGACACCGGCGAGGGCTTTGACATGGGGGAGATGCCCCACCCGCTGGTGGAGTTTTCGCCGGACAGCCGATGGTTGGTCATGGTGGGGCGCGAGGCCGGCGAGGACATGGAGCGGATGGTGTTGTATGACCTGAGGACCGATCCCCCCGCCGCAGAGGGGAAGGTGGTGGCGCGCGCCGGCGCGATCCGTCCGGTCCCGCCCGCCCCAGGAAAGCCGGCAGGATTTTTCAGCGAAGACGGCATCTGGCTGACGACGGAACTGCGCCAGGGCGCCGAAGGGACCCTGCGCGTGCGGCATCTGGAGGACGGCCGGCGTATGGAAATGCCGCTGGGCACTGATGCGTTGGAATGGATGGCCGTGGCCCCCGGGATGCCCCGCGGCCTGGTGGCGCGTTCGGACGGGAGCGTGATGCGCCTCCTGCTGTGGTATTTTGACCTCTCGGCGGAGATCCCCTTCCTGGAGAACATGCGCGCCATCGCGCCGGCCTCCCGCTGGCAGGACGGCCGGCTGGCCGTGCAGGCGGAGCTGACCGATGGGCGCATGCTGGTGGCGTTCGAGGACGTGCCGGCCGGCAGTAGCTATATCGTCCTGCGGGGATGGATGCGCCCGCTGGCGGTGGACCTGGCCGGCGGCAGGGTGATGGCCGGCCTGGGCCGCGCCGGCCAGGAAGATGTGCATATCCTGGACGTGAAGGCCGGCGGGACGCTGGTCTACATGGGGTTCTCCGCCGGCGATGAGACGAAGCTGGCGCGCGGCGGGTTCGCACCCTTTGGGCCGGCGGCCTGGGCGCTGTTGTGGGATGGTACTGGGGACAGCCGGCTGATGCTGGCCGCCGAGCGGCGCGGCTTTGGCGTGGAAGCCGCCAGGGGCATCGAGGATGTCTGGTTCGCGCCGTCCGGCCAGGCACTGCTGTTCACCCGTGCCGTGGGCGGAGAGGCGGGGATATATATCGTCAGCGCGGATGGGAGCGGGGCGCGCCGGCTGGCGGCAGGGCGCAGTCCGCACTGGCATCCCGGGCCGTGAGGCCTTTATTCCGTCTCCGCGTCGGGGGACAGCCCTTCTTCCCAGGGCGCCTCGCTGGCGTCGGCGGCATCCATGCCGCGGCTGAGCACGCCCAGCGCCAGGCCGAGACTGCGGTGCATCAGGCTCAGCAGGAAGGGGTGTTCGGCCGGCGGGATATTTTCCAGCGCGATGCCGGCGGATAGGGCAAGCTGAGACAGATCGCGCTGGCCGCTCAACCAGAGCCATTCCGCCATGCGCCGCAGGCGGGCGGCATATAGGGCACAGCGTTCGGGGTCGGAGAAGAAGCGGTCGGCCAGTTCGGCCAGCCAGGTGCGGGGCACCGCCACGATGCCGCCGGCGGAGACCAGCCGGCGCAGATGCTGGGCGTAGGTCAGGATAAGCTCGCTCCGGACGAACCAGGTGGAGAAGGCTGGCGTTTCCAGCAGTTGGCCCGAGCGAGCCAGGGCGTGCTGGCGCTCTTCCGGCGATGGCTCCGGCAGAGAAGGGGCGGCCCGTTCCAGCTCCGGCACGTCATAGGCCCACAACGCGTCGTTATACAGCCGATAGGCCGCCGGCATGGGGTGGGCATTCTCATCATGGAGTTTCAGCGCCTGGCGCACCAGGAGCCGGCCGTAATCGTACGGGGCTTCCAACAGGTACAGGTGCGGGCCTTCCGGCCGCAGGGCGATGAGATGCAGTTGGCCCAGGGGCGATGCCGGCGGGAAGGGACGGTCTTCCACCTGGTCACTGCCCACTGCTTCGACGATGCCGGCTTGGTCATTCAGGTGCAGGCCGAAAAAGCGCTGTGGTTTGCCCTCCGGTGTCTCCTGGATGAACCAGATGCTCTGGTCGCCGCGGCCGTCCACCGGGCTGACGAGCGCGCGCCATTCCCCGCCGGCGGGCGGGAGCGGGCTGACCGGAACGCCGGCGAACTGGAGCTTGCGCAGTGCCCGTTCGACGGCCGGCAGGAGCGCGCGGGAAACCGTTGGCCGCAGTATCTGGAGCGCCCGGGCGGCGGCCGGCATGCGGAGCTGGGTCAGCATGTCCACGGCGCGCTGGGAAACCGCCGGCGAAGGGCTTTGGGCCAGCATCCGCAGGAGTTCCACCACATCATCGCCCTGCAGGAGGCTTTCCAGCGCATCCAACACTAACTGCTGGATTTCCGGCGCCTGCTCCTCGAAGGCCTCGATGTACTCGATGAGGATGGCACGGGAGCGCCGGCTCTCGCTGATGACCTCTTGCAGGGATTGGAGGGCGACCTGGGTGGGGTTGCTCACGTTGCCCAGCGCTTCCGGCGGCACCGTTTCCCCGAGGAAGCGTTCGAGGATGAGGCCGGCGGTCAGGCGGGCGTGGTCGGAGAGGGACGCGTCGCGCAGGGCACCCCAGAGGGCCGACGCGATCTGCTCGTGGGGCAGGTGTTTGGCCACCAACCCCAGCGCGCCGCGAAAATGGGGGTCGGTGGTGCCCAGGTTCGCCAGGATGGCAGGGATGACCTGTTCGCCATGGGAGAGAATCTCTGTGAGGATGGCATTGACTTCGGCGTCCGAACGGGCATCGATCAGCCGGCGCATGAGCGTTTCAATGGTGCGCCGCTGCCAGAGAACCGTGATGATCTTACCCTTTTGCGGTCCCTCTTCTTTCTTCATCTCTCGCGCCCCTGCGCGTGTTTCCTGCACTGGTACACGAATTATAACATACGCCGGCGCGGCCGGCGAATTTACCGCTGAATCGAATTACATACCCGATGGAGGTGATCGGATGCCGGCCAATATCAGCGAACTGATCCCGGTCCTGCAAATGTCGGTCAGCCCAGTGGTGGTGATCTCCGGGGTGGGGTTGTTACTGCTGACCCTGACGAACCGGCTTGGGAGGGTCATTGACCGCTCCCGGCAGTTGGTGAGCCAGCTTGCCGACGCTTCGGAAGAGGAGGCGGCGTTTCTGCGGGAGGAGATCGCCATCATCGTGCGGCGGGCCGGCTTTATCCAGCGTTCGGTCTTCTTCGCCCTGCTGTGCGTGCTGATGGCGGCCCTGCTGGTGATGACGCTGTTCATCTCCGCGCTGCTCCGCCTGTCAAGCGCCTGGTTGGTCAGCGCGCTGTTCATCGGGAGCATGATCTCGCTCAGCGTTTCGCTGGTGGAATTCATCCTGGATGTCAATCAGTCGCTACAGGCGCTGTATATTGAGCTGAAACATCGGGGCGCCGGCCGGCCGTGAGGGGGCGGTGGCCGGAATGTTTTGCATGAAACGCGCTTCGATGCTACACTAATGGCGTACGCCGGCATGGCCGGCGATGTCGTTGGGAAAAGGGTAAATCGCATGTCCAGGCGTGCCTTGTACCTCAAATGGCGTCCCAGCACCTTCGAAGAAGTCATCGGCCAGGAACCGGTGACCCGCACCCTGCGCCATGCCATTGAGCAGGGGAAGATCTCGCACGCCTATCTCTTCTGCGGGCCGCGCGGCACTGGCAAAACCTCCACCGCCCGCATCCTCGCCAAGGCGGTCAACTGCATCGGCGAGGGGCCGCGCCCCTGCAATGCCTGCGCCATCTGCCAGGCCATCAACGACGGCTCGCTGATGGACCTGATCGAGATTGACGCCGCCTCCCACACGGGGGTGGACAATGTGCGCGAACTGCGGGAGAAGGTGAGCTTCCGACCCAATCAGGCGCGCTATAAGGTGTACATCATTGACGAAGTGCACATGCTTTCCAACGCGGCCTTCAACGCGCTGTTGAAGACGCTGGAGGAGCCTCCGCCGCATGTGATTTTCGTCCTGGCGACGACGGAACCCCATCGCGTGCCGGCCACAGTGATCTCCCGCTGTCAGCGCTTTGATTTCCGCTACGTGCCGGCCAGCACCATCGCCGCGCATCTGCGCCAGATCGCCACGGTGGAGGGCATGCAGATTGATGATGAGGCGCTGGAGCTCATCGCCACCCACGCCGCCGGCGGCGTGCGCGACGCCCTCTCGTTGCTGGATCAATTGACCGCCTACGGCGATGCGGAGATCCGCGCCGAGCATGTGCGGGCCCTGCTGGGCATCGGCTCCACCGAACTGGTGGCGCGCTTTGTGGATGCCCTGCTGACACGGGACCTGCGCGCCGGCCTGGAGATCATTGATACGTTGGTGGACCAGGGGGTGCCCCTGCGGCAGTTCAACGCCGAACTGCTCGAGTACCTGCGGGGCATGCTGTTGGTCAAGGCCGGCGGGGAGTCGCGCCTGCTCCACATGAATCCGGAAGCCCGCCAGCGGCTGGCCGAGCAGGCGAAGCAGTTGGAACTGGCCGGCTGGGCGCGCCTGGTCGAACTGTTCAGCCAATCCGCACAGGGCCTGAAGACCAGCCTCCAGCCCCAGCTTCCGCTGGAGCTGGCACTGGTACAGGCGGTGAGCGAAGGCCGGGCAGAGCCGGCGCCCGTGAAGGCCGCGCCGGCCGCGGCGCCGGCTCCGCCCGCGGCAGTGCCGGAAGCGCCGGCGAAGGCCGTTGAAACCCCCGAAGCCCAGGCCGCGCCGGCGGTTGCTCCCGCGCCGGCGGATGATGCCCTGCTCCAGCGCCTGCGCGCTCACTGGCAGGAGATACTGCGCCTGGTGCGGCCGGTGGACAAGGATGCGGAGGCGTTTCTGCGAGCGGCAGAGCCGGCGCGGGTCGAAGACGGACAGTTAGTGCTGGCATTCCGCTACGAGTTCCATAAGAAACGTTTCGAGTCGCAAGGGTGTCAAGCGGCCGTCTCCCAGGCGCTGGCACAGGTGCTGGGGCAGGCCGTGCCGGTGAAGTGCACCCTGCTGGGGGAGCAGGGGAAGGCGCCTACGCCGGCGCGACAGCCAAACACGTCGGCCCGATCCTCGGAGCCGGCCCCGCCGGCGGCACCTGGCCCGACGGAACCTTCGGGCAAAGGGGCTGGGGAGAACGGTGCGGTGGAGGACCCGCTCATCCGCGCCGCGGTGGAAAAAATGGGGGCGCGGGTCGTGGAGGTGCGGCCGGCCGAGGCGCCGGCCGGCGAGCCTCCATGGCCGGAGGATATACCCTTTGAGGAAGATATGATGCCGGAAGATGAATAGCGCCGATATGCGGAGGAGGCGAACGCGATGAGCAAAGGTTTGGGTGGCAAGCGAGGCATGATGCCGCGCGGGGGCGGCGCCGGCATGGCGCAGCAGCTCCAGAAACTGCAGGAAGAGATGATGAAAACACAGGAAGCGCTGGGCCAGGAGACCGTGGAGGCCAGCGTGGGCGGCGGAGTGGTCAAAGTGGTGATGACCGGCCACCTGGAGGTGCGTTCGGTGACCATCTCGCCCGAGGTGGTGAACGCCGACGATGTGGAGATGCTCCAGGACCTGATCGTGGCGGCGGTCAACGAGGCCATCGTCAAGGCGCAGGCCCTGGCGGCGGAGCGCATGAGCGCGCTGACCGGTGGGTTGGGCCTGCCGGGCCTGTTCTGAGGGAAATGGCGGGGCTATGGAGCTGGCGAAGCCGGTTGCGCGATTGATCGAGGAATTCTCGAAACTGCCGGGCATTGGGCCCAAGACCGCCTCGCGCCTGACGTATTATTTACTGCGGGCGCCGGCGGACCAAGTGCTGGCGCTCTCCGATGCCATCCGCCAACTGCGCGAGCGCATCGTCTACTGTCAGGTGTGCTACAACATCAGCGAGGAGCCGGTCTGCCCCATCTGTGCCAATCCCCAGCGGGACCACAGCCAGATCTGCGTGGTGGAAGAGCCGCTGGATGTGATGGCGATTGAGCGCACGGGTGAATATCACGGCGTATATCACGTCCTGCATGGGGTGCTGGCGCCGATCGAGGGGGTGGGGCCGGAGCAGTTGAAGATCGGCGAGCTGGTCCAGCGCGTGCGGCAGGGCGAGGTGCGGGAGGTACTGCTGGCCACGAACCCCAACCTGGAAGGGGAGGCGACGGCCATGTACATCGCGCGCCTGCTGGCGCCGCTGGGGGTCAGGGTGACGCGACTGGCGCACGGCCTGCCGGTGGGCGGCGATCTGGAATATGCCGATGAAGTGACCCTGCGGCAGGCCATCTTGCGGCGTGCGGAGATGTGAAATGCGGGGCATGTGGATTTGACAATTAGTATAGGGCGTGGTATATTCTGCCCCCGTGCTCGGCGACGAGGAAATACCCACAGGGGTCGCGAGGCTGAAGGTGGCGTCGGGCTTGCTGATGGGGAAGGCCTGGGAGCCGGCACGGATGGAAAAGCGGCCGATGGAGATTTGACAAGGCCGGCGCCGTTGCGTATAATAGGCGCAGAAATCTCCGAGAAAGCTTAAAAAACCGCAATACAGTTCCAGCAGGTCTTGACAAGCTGGGCGTGAGCTGCTATAATATACGATGATGAAGCTGCTCATGCCAACATGGTGAAGCGCTGCGGACGCCGACGAGATCGCCGGCGTTTGTTATCCCCTCCGCCGCTGGTAAGGGTGCGGAGGTGGATTTGACAAAAGCAGCGGACCGTGGTAGACTCAAAACCCGCTTGCACCTTAACAACTGAAGAGTGATAGGAAGCTTGGCGTGACTGGGCCCTTATGAAACAACACAACCATGGATAAACCTTCTCTATGGAGGGTTTGATCCTGGCTCAGAATGAACGCTGGCGGCGTGCCTAACACATGCAAGTCGAACGAACCTGATGCCTCGACTAGCAATAGGAGAGGCGCAGGTTAGTGGCGAACGGGTGAGTAACACGTGGGTGACCTGCCCTGAAGTGGGGGATAACTACCCGAAAGGGTAGCTAATACCGCATGTGATCTGCCATTCGGTTGGCAGATTAAAGGCCTGTATAGGTCGCTTCAGGAGGGGCCCGCGGCCGATCAGGTAGTTGGTAGGGTAATGGCCTACCAAGCCGATGACCGGTAGGGGGCGTGAGAGCGCGGCCCCCCACACTGGCACTGAAACACGGGCCAGACTCCTACGGGAGGCAGCAGTGAGGAATATTGCGCAATGGGCGAAAGCCTGACGCAGCAACGCCGCGTGGGCGATGAAGGCCTTCGGGTTGTAAAGCCCTTTTCTGGGGGACGAGGAAGGACGGTACCCCAGGAATAAGTCTCGGCTAACTACGTGCCAGCAGCCGCGGTAAAACGTAGGAGGCGAGCGTTATTCGGATTTACTGGGCGTAAAGCGCGTGCAGGCGGCTCTGTAAGTCAGGCGTGAAATCTCCCGGCTTAACCGGGAGGCTGCGTCTGATACTACAGGGCTAGAGGTCGGGAGAGGGAAGTGGAATTCCCGGTGTAGCGGTGGAATGCGTAGATATCGGGAGGAACACCAGTGGCGAAGGCGGCTTCCTGGCCCGCACCTGACGCTCAGACGCGAAAGCGTGGGGAGCGAACGGGATTAGATACCCCGGTAGTCCACGCCGTAAACGATGGATACTAGGTGTCGGTGGTGTTGACCCCATCGGCGCCGTAGCTAACGCGTTAAGTATCCCGCCTGGGGACTACGGCCGCAAGGC
>Ga0080004_1061177_pt1 | contig 26884 bp, 23 predicted proteins | sample WasSprMetagenome_FD_69207 | JGI IMG/M metagenome (GOLD analysis project Ga0080004, IMG submission 69207) | Sulfidic aquatic microbial communities from Washburn Spring, Yellowstone National Park, USA - WS (SPADES assembly) (version 2) | ecosystem: Environmental > Aquatic > Thermal springs > Hot... | reverse complement strand
TAAGAGAAACCATAAAGAAAGTAAAGAGAGGAAGCTTGATATATACAGATAAATTCAAAATTTATGATGGTCTTGTGAAGTGTATATAAATGACATAGAAGGATTTTGGAGTTATGCAAAGGAGAGGCTGCTAAAATTTCATGGTGTAAGTAAGGACAATTTCATCTACTATCTAAAAGAGCTTTAATTTAGGTATAACTTTAGGGATAATGTTGAAGATAGTTTATATAAATGTTTGGGTGGAATGGATTGAGGAGTTAACAAATTTTTATTAAAATCTAGAAAGTAACCTTACTTTTACAGTAATATCTAAAGCATGCAGCGAATTTCATTTTTTAAATTCTCTCGCACAACATATTTCTAATTACATACATAAAATTCAGCTCTTCACCTCTCATGTCTTAATCTTTAACATCCATCATAAAAATTTGACAAGAAGTAATTTAAATTATAATATGTTTAATGATTAGCATAAAAAAGGAGTGAAGAATATGGAATTTTTATCTCAAAAAGTAGAGTTTGATATTAATATGATAAAGAAATACGACAAGCCGGCGCCAAGGTATACCAGTTATCCACCGGCTACAGAATTTACACCGGATATAGATAAAGCTGAGTATGTAAAGAAAATAATTCAATCTAATGAAAGAAAAACACCGTTATCTCTATATTTCCATATTCCCTTTTGTGAAAATGCTTGTCATTTTTGTGGTTGTAATGTAATCATCACAAGAAGAAAAGAAGTAGTTAAACCTTATTTAGACCATATTTATAAAGAGATGGACTTGTACAAAACTCTTATTGATGTTAACAATAGAAAGGTTGTTCAGCTTCATTGGGGTGGTGGTACTCCAAACTATCTTTCAGATGAAGAGACATTAGAGCTTTTTGATGAGATTAAAAAAAGATTTCAAATAGATGAAAAAGCAGAAATATCAATAGAAATAGACCCAAGACATGTTGATAGAGATAGAATTTTTCTACTAAGAAAAATAGGTTTTAACAGAGCAAGCTTTGGAATCCAAGACTTTAATCCAAAAGTACAAGAAGCGGTAAACAGAATCCAGCCGGAGGAGATGATTTTTAACGTTATGAAATGGTTTAGAGAAGCAGGCTTTGAAAGCGTAAACATAGATTTAATCTATGGACTGCCTTATCAAACACTTGAAACTTTCTCAGATACAATAGAGAAAACCATCAAATTAAACCCGGATAGGATCGCAGTTTTTAACTTTGCATACGTTCCATGGCTTAAAAGATTGCAAAGAAAGATAGATGAAAAAACTCTTCCGCCACCGGAGGAAAAACTAAAAATTCTCCAAATGACAATAGAAAAGCTTACAAAGGCAGGGTATGTTTTCATCGGTATGGACCACTTTGCAAAGCCAAATGATGAGTTGGCAATAGCACAAAGGGAAAGAACACTTCATAGAAACTTTCAAGGATACACAACAAAGTCAGAAGCTGAGCTTTTTGGATTTGGAGCTACCTCTATAAGCATGCTTTATGATGCTTACGTTCAAAACTACAAGGTTTTAAGAGATTATTACGAGCCAGTGGAAAACGGTCAGCTGCCGATAGAAAGAGGTGTATATCTAACACAAGATGATTTTATTAGAAGAGAAGCTATAATGAAGCTCATGTGTCATTTTAGATTGGTAAAATCAGAAATAGAAGAAAAATTCAACATAAAATTTGACGAGTATTTTAAACAAGAATTAGAAAGCTTAAAAGAAATGGAGGAAGACGGACTGTTGACATTATATCCAGATAGAATAGACGTTTCGCCTATCGGAAGACTTCTAATCAGAAATATCGCATCTACTTTTGATGTATATTTAAGAAACAAAAAAGAAAGAAGATTTTCAAAGGCTATATGAGTAAACAGCAGATACTTAACGAGATACTAAAAAGGCTTGACATCATACTGTCTGCTTATGTCAAAGAGCCGTTTATTGAAGACTCTTTATTAAAAGAATATTCAGCGTTTTTATTTTATAACTCTACTCTACAGCCAGTTAAAGATTATGCAAAAGTAAATATAGATAATCTGATAGGCATAGATTATCAAAAAGAAGAGATAGTTAAAAATACGGAAAAGTTTGTAAAAGGACTGCCGGCGAATAACGTATTACTATGGGGAGAAAGAGGCACAGGAAAATCTTCCTTAGTAAAGGCTATGCTTCCAATGTTTGCCGATAAAGGCTTAAAAATCATCCAAATTTTAAAAGAAGAAATTTTAAACATATTTAAACTTTATCCTATCATAAAAAATCAAGATGCTAACTTTATTTTATTTATAGATGACCTTTCATTCGAAAGCGATGAGAAAGACTTTAAAGAGTTTAAAACAATTCTTGACGGCGGACTTTTTGAAATTCCAGAAAACATGCTTTTTTACGTCACTTCAAATAAGAAAAATCTAATTCCTATCAAGTTCTCAGATAGAGAAGATAGTCAGTACACTAGACAGTCAGATATATTAGAAGAAAAACTATCTCTAGTAGATAGGTTTGGTTTAAGACTTGGATTTTTTAGATTTGACAAAGAAAATTTTATCAAAATAGTTAAACATTATGCCGCTATTTACAACATTAACATAGATGAAAGATTGCTAATAGAAAAAGCATTAGCCTATGCAGCAGAATATGGGACTTACAACGGAAGAACAGCATTAAACTTTATAAAGAGCCTGTAAGGAGTTTGTAGATTGAATATTGAGTATAAATTTTTTCTCTCTTATGCTCTTGTACTGATTTCAATGTACATAATCTACAAAGAGAAGATAGGGTTAGAAAAAGATGTATTAATTAGCAGCATTAGAGCCTTTTTTCAGCTTTTGATACTTGGCTATGCTTTAATATACATCCTAAAGCTATCTAACCCGTTTGAGCTGACTTTAATATTATTTTTTATGATATTGTTTGCAACCTTTACAGCACAAAGAGCAGTTAAAATTTACGATGGTTATAAAATTGCGTTTTTATCAATATTTCTGTCTTCATTTATAATTATAGGAATCTTAGTTTTGCTTGGAGTTTTACAGTTAAAAGCTAATGAGATTGTTCCAATCGGTGGAATGATTATTGGTAATGCCTTAAATGCTTACACTCAAACAATAGAAAGATTTAGAAACGATGTAAAAAATAATATAGATTTGATAGAAGCTTTTCTTGCTGTTGGTGCATCTTTAAAAGAAGCAGAAAAAATTCAGATTAGAAACTCTATCAAAGCAGCAATGATACCTATCTTAAACAACCTTAAAACTCTTGGCATCATATGGATACCGGGCATTACAGCAGGTATGGTATTAGCCGGAGCTGACCCATTGCAGGCTGTATTTTTCCAGCTTGTAATTATGTATAGTATGCTAAGCGTTGCAGTTTTTACTTCCTATTTTGCAACAAATTTGTCTTATAAAAAGATACTATGGTCTTACCTTGGATGAGAAATTAGTAATTTTTGTAGAATTTAAAAGGAGATCCTTCGGCTTTGCGGCTTCAGGATGACGAGGAGCTTCCGAATGATGTTATTCTGTAGCCGGCGAAGAATCTCTTACTTTTACTAAATTCCTTATCCGAGGTAAATTTTATTTTGTTAATAATATACACTGAAGGTTTGAGATGTTTAAACTGATTTACAGCCTTTTGTACGCATTAGCGTTAATAATTGTCTTGCCCGTTTTATACTTATACTACAAAAAGAAAGGATACGATTTTCATCTTAAAGAGAGATTTTTGCTAAAAAAAATAAATACACAAAAGCCTACAATTTGGATACACTGTGCAAGCGTTGGAGAGATAAAAACAGCACTACCAATAATAAACTATCTAAAAACTTACCAAGACTATGAATTATTAATAACAATCTTTTCAGTCAGAGCTTACGATTTTGCTGTCAAAAATCTAAACGGCATAAAAATTACATATCTTCCATTTGATTTGTCTTTCTTAATAAAAAAATTTATAAAAAACTACAAGCCAAAGATATTAATCATCCAAGAGGCTGAATTTTGGTTTAATTTAATTACAACTTCTTGTAAATACATTCCGGTAATTTCAATTAACACAAGCATTTCAGAAAAATCAAAGAGAAATATCACAAGATTTAGATTTTACTTTAAGCCTATTTTAAATAGCTTCTCTAAAATTATTGTTAGAACAAAAGAAGATAAGGAATTTTTATCTCAGTTTGTAAATCCTTTTAAAATAAATGTCTGCGGAAATTTAAAATTGTTATCAGAGATAAAGCATAAAGAAGTAAACTTAGAAAAATCAAAAAAAATCATTCTTGGAGCAAGTACTCATAGTCCGGAAGAAGAGATTTTAATCAAAGTTTATAAAGAGATAAAAGATGACCAAACAATGCTTATTCTTGCACCAAGACATTTAGAAAGAATCAATGAGATTATTAATCTTATAAAAAATCACAGTTTAAGCTACGGTTTAAGAAGTAAAAATAGTAGTATAGATGCCCAAGTTTATATGATTGATACAATGGGAGAGCTTATATCGTTTTTTAAGTATGCCGATGCTGTATTTGTAGGCGGAACGATTGCAAACATCGGCGGGCATAACATTTTAGAGCCGATTCTAAGCGGAAAAAAAGTTATAATAGGTAAAAACTACTTTAAAATCAAAGACTTGGTAGAACTTGCCAAAAGCATTGATGCGGTTGATATTGTAGAAAATGAAGTAGAGCTTAAAAAAGCAATTTTAAAACATTTAAAAAACAATAACATTGACATTGACTTAGAGGCTTTAAGAAAAGATATTTATAACTGTTATATCAAATCAATAAAAGAGGTTTTAAATGGATAGTTTAATCAAAATAGCACAAGAGTTTTACATCAGCGAGATAAACGATAAAATTTCATACACAGAGCTTGTAAATCTCATTTCTGATAAAGAATTAAAAGAAAACATATTAAATATAGCAAAAACTGAAGAAAAGCACGCAAATTTTTGGCAAAAGTTTATCATTTCAAGAGGTGGACAGCTGCCAAAAGAAAAGATAGATAGAAAAAAGCTATTTCTCTTAAAGTTTTTGTCAAAGTTTATAAATCCGATTATTTTTATATACTTAGCAGAGCTTGGAGAAGATAGTGCAGTTAAAAAATACTATGATTTTTACAAAAATGCAGATTTGACGGAGTATGAAAGAAACTCTCTTAAAAATATCATCTCAGATGAGATAGAACATGAGACATATTTTTTAAACCAAGTTGAAAATCTCGGGCTTAACAATGTTAGAGATTTGATTCTTGGAATGAATGATGGATTGGTAGAAATCTTGGGAGCAGTTGCAGGCTTGACAGCAGTATACACAACGAATCCACAGATAATAGGAATAAGTGGTATAGTTGTTGGTCTTGCCGGAGCTTTGTCTATGGGAATTGGTGCTTATCTTTCTGTTAAGTCTCAAAAACAAATCAATATGCATATTAACGAAAGAAATGAAATCCTCTTAAATACAAACATAGAAAAAAGCTATGAACTTTTTGAAGAAAAATTAAAGGAAGATAACATACCACAAGAGGCAATAAAGGAAATTATAAACGTTTTAAGAGAAAAGAGAGTAAATTTATCAAACATTTTTATAAAAGAAGTAGAAGAAAATGAAATAAAGTCAGGCTTCCTTACAGGTTTTTCATACCTGCTTGGAACAGTCTTTCCAATAACTCCATTTTTTATCTTTTCAAATTCTTATTATGCTTTAACGGCATCATTCTTTTTAGCTTTATTAGTTTTATCCATCGTTGGAGTTTTTGTTGCACTATTCTCAGGAATTTCTATAAAGAAAAAAGTTTTAGAAATGATAATTGCAAGTTTATCAGCAGCTGCCATTTCTTTTTCCTTTGGTAAAATATTACAGCATTTTTTTAACGTTGAAATATAAAGGAGAATTTCTATGCCCTATAGTATGACAGGATTTGCATTTGTAAAAAAAGTGTTTGATGATTATGAAGTAAACATAAAAGTAAAAAGCCTAAACAACAAATCAATTGATATCTCTATCAAAGGTGATAAAAACGCTTTGATGTATTTAGACCTTGAGATAAGAAAGTTAGTTCAACAGTACTTTGAAAGGGGAAGCTTTCAGCTTTATGTAAATATAAACTCTTTAACACCAAAATTTATCGTAGAACCTGAAAAACTTACTCAGTATGCTAACGTAGTCAGAGAGATAACTAAACAAGCAAGCATCTATCTTTCAGATGATAAACTTTATGAAGTTACAATCGGAATGATAGTGAATAATAACAACTTAGAGGAAGAGCCTGATGATACATTTAAAGAAAACATTCTAAATGCTGTAAAAGAAGCTTTAAACGCTTTGAAAGAAGAGAGAGAAAGAGAAGGAAAATCTTTAGTATTAGATATAGAAAGTAGATTAAATAAGATTGAAGAGATGTTGGGGGAGATTGAAGAGAAAAAAGAGAAAGTTTTAGAAAGTGCGAAAGAGAAAGTTTATCAAAAAGTTAAACAACTTCTTGGAGAAAACTATTCTGAAAGAGCATATATTGAAGCTACTTTATTAGCTGATAAACTTGATATAACAGAAGAGGTTGTAAGACTAAAAACCCATATCCAAAGATTTAGAGAGCTACTGAATCTAAACGAGCCGATAGGTAGGAAGCTTGATTTTATGTGTCAAGAGATGCTTAGAGAAATAAACACGCTGGGAAACAAAATGCCTGATTTTAGCAAGTTTACCGTAGAAATGAAAACAGAGCTTGAAAAAATAAGACAGCAAGTTCAAAACATTGAGTAAGTGTTAGTATAGTACATAGACTGTCTGCAGATAAAATAAATATATTCCTTGGGTGAGAGATTAGCGGTTCTTGTAAAAATTAAAAAAGAGATTCTACGGACTTACGCCCACAGAATGACGGAAAGATTAAGCTTACAAAAATTTTGTAGCACCCTTAGACAATCTTTGTTAAAGTCTTTAGATAACTCTTTAGATTTTTTCTGATGATTTCATTAGCTTAAGTGGGCTGTAATTATTAAAAAATGGAGACCATTTAGGCCTCCACGTTATTTATAAATTAATTTAAGCCGAGTTTTTTCTCTATTTCGTAAATTGCTATTGTTGTTTTGATGATAGAGTCAGGATTGATTGAAATTGTATCTATTCCTTGTTCTACTAAGAACTGAGCAAAGTCTGGGAAGTCGGAAGGACCTTGACCACAGATTCCAATTTTCTTTCCTTTTTCTTTTGCTGTTTTAATTACTTGAGAAATCATTCTTTTTACAGCTTCGTTTCTTTCATCGTATAAGTGTGCAACAAGTGCAGAGTCTCTATCTAATCCGAGGGTGAGCTGTGTTAAGTCGTTTGAACCGATAGAAAATCCATCAAAGTATTCAGCAAACTGGTCAGCCAAGATTACGTTTGATGGTAATTCACACATTACATAAACTTGTAATCCGTTTTCACCTTTTTTAAGTCCGTACTCTTCCATAACTTCTAAAACTTTCTTAGCTTCTTCTGGTGTTCTGCAGAATGGAACCATTACGATGACGTTTTTAAGACCCATTTTGTTTCTTACTCTTAAAATTGCTTTACATTCAAGTCCAAACGCCGGTTTGAAAAATTCGGAATAATATCTTGATGCTCCTCTGAATCCAATCATTGGGTTTTCTTCTTCTGGTTCAAAGTATTTTCCACCTATAAGGTTTGCGTACTCGTTTGATTTAAAGTCAGAGAACCTAACAATAACCGGCTTAGGATAGAAAGCAGCAGCAATCTTAGCTATACCATAGGAAAGTTTTTTAACATAGTACTCTTCTTTATTTTCGTATCCAAATGTTTTATCTTCAATTATTTCAGCTAATTCTGGGTCTTTCTGCTTGATTTCATCAAATTTTATTAAAGCTAATGGGTGGATTGATATATAGTTATTAATAATAAACTCTTCTCTTGCAAGACCAACGCCTGCATTTGGTAAGAATGAAAGGTCAAACGCACCTTCCGGTGATGCAACGTTCATCATTATTGGAGTCTTAGTTTTTGGTAAATCTTTTAAGTCAAACTCTTCTACTTCAAACTCTATTTTTCCTTCGTATACATAACCTCTTTCACCTTCTGCGCAAGAAACAGTAACTTCTCTTCCGTTTTCAAGTACTTCTGTTGCATTTCCTGCTCCAACTACTGCCGGAACGCCAAGCTCTCTCGCTACAATAGCTGCGTGGCAAGTTCTTCCGCCTTTATTCGTTACTATTGCAGCCGCTTTCTTCATGATTGGTTCCCAGTCCGGGTCTGTCATATCTGTAACAAGAACCTCTCCCGCTTGAAACTCTTTTGCATCTTCTAAATCATGCAATATTCTTACTTTTCCAAAGGCTACCTTATCACCTACAGCTATACCTTCTAAGATTCTTTTCTTAATTCTTTCCTCGTAGGGTTCTGTTATTTTATATGTGATTAACTTAGAATGGTCTTTTCTTGAATGGATTGTCTCCGGTCTTGCCTGAACTACAAACAACTCATTTAATTCTCCATCTTTTGCCCATTCTACGTCCATAGGCGTCCATTTTCCGTATTTATTAGTATAGTACTCTTCTATTGCCATTACCCATCTTGCAAGCTTTAAAACTTCATGGTCCTCAAGACAGAATTTAGCCTGGTCTTCTTTAGAAACTGCCACGATTTTTGTTCTTTCGTGTGGGTCTGTCCCATAAACCATTTTATGCGTCTTTCTTCCAAGTTTTTTCTCGATGATTGCTTCGTATCCTTCTTTTAAAGTTGGTTTAAATACTAAGAATTCGTCCGGGGTAACTGCACCCTGGACCACCATCTCACCAAGCCCGTAAGACGCGTTTATTAAAACCACATCTCTAAATCCGCTGTCAGTGTCTAAGGAGAATGAAACACCGGATGCTGCAAGGTCAGACCTAACCATCTTTTGTACGCCTACAGCAAGTCCTATTGCAAAATGGTCAAATTTAAATGCCTCTCTGTAAGAAATGGCTCTATCTGTAAATAAAGAAGCAAAACAGTTTCTTATAGCTGATAGTAATGTCTCATCCCCTTTGATGTTTAAGTATGTATCCTGCTGACCCGCAAAGGATGCATTTGGCAAGTCTTCAGCAGTAGCAGAAGACCTAACAGCTACGTCAACTCTAAACTGACCATACATTTTGCTTAATTCTTCATATGCTTTTATTATTTCATTTTTCAAATCTTCCGGAAACTGCCCACCTTTAATTAACTCTCTAACCGTTAAACCTCTTCTTGATAAATCTTCAATGTTATTTGGGTCTAAGCCTGCTAACGCTTCACGAATTTTGTCTCTTAAATTGTTATAATCAATAAAGTAATGATAAGCTTTAGATGTTACAACAAACCCCATTGGAATTTTTACACCGATAGATGACAGTCCTTTGATCATCTCACCAAGAGATGCGTTTTTACCTCCTACTAACTCTATGTCCTCCATTCCCACTTCGTTAAGCCACATTACAAGCTTTTCAGCCATTTTGATTAACCTCCAATTAATTTTGTAAAATCTGCTATATTTCTAAATAAATCGTTGATTTCTTTCAACAGGCTTAGCCTGTTATTTTTAAGCTTTTCATCTTCTACCATTATCATAACATTGTCAAAAAATCTGTCTATGTATGGCTTTAATTCAAGCATTAATTCCAAGGCTTTATCGTAATCTTTGCTTTCAATAAACTGTTTAAATTTATCTTTAATTTCTATAAGTTTCTTATATAGCTCTTTCTCCGGTTCCAATGCTAATAAATTTACATCAACGTTTGAAAATTTAAAATCTTCAGGAATGATATTACCAACTCTTTTAAATACCATTATTACGTTTTCATAGTCCGGTAGGTTTCTTAGCTGTGATAATGCCTTTACTTTTAGATAATTTCTGTATATATTTCCATCTTTTAGAGATAGTACAGCATTTATGATGTCAGTCTTGTAACCTTTTGACTGAAGATAGCTTTCTAATCTTGACAGTATAAAATCTAAAATCCTTTCATCATCTATTATTTTTCCTAAATCTAAATCTATCTCTTTCTCTACTAAAATCCTTACTGTTCCTATTGCGTTTCTTCTTATTCCAAATGGGTCGGCTGATGGTTTTGGAAGCTCTCCAATTTTTATGAAAGAAATTACAGTATCAAGTTTGTCTGCCAGTGCAAGAAGCGTTCCAAGGTTTGTTTGTGGAATGTTGTCTTCTGCTGTTTTTGGAAGGTAGTGCTCATAGATTGATTTTGATATTTCTTCCTCTTCTCCTTGTTTTTGGCTGTAATACATTCCCATTATGCCTTGTAGCTCGTCAAACTCTTTTACCATTTCTGTGAGTAAATCAGCCTTAGAGAGCATAACCGCTCTTTTTATTTTTTCAGTATCTTTGTATCCGATTAAATCGGCTAATTTTAAAGCTATTTCTAAATTTCTCAATACTTTGTCATACATAGAGCCAAGCTTTTCATGAAACTGAATACCTTTAAGCTTTTCTATATTATCATCAAGTTTTTTCTTTAAGTCTTCTTTATAGAAGAATAAAGCATCTTCTAATCTTGCTCTTAAAACTTTTTCATAACCATTTTTTACTGTATCCCTATCTCTTACTGCATTGTTTGAAAAGGCAAGGAATTTTGGAATCAACTTTCCGTCTTTTTCAAAGTTTAGATATCTTTGGTGGTGCTTACAGACAGTAATGATAACTTCTTTTGGAAGTATGAGATATTCCGGAGAAAAATCTCCTACTATGCCAACCGGAAACTCTGTTAAACATGTTATTTCATCTATAAGTTCATCATCTTCTATAATGTTTGCGTTTAGCTGTCCTGCAAAGCCTTCGTACTGAGTTTTAATTGAGTGTTTTCTATCTTCAAAGTTTGCTATTATGTATCCAAGCTTTGTGATTTCTTCGTAGTCGTTTGCATGGGTTATATCTTTTCTTTCTCCTCTTCCAATGGGCTTTGTCATAAATCTATGAAGGTATGTAAACCTATCTGCTTTAACTGATGCAACTTCAAATTCTATAACTTTATCATCTAACAAAGAAACTATCCATCTTATTGGTCTTGGGAATCTATAATCTGAGTTGTTCCATTTCATAGATTTAAGCTGTGGGAATTGGTTGAACAGTAGCGGGATTTTGTGTTTGATGAATGATTCTAAGCTTTCTCCCTCTTTTTCTATGGTGGCTCCTAAGTACTCGCCTTTTTCTGTTGTGATTTTTTCAAGTTTTTCAAGCGGTAAGTTGTTTTTTTCTGCAAAAGATAATGCTGCTTTTGTAAATCTGCCCTCACTGTCAACGGCTACCTTGTATGGTGGTCCAATTAGTGTAATTTTTTGATTATCTTGCCTTTCTTTGAGATTTTTTATTAAGATTGCCAATCTTCTTGGCGTTGCGTATATTTTTATGTTTTCCGGCGAATCGTAAATAAAAAAGTCTTTAAATGTCTGATTTGCATATTCTTTTAAAAATTCTTTGTACGTTAGTATAGCTTTTGGCGGAAGCTCTTCGCATCCTATTTCAAGTAGATAAGACTTCATCATCTCTCCTTTTTATCAATGGATATCCAAGCTCTTCTCTGTGTTTTACAAATGCTTTTGCACATTCTCTTGCAAGGTTTCTAACTCTCGCAATATATCTTGCCCTCTCGTTAACAGATAATGCACCTCTTGCATCAAGCAAGTTAAATGTATGTGAACATTTTAAAGCATAATCATAAGCCGGGATAGGTAGGTTTAAAGATATAAGCTTGTATCCTTCCTGTTCGTACATATCAAAGGTTTTGATAAGAAAATCTACATCTACAACTTCAAAGTTATGAGTAGACCACTGTCTTTCTGCTTCTTTATAGATATCTCCGTATGTTAAACCTTCTGCCCAAACTATGTCATAAACACTATCTTTGCCTTGTAGATAGGTTGCTATTCTTTCAAGTCCGTAGGTGATTTCTACGCTGATTTCTGGTAAATCTAAGCTTCCTGCTTGCTGGAAGTATGTGAACTGCGTTATTTCCATACCGTCAAGCCAAACTTCCCAACCAAGCCCCCAAGCTCCAAGTGTCGGACTTTCCCAATCATCTTCAACAAATCTAATATCATGCTTTGTAAGGTCTATACCAAGAGCTTGTAAGCTTTCAAGGTATAACTCTTGCGGATTTTCCGGCGTTGGTTTTAGTATTACTTGAAATTGATAGTAATGCTGAAGTCTGTTTGGATTTTCTCCGTATCTTCCGTCTTTTGGTCTTCTTGATGGTTCAACGTAGCAAACGTTCCAAGGTTCAGGTCCAAGAACTCTTAAAAAGGTTGCCGGATTCATCGTTCCAGCACCAACTTCTATGTCGTAAGGCTGCCATAGAATACAGCCCTTTTCTACCCAGAATTTTTGAAGAGTCATAATTATATCTTGAAATGTCATTTAGTGTCTCCATTTTGATATTTAAGGTTAAAATATTTTAACATAGTTTGATGGTGACTTGAGTGAGAAATTAGCGGTTTTTATAAGATTTAAAAATGAGATCCCTCGAACTTACGTCCTCAGGATGATAAGAAAAAGTTGAATGATAAACATTTATAAAAGGAGGGTATCCTTAGATGTTATTCTGAGCGGAGCGAAGAATCTAATAATTTTACCCAATTTCTCATCCGACTTATATTTTAACATAGTTTGATAATATGTGAGAAATCAATAGTTATCAGAATCGTAGCCAAAGGCTAAGCAATAAATGAATTAGAGGAAAGACAGTCTTTTAAGTCATTCTGTAGCCGGCGAAAAATCTGATTCTTTTATTGAATTTTAAACCGCCCGTATGTGATAAAATTAATCAATAAAGTAATCTGAGGTCTTTAAAATGGAAACAGAAAGCAGTTGGATAGAGCTTGGCGGTATAATATTTTTTACATGGATGGTCATAATAGTTGGATTGTTGTGGGGACTTTCAATAAAAGCAAGCTATAACGAAGAAAAGCAAAAGCAAAAGCAACAACAAGAGTTAAAAGATGGACAATCAAACCAAAACTCCTAACTATCCATTCATTGTCTTAACAGGATTTGGGATTATAGCTACGCTTATTTTTTTATTTATCTTTGTTTATCAAAAGTCTGTCTCTACAGTTAGAGAAAAAGCAATAATGGAAAGAGCATATCCAAAGGTAAAACCTCAAGAGTACTACTATGAGCTAAAGAACATTGCATCAAAAAATGGCTTTACAGTTCTAGATATTCAAACAGATACAAATTATTTTTTAATTCAACTTTATTCTAAAAGCTATATAGAAAAAGCTAAAAATGTATCATTATCGCTTCCACCCATGACAGTCATTACACTATCTATCTATGACCTTGGAGATGGAACTGCAGTCGTAGGCAACAATCCATATTTATGGAGAGTTTTATTGGAAGGAAAAGCCTCAGACTCCTTAGCAAAAGAATATTATGAGCTTGTAGATTTGATGCTTAATGATGTATACTATTCTCTAAGAGAAAAGAAAAAGAAGCTATAAAGGGGATGCAATGATAAAGTTTGGAACAGATGGATATAGAGCCATCATCGGAAAAGATTTTACTTTTGAAGTTGTAAGCCAAATAGCACAAGCTCATGCAGACTCTCTCAAAGAAAGAAGCGGCAAAAAGATAATCATCGGATATGATACTCGTTTTATGTCTTCTGACTATGCAGAGCTTGTTGCGGAAGTTTTTTCTTCCAATGGTTTTGAAGTAATTTTATCAAATTCTGTCTGTACAACACCGGCTTTATCTTACGCAGTCAAACATCTAAAAGCAGATGAAGGAGTTATGATTACAGCGTCTCACAATGGGTATAAGTACAATGGATACAAAATAAAAGGTAGCTACGGTGGCCCGGCAACACCTGAGATTATAAAAAGCGTAGAAGATAGAATAGGAAAAAATGAAGTTAAAACAGGTAAAAAAGATTGGCAGCTTTTTGATGTAAACAGTTTGTATTTAAATACACTAAAATCTTACTTTGATTATTCAATTTTTAAACAAAAAGAGTTAAAGCTTGTCCACGACCCGATGTTTGCAACTTCCATAGGTATGTATAATAAACTTCTTGAAGATACATTTATTGATGTGATTCAGATTAACCATTTTAGAGATCCATACTTTGGATTTCATCATCCGGAACCGATAGATAAAAATTTATCTTTGTTAAAAGCTAAGGTGATAGCTACAGAAGCAGACATTGGCGTTGCAAACGATGGAGACTCTGACAGAGTTGGAGTTGTTGCAGAGGATGGAGAGTTTGTAAATACCCAGATAGCATACGCTTTACTTTTACTTCATACAGTCAGAAATAGAAAAACTAAAGGTAGTGTAGTAAAAACTGTATCAACAACATATTTAGTTGACAGAATAGCAAAAAAAGAAAATATAAAACTTCACAAAACGCCTGTAGGCTTTAAGTACGTAGCTGATATAATGTTGAAAGAACAAGTAGCCTTTGGTGGAGAAGAATCCGGTGGATATGGTTTTGGATTTCATATTCCAGAAAGGGACGGTATACTATCCGGTATGTTACTTTTAGAGATGATGATGCTTTATGGAAAGCCGCTAACAGAAATAATAAAAGACCTATTTAAAGAATTTGGGGAATCCTACTATAAAAGAGAAGACCTAAAAGTGGAAGGAGATAAAGGTATAAAGCTTGTAGAAGATTTGAAAAATAAAGAAATAAAAGAATTTGCAGGTTTAAAAGTCAAAGAAAAGGATTTAACAGATGGTGTTAAACTTATCTTTGAAGACGATAGCTGGATACTATTTAGAGCATCGGGAACAGAGCCGGTTTTAAGAATTTACGTAGAAACCCCAAAATTAGAGCTTACAGAAAAAGTGTTAAATGAAGGAAAACGATTAATTTTATAAAGGAGAGTTGCTATGGAAGAAATGTATCAACCATTTGAAATTTTATTAACAGATGACGGGGAGGTTATAGTTTTAGTAGAGCCGGAGAAAGATTTAATGTCTCTTATACAAAAAGAATCCTTAAACGTAGAAGTGGATATTGATGTAGATTATGATGATGAAGATGAAGAGCTTTATTTGTTAGTAACTGCATATTTAGATGGTACAGAAATTTTCTTTGCGCTGCCTTACGGTGAAAGTTGGGAAGCATTGGCAGAAAAAGGAGCTTTTACAGTGGCATTTATTTCTGAAGCTGACTTTGAAAAAGGCACCTCAGATAACACGCCTACAATGACAATTCAATTAGATGATTTATTGGTTGGATTTGTAGAGGGATGCCAAAAAACAGCCGAAGTCTTACTTGAGGAATGGGAAGAGTTTGGAATGGAATGATTGAGAAGAACCTTTGTCAAAATCCTTAGGATATGGCAGTTAAAGATTAAATAATTTAGAAGAAAGACAATACCTTGGGTGAGAGATTAAAATTTAACAAGGAGATCCTTCGAACTTACGTCCGCAGGATGGTAGAAAAAGGTTGAATGATAAACATTAAAGTAAGGAAGGCCTTATTCGTCATTCTGTAGACAGCGAAGAATCTCATGTTTTTGTTGAATTCCTCACCCGACGTGTAATAAGATATTAGAGGAATGACAATGCTGTATATTATCAGCAGGCAAAGAATCTTTTAATTTTGATAACTTAAATGGGAGTGATTTTAAGATGAAAATTGGGATATGGTCGATAGAAGACATTACAGGCCCATTTGATACATTTTTGGCAGATGATGGAAATGTTTATTCTTTATTTGAATATAAGAAAAAGGTAGTTGATAAACTCGTTAAAGATAAGCTTAAGTATGAGCTGGAAATAATCGTATCCTATGAAGAAGCCGGACCAACTTTAGTTTTTTTAGTCATGACAGATGAAGCGGCGTTTATAATCCCTATTGCTTACGGAGAGACACTTTATAAGCTATTAGAAAGAGGTTACATAGTCATAGGATTTTTATCTAAGGAAGATTATGAAAAAAAGATTAAGAAACTTATTCCGATGGGTAAAATATTTTTAAGTGATAAACAAAAAGGATTTGTTGAAGGGTTTCTAAGAATGAATGAAATTTTTTCAGATGATTGAGTTAATCTATAAAAGAAAAGTTAATTTTTATGAAACAGACGCCCAGGGGATAGTACATCACTCAAACTATCCTCGATATTTTGAAGAAGCGAGGGGATATTATTTAGAACATATAGGTTTTCCTTATTACAAATTAAGAGAAGAGTTAAGAGTTGATGTCGTTCTTCTGTCTTTAAACGTCCAATATCTAAAACCAGTCTATTTTGGAGAGGAGTTAGAAATCAGATTCTCCATCATAGAAAAGGATAAATTTTTCTTTAAATTTAGATATGAAGTTTTTTCAAACCAAGAATTAAAGACAGTTGGAGAGACGAAACACTGCTGTCTAAATAGAGATACAAGAAAAATAATTAAAATTCCACAAATTCTATACGAGAGAATGGTGTAAAATCTTATTTAGGATTGTTCCGGCTGAGAATTTTACGATTGTTCTCAGGATTGCAGTAAGATTCTCCTCCAATATCATTTCTGCAGCCTGCGAAGGTTCTCCGCTTTTTAACTACTACTTATTTGCTGTAATGACAATTCATGAATTACCTCTACTTTTGTTTTTTAAAAAAGAGCCCATCCGACTAAAGTCTTCAGAATGATAGTCAAAGGTTAAATTATAAACGTAAGAAATAGGATAGCCCTATTTGTCATTCTGCAGCCGGCTAAGAATCTCTCACTTTTACCAAATTTCTCACCCGACGTTTGATATTATTATTATTTTTAGTTTGTTTATTTTTTAGAATTTCTAAATCTTCTTTACTTTCTCTAATCAAGTTAAAATTTAAGTATAACATACGTGATAAGATATTAATAGCAAAATTTTATTTGGAGAAGATTAGTATGAGTTTAGAAAAAGTTATAGATATAGCAAAAAGAGAGTTAAACGGCTATGGGTGGGAAATTTTCTATTTAAAAAATAAAAAGTTAAAATCTCAATCAAACGACCTTAAACTTGATAAAGTATCAGTTTCGGAAGATGCTGGATTTTCTGTTAGAGTATTATCTGGAAAGTCTCAAGGATTTGCATACTCTACATCTTTTGAAGAAAAAGATATAACAGATTGTATTAAGGCAGCAAAAGAGCTTGCTGAGATTACTTCTGAGGATGAGGCTAACGGATTTGTTGAAAAGCTTGAAGAATCAGAAAAAATAGAGTACTTTGACACTTTTGCAGAAAATCTTCCATACTCAGAGAAAGTAGAAAAATCTATTGAATTGGAAAGGCTTGTAAGACAAAAAGATGAAAGAATTAAAGCAGTTAGAAGCTCAACTTTTGTAGAAAATATTGTTGAAACAGTCTTAATAAACTCTTTTGGAGTAGAAATAAAAGAAAAAGGCACATTTTATTCAGCCATGGTGTCAGCTGTTGCACAGGAAGGTGAAGATAGTCAGATATCATGGAGTTTTAACGCTACAAGATTTTTATCAGACCTTGATTTAGACAAAATAGCACAAGAGGCAGCCTTCCATGCAGTATCCCTTTTAAACTCAAAGCCAATAGCTACAAAAAACATGACAATAATGCTACCACCACATGCAGCAGTTGAGATCCTTGACACATTCTCATCAGCATTCACTGCAGATGCTTTGATTAAAAATAAAACCTTGTTTAAAGATAAAATAAATAAAAAAGTAGCAAATGAAAAGCTTACGCTTGTAGACAATGGAAGACTTCCAAAAGGATTTAGTAGTTCTACATACGATGGAGAAGGAAACTTAAAAGGAAAAACAGTTTTGATAGAAAATGGTATTTTTAAAGGATTTTTACACAACAACTATACGGCTAAAAAAACAGGCTTAAAATCTACCGGAAACGCTGTAAGGTCTGATTTTAGAACTTTACCATCTGTTGGAATAACAAACTTTTATATAGAAAGTGGTAATGATGATATTAAAGCATTTTTAGATGATGCAGACGAAGTATTTTATATAATAGATTTAATGGGACTTCATACAGCAGACCCGATTTCCGGTGATTTTTCTCTTGGAGCTTCCGGAATTATCTATCATAAAGGTGAAATCGTTAAGTCTGTAAGAGGAGTTACGATAGCCGGAAACATCTTAGATATACTAAATAATATTGTTCTTGTAGGAAGTGATTTAAGATTTTATGGAAGTGTTGGCAGTCCTTCATTGATAGTTGAAAATATTACAGTAGCAGGAGAATAAGATAAAGTGCCCAGGGTGGGATTTGAACCCACACGCCCTCTCGGGCACTACCCCCTCAAGATAGCGCGTCTGCCAGTTTCGCCACCTGGGCAATTTAGAGATAAATATTATATCACAGAGAGGAGAAATTGCAAGTAGTAATACTTCAAAACGGAGCAGATTTAGACGAGATTTCTTCAGCCTACGCCATAACTCTACTTAATCCAGATTTTAAAATCCTCTTACCAAACAGCTATGATCTAAAAGTAAAGAAAACACTTGATGTATTCTCAGAAAAATTTAAAGATAAAATAATCAAGTTAAATCAATTAGATATATCCAATATAACAAAAGCCATAATAACAGACAATCAAACCTTAGATATAACACTTCCTGAAAATGTAGAGGTAGAAATATACGACCACCATCCAAAAAAAGCATGTTCAAAAAAATACAAAACTCATCTTTATAAAACCGGAGCCATAACAACTATATTTGTAGAAAAACTAAAAAGAGAAAAAATTAACATTGACAGCATAGATGCAACAATCTTAGCCCTTGGGATATATGAAGATACAGGAGGATTTAAGTACAAAGGTACAACGATTAGAGATATAAAAGCTTATCAATTTCTTTTTGAAGTTGGAATAGATTTAAACAGATTTATGAAAGTTATTCAAGATAGATTTGATTTACCAGAGTTAGAACTTTTAAAAGAACTACAAGTAAACGCTGAACTTTTACCTATAAAAGATTTTAAAATTTACATCTCACAAACTTCCAGAAGATATAACTACGATGTAGCAGGTTTGTTAAAGTATGTAAAAGCATTTGAAGATGCCGATGCTTACTTTGTCGTTATTAATCAAAAGAACAAAAAAACCATAATTGGCAGGTCTGCGAATGAAAATATTGATGTTAATAAAATTTTAAGACATTTTGATGGTGGGGGTCATAAATATGCCTCATCAGCCCAAATAACAGGGTTTTCCTACGAGGATATAAAATCAATCTTAATATACTTGTTAGAAAAAGAACCGTTTAACTTAGAGTATCTAACAATAGATGACCTGCCTAAGATAAAGTTTGATACTAAATTTAAAGACTTAGATAATTTAGCAAAAACATACAAATATATGATTGTTTTAGACAAAAACGAAAAATACGCAGGAGTTTTGACAAGTCAAACTGTTAAACTTGGATTAAAGCACGGATTAACAGAAGAAAAGGCAATAACTTTTGCCGAAGATTGGTATGTTATCAATTACTCAGACCTAAACATTTTAAAGTTAAAAAAATTGATGGAGATAAACAGCGAAATTTTCCCTGTGATAAAAGACGGTCAATATGTGGGTGTTGTTTACAAAAAAGATATAGTTAAACAGCTTTTAAAAGATATTCCGGAAGAAAATTTAACCCATCATCATCTAAAAACATACAATTTCAAACAAAAGCTTGAGAAATTCTTTCCAAAAATACTAATAGAAAAGTTTAAGGAGATTGGAGAGTTATCGCAAAAACTTGGATATAGAAGCTTTATAATTGGCGGAGTTGTGAGAGATATTATTTTAAACCGTCCAAATCTTGACGTAGATATCATTGTTGAAGGCGATGCACCTACTTTAATAAAAGAGTATGTAAAGTATAAAAACTACACTTTTTATATTTACAACGAATTTATGACAGGGCAGGTAGTAATTGAAAATGGTTTGAAGCTTGATTTTTCAACAGCAAGAAAAGAAGAGTATCAATCGCCGGGAGCATATCCTAAGGTTGAGAAAGCAACACTTTTTGAGGACTTATACAGAAGGGATTTTACAATCAACACCCTTGCCATAGAAATCACATCCTCAAACTATGGAGTACTGATTGATTACTTTAACGCAATAAAAGATATTAAAGAAAAACGAATTAGAATCTTACACTCTTTAAGTTTTGTAGAAGACCCGATTAGGATTCTTAGAGCATTGAGATTTGCAGGAAGGTTTGATTTTAAGTTAGAAAAAAACACTGAAAAACTTTTAATTTACAGCATAGAAAAAGGATTGTTATCGGTTGCACCGAGAGGAAGAATAAATTTAGAATTGAACCTTGCCTTTGAAGAAGAGAAAGCTATCGAGATACTAAAGCTTTATGATAAATATAAAGTCTTAAATAAATTATTTACTCAGACGCATATTGACTCAAAAAAAGAAATATTATTACAAAAACTTACAGATAATTTAGTTTTACTACAGCATATAAAACCTTACAATTACAGCAAAACAACAAACTTTTTATACGTCCTTCTGTCTCACTTACCAACAGAGCTTATATACGAAAATCTTAGACTGTATCATTTTGATAAAGAAGCTAAGTTATGCGATAGATTTGTTCAAGATTTTAATGAGATTTTGAAGCTTGAAGACATTTTTCAGATTTACAAAATTTTAAAGAAAATAAATTTAGAATACTTACCGGCTATTTTAACTTTGGTAGATGAAGACAGATATAAAAAAATGATAAAAATTTTTGACGTAGAGAAAAAACCGTTAATCAAAGGAGAAGATTTAATAGAACTTGGCTTAAAACCATCAAGGCTGTTTAAGGATATTTTAGAAGATGTATTAGAAAAACAGCTAAAAGAAGTGTTTAAAAATAAAGATGATGTCGTAAAATATATAAAAAGTAAATATTTAGAGAGGATAATATGAAGATACTTTTGGTTGAAGATAATTTAGATTTAAATAACGCAATTAGAGAAGTCTTGGAATTAAACGGTTATATAGTAGATTCGGCTTTTGATGGAAAAGAGGCTTTAAATTTTGCAGAAAATTCAAGTTATGATGTGATTATATTAGACTTAATGCTTCCGGATATTGATGGATTAGAGGTATTAAAAACTATTAGAAGTAAAGGAATAGATACGCCGGTTATAATTCTTACTGCAAAAAACCAAACAAAAGATAAAATAACAGGGCTTGATTTAGGAGCAGATGACTATATTACAAAACCTTTTGATGTTGATGAGCTTCTCGCAAGAATAAGAGCCATTGGAAGAAGAGTGTCTACTGAAAAAAAGGATATAGTTTTAATAGATGATTTAGAAATAGATTTAAGAAACAAGGTTGTTAAAAAGGCTGGGAAATTCGTAGAGCTAACCCCAAAGCTATACTGTATTTTGGAGCAATTGGTAAGAAATAGAGGAAAAATTGTAAGCTATGAAACTCTTTTGGGTAAATGCTGGGAAATAACGGAAGTTCCATCAAGGGAAACAATGAGAGCAAATATTAAAAACTTAAGAAAATTGATAGACCCAGACAAGAAAATTATAAAGACAATAGAAGGTGTAGGATACAGAATTGAATAAATTCCATCTAGACGAATTCCAAGCTGTCAGAATAAAGATAACTATTTTACTTACCTTTATTATATCCTTGATCGCAGTGATTCTTTCATACTCTATATATCTTTCTTATGAAAATCAAAAATTAGTTGAGATTGAAGATGATATTAAGTTAAAACTAATTCAGGTTATTGATGCTATCGATAAAGATATTTCCCAAATATTTAAATTGTCTATGGAAGTAAATACTTTTATTTGCCTGTACGATTTAACAGATCATCAAAAACTCTGCATAAATAACTTAAATAACTTTTATATAGAAAAAAAATCAATAAATCCAGAAGATGTTAGAATCTTTGAAGGAAGAAATCAGTCTGGAAGTTTGATTTTGTATGGTTATAGATACAAATCTCAAAAAGAATATTTCATAGTAATTGGCAAAGATGAAAGCTACCTCAAAAATGATTTGGAAAAGCTAAAAAAATCGATTTTCTATTCAATCACCCTTGTAATAATGCTATCAAGCTTTTTAGCTTACTCAGTCTCCGGAAGGCTTTTAGAACCAATCAAGAAAAACAAAGAAAATCTTGAAAATGTTTTGAATGTAATCTCTCATGATTTAAGAACGCCAATAACTATCATCAAAACCAATTTTTATTTGATGAAAGCTAAAAATTTTCAAAATATTGAAAATAATATAAATCAGATAGAGAAAAATCTTAATTATATTCAAAATATACTAACAAACATAGAAGCTTTAAAATCTGTTGATAAAAAAGAGATTGAGGAAATTAATATAAACCATCTTGTAAAAGATGTTTTAGCTAAGTTTGAAAATAAGATTCAAGAAAAAAAATTAAAGATAGTATTTTCAGAAAAAGATCAAATAAATATAAATGCCAATTACGTAGACATGGAAGTATGCTTTTCCAACTTAATCGAAAATGCGATAAAATATAACAAAAAAAACGGAACAATAGAGGTCGAATTTGATAAATCAATAGTTAAAATCAAAAATACGGGAAAATCTATAAATAAACCTGAAAAAATATTTGAAAAATTTTACAGAGAAGACAGTGCTGGAACTACAGAAGGACTCGGTTTAGGATTATCTATAGTTAAAAAAATATGTGAAAAGTATGGTTTTAAAATTAGCTATAGCTTTAGGGATAATATGAATAATTTCATAATTAAGTTTCGATAAATAATCTACTTATTGGGTGAGAAATTGGGAATTTTGATAATACTGAAGTCTTCAGAAGTGATGGTGCTTTAAGATTCCCATAGGTTGCATAGTATATGCGTAAATTAAGCTTACCATTGCCAATTGTCCTGAAGCCGAAGACTGAATTGTCTATCTTTTGTTGCTATTTTAGAGGGAAGGAAAAATGAGATTCTCCCGCTTCGAAACTATGATGTTGATTTTTTGAAAATTCTTTCAGAATAAGCGAAAAGCGATGGGCAGCAAATAAAATAGATATCTTACTTTCGGATCTTTACATACATTAAACTTTAACTTTAGCTTTATCTCTTTTTACATCCTAAGGTTGCTTTAAGAATCTTGTAATCATTTAGATTTCTCACTATAAGTTATGAACAAAAATTTACTTTTAAACTACTACTTTGTTCCTTCCAAGGTCTTTTGCTTTGTATAGTTTTTCATCAGCTTCTTTTATTATTTCGTTGATACACTTATCTTTATCTACTTCAGCTAAGCCAAAGCTCGCAGTTATTTTTATTTCTTTACCATCGAAATACAGCGGGTTTTCTTCAAGGTCTTTTCTAATTCTTTCTATAATTTCTACAGCATCTTTTAATTCTGTATTTGGAAGTAAAATTAAAAATTCTTCTCCACCAATTCTAAATACATAATCAGATTTTCTTAAATTTCTTTTGATAATATTTACAAAATGTTTTAAAGCTTCATCTCCAGCAAGATGACCAAAAGTATCGTTAATTTTCTTAAAGTAATCCAAATCAGCCATGGCAAGTGTAATGGGAGCATCTGTTATTTGGGAAATTTCTAAAAGTTTTTGAATAATTGTTTCAAAGCTTCTTCTGTTGAAAGCTTCTGTTAAAGGGTCTATCGACATTTCTAATTTTATGAATTTTGTATTTAGGTACAAAAATTCGTTTCCTATCCAAATTACTATATTTTGAATATTTAGAATTATAAAGTAAAGGTCTTTAAATTTTTTGTTTTTTTTGTAGCTTTCTGCAATTTCAATTAGATTGTGAAAATCATTATGCAGGTGTTTTAAATCTCTCATAAGATTTACTTCATCAATATAATCTTTTCCTCTTTCTTTAAGCCATATACCAAAATCGCAGTTTTCATACGGAGCGCTATCGAATGCTTTACTCTCTTCTATTGATATTAAAAAATCTCTGAAATAATGAATATGAGCTTTAAAAGGATTTGCGAGAGGTGGATAAAGTTCTTTGGCTATTATATATTTTTCCATAAAGTCTAATCTGCTCTTTAATATGGATATTTCATATTTTAAATATCCCATGGATAGTTCATTTTCCATCTCTTCGAATAGTCTTTCTATTCTTTTTGCCTCTCTTAAATCGACAGTGTTTGGTAAGTGTGCTATAAAGTTTTTTCTCAAAAAATCAAAAATTGATATTGCTTCGTTGAAAATAATTCCTAAGTTAGCAAGGTCAAAACCTAATTCCTGAAGTTGGGGAATTTTATTTTTATTTTCCAATATGTCTTTTATTAAGTATTTGATTTTTAAAAATGTTTCTTTACATATTGCAGATTTAAAATTTTTCTCTGCATATACTAAAAGTCTATCAAAAATAATATCAATCTTATCTTCTGAAAATTTAAATTTCATTTTTACCACCTAAATTAACTTTGTAAAACTTTCTACCCATTCGTAGCTTTGTATCGTAATGTCGGCTATTCTATCCTTTGGAATATTTAGTTTATCAACATATTCTTCAATTTTATTTTTATCGTTCTTTTCTACAGCTATTGCTAAAAACAATAATTCTCCAAAATACCCTCTTCCTTCTTTTATATCCTTTTCCAACTCCTCGCTTAAATTTAGATGTCTTAGAATTATCGAAAGCGGAGCTTTGAAGATTCTTTCTGCAAAAGATAAAATTCCAAATAAAAACGCCGTTTCAGCTATGTTTATATCTTCATTTATTTCTTTACTTAACAATTCCATAAATTTTCCTCTGAAAAGTGCAGCTTTTATTACCTCCCTATCCGTATCTTTATTAGATACTGACATCATGGATATTAACATTAACCAATTTAAAAGGTTTTTCTTTCCTAAGTATGTGACTGCTCTATTGACTGACGTTATAGGGTTTCTTAGATAAAAGAATGAAGAGTTTACATATTTCAATAATGCTACACTTATTTCAGGATTAACTTTAATTGCTTCTGCAATTTCATTCAAATCATCTTCTTCATGTACGTACCTAATTATTTTTAAAGTATCTAATTTGTTAAAAATATCGGTATCCGACTCTAATTTTTCCGGTTCTTTAAAAAACTCTCCTTCAAATAATTCAAATCCAAGGTCTTTTGCTTTATTAAAATCATGCAAACTATCTACATTTTTGGCTATCAATGTAAATTGAAGTTGACGTAAATCATGAATTAAATTTATTTTTTCATCATATAGGTTTGAAACATCAATAAATACAAAGTTAAACAAACCCGAAAAAGATATTAAAAAATTAATATTAATATTTTCTAAAGTATCTAAATCTATTGCAAATCTATATCCATCATTTCTATATTCCTTAACTTTTTCTTGAACATTTTTAGACTTAAGATTTGTATAATCAATGGTAATAGTAAATATCTCTTTTGGTATTAAGTTTAAAAATTCTGTAAATATTAAGATATCTGAAGTTACTTTTATAAAACCTTCTTTTCCGGACAAAATTGATACAATATCTATATCCGAGATTAACGAATATAGCTTTTTAACTGTTTCTCTAAAATCTTCATTTTCATCATTATACTTTATTTCATATGCAACTAAATTTTGATTTTTGTCGAATATGGGAACTTTACTCAAGTATATGTATTCCATATTTTCCTCCTCGATTTATTATTTATGCTTCTATTTTTTCTCTAACAGAAACTAATTCCTCTTTGTACTTCATACTTTTTGGATATAAATATTTTGCCATAAGAATGGAAACTTCATAAAATAGAATTAAAGGTATTGCAAGCATTAATTGACTGATTGCATCCGGTGTAGGTGTAATTATGGCTGCAATAATGAAGGCTAAAACTATGAAATAAGAACGAAATTTTAATAAAAATTCTGGTGTTACTAATCCAAGTCTTGCTAACAAAGATAATACAACCGGCAGTTCAAAAGTTAATCCAAAAGCTAAAATCATTCTAAGGACAAAGGATATATATTCCTTAACTGAAAAGATAGCTTCTGCTCCAAGTTGGATATTACCGAAGTTAATAAAAAATCCAATTGCGACAGGTAGTACCAAATAAAATGAAAATAAACAGCCTATAATAAAAAATAGAGTAGTAAAAATGACAAAAGGAAAAACAAGTTTTTTTTCATGTTCATACAATGCAGGTTCTATAAATTTCCAAACTTGATAAAAAACAAAGGGAGAAACTAAAATAAATCCAGCAAGAAATGAAATTTTAAATGCAGTAAAAAATGGCTCCGTCGGAGATAAAAAGTATAATTTTAAATTTGGATTAACTTTCAGTAACGGCATTTTTAAAATTTCAAATATATAATTTGCTTTTGTAAAGGCTACTACCGTTCCAATAATGACGGCTAAAACAATTCTAATTAACCTTGTTCTAAGCTCTGCTAAATGCTCTGTTAGCGGTGCTTCGGGAAGCTGGTTATCCATTTATATTACCCTCGTTGTTCTTTTCTTTTTTGAAAGTTATCTTCTCTCTTTCAACAGTTTTTACCGGCTCTGATTTTTTTATTTCTTTTTCAAACTCTTTTTCAAAATCAATTTTTACCGGCTCTTCTAACTTTTTTGTTATATCAGATTTTATGTCGTATTCTATTTCTTTAACAGATTTAAGGTCGGTTGCAACTGAGGATTTTACGTCATCAACAGCGGATTTTAACTCTCTATAGAACTTACCTAAGGACTTTGCTACTTCCGGAAGTCTTTGGGGTCCTAAAACTATTAAAGCTACAACTAATATGACTAATAACTCTTGGAATCCTATGCCAAACATTTTTAGCCTGGTTAACCAAACTGTACAAAACTGTAAAAAACTGTAAAAAAGTAAAAAATCAGTTTGCACAGCTTGGGTCGGGATATTTATAGTCCGCCATTTCAGACACTTCCAGTCCCGACAGGCGGTATTTTGGAAGTGTAATAGCCCCTGCACCCAGCACAGGAAC
>Ga0080004_1128649_pt1 | contig 26887 bp, 32 predicted proteins | sample WasSprMetagenome_FD_69207 | JGI IMG/M metagenome (GOLD analysis project Ga0080004, IMG submission 69207) | Sulfidic aquatic microbial communities from Washburn Spring, Yellowstone National Park, USA - WS (SPADES assembly) (version 2) | ecosystem: Environmental > Aquatic > Thermal springs > Hot... | reverse complement strand
GCGAAGTATTTGCCAGGTGCCCTTATTTTATCATTGCTGAGATTGAGAATGGAAAAATAAAAAGCTTTGAAGCAATTGAAAATGAAGCAGGAGGAAGAGCGGGAGGGGCAGGAATTTTCGCCGCCCAATTGATGGCTGAAAGGGATGTTAAAGCAGTAATTACAAAAAACATTGGGCCAAGGGCTTTCGAAGTTTTGAGACAATTTAATATCGAGGTTTATCAAGGAGAAGGGGAAATTAAAAAGGCAATTGAAGAATTTATTCAAGGGAAATTAAAAAAATTTGAATGAAAATAGCATTCGCTACAGATGGAAATAGTTTAAAAGATAAAATTGCTTTGCATTTTGGAAGGGCAAAGAATTTTTTAATTTTCGATACTGAAAAAGAAACCTTCGAAGTTTTTGAAAATCCAGAGATTAAAGGGAAGGAACTTCCACCAGATTTTTTAGCAAAACAAGGAGTGAAAGCAGTTATTGCTTTTAGTTTAGGACCGAGAGCTTTTGAAAAATTCAAAAATTATAAAATTGAAGTTTTCAAAGCAATCGAAGGAACGATTTTAGAAAACATTGAAAAATTTAAGGAAGGTAAGTTGAAAAAATTATCGAAAGAGGATATCTTTTAAGGATGGAAAGGTCGGACACAAAATTTTTAAGATTTCATGGCTTTAATTTCATCTTTAGAGAAAAATCAAGTTAGTGAAATTGCTAAAGAAGTTTATGAAAGGTTTGAAAAAGAAACGGGAAAAGTGCCAGAGTGGGCAAAAGTAATGGCTCACAGGCCCGAAATTTTGAAAGAATTCGTAGAGCTTTTCAAAGCAATAATGGGTCCTGGCACGATTGAACCACTTTTGAAATGGAAAATTGCCTTGGTGGTTTCTCAAACTTTGAGATGTCCTTTTTGTGTTGATGTTTCAGAGAAAATGTTAAGAAAAATGGGATGCGACGAAGAAACATTAAAGAAAATAAAAGAATTATCAGGAGAAGAAAAAGAAATTTTAGAGTTGGTTAAAGATGTCACTTTAGATGGCCATTTAGATAGACCAGAATTGTTTGATAGATTGAAAGAAAAATTCAACGAAGCCCAAATTGTTGAAATTATTTGCGTGACGGGCTTTTTTAACTTTATCAATCGATTCAACAATACTTTGGCAATTTTACCTGTATAGAATTAAAAAATCGTGAAAATAGCAATCACTGGAGGAAAAGGAGGGGTGGGGAAATCGATGGTGGCGACTTCTTTGGCATTTGAATTTGCCAAGCACAAAAAGACGATTTTAGTTGATGCTGATGCGGAATGTCCAAATTGTCATTTGCTATTGTCGATAAAAAGAAAAGAATATAAGAAAGTTTTTCAGTTAATTCCAAAATTTGATTATTCAAAGTGCAAAAAGTGCGAAAAGTGCGCTCAAGTTTGTAAACAAAACGCTATCGTTTTCGTCAAAGGAAAATACCCCGCTTTTTTAAAAGATTCTTGTACTGGTTGCGGAGCTTGCATTTTAGCCTGTCCTTACGGAGCAATTTCGAAAGATAAAAAAGAAATTGGAAAAATTTTTATTGGAGAAAATTACAATGTTAATTTGGTTTCGGCAGAATTGAAAATTGGTGAATTGTCTTCTGGCGAAGTAGTTCAAGAAGTAAGAAAATGCGCTGATGAAATTTCAGAAAAAATAAAAGCAGAAATCATAATCATTGATTCTGCACCTGGAATTGGATGCCCAGTGATTGCTTCTTTAGTTGGCACAGATTACGTTGTTGCAGTAACCGAACCAACCCCCTCTGCTCTCTTTGATTTAAAGAGAGTTTTATATTTGGCAAATCATTTTAAAATTAAACACGGAATTGTCATTAATAAATTCGATTTGGCAGAAAATTTTTCGAAAGAAATAGAAAAATTCGCAAAGGAAAATAAAATTCCGATTCTTGGGAAAATTCCCTATCATAAGGATTTTTTAAAATCTACTTTGAAAATGAAACCAATAGAAAAAATAAATCCCAAACTTCAAAAAAATTTTAAAAAAATAATTGAAAAAATTTTATGAAAGAAAAAATTGCGAAAATTTCAATATTGGCGAATGTAGTTTTGGCTGGAGGAAAAATTATCGTCGGTATTATTTCAAATTCTGCTTCAGTTTTTGCAGAAGGTATCCATTCTTTAATGGATGTTTTTTCCTCTTTGATTTCATTTTTTGGGATTAAAATTTCAAAAAAGCCAGCTGACAAAGAACATCCTTATGGCCATTTCAAATTTGAAGTTTTGGCAGGGGTTTTGATTACTTTGATTTTATTTGGAACTGGTTTGGCGATTATTTATGAGGCATATCAAAAATTTAAAAATCCTTCTTTAATAAAAATTCCGATTTTGGCTCTTTCTGTAATGATTTTTTCGGCAATAATTAATGAAATAATGGCAAGGTTAAAAATTCATTTTGGCAAAAAAGAAAATTCATTTGCCTTAATTTCAGACGGAGTTCATTCAAGAATTGATGTTTTTGCTTCTTTGGTAGTTTTTGCTGGTTTAATTTTGAATAAATATTGGATTTTCACAGATTCAGCCCTAGCCTTTTTAATTGGCCTTTATATCATTAAGGAATCTTTCTCGATTGGAAAAGAGGCAATCGATTCCTTGCTCGATGTTTCAGCTCCTCTAGAAATTGAAGAAAAAATAAAAGAAATTACCAAATCTCAGGGAATTGAGATTTCAGATTTAAAAACTCAAAAGAAAGGCTCTGTTTTTACCGCCAATTTGGAAATAAATTTGCCAAAAAATTTGAATGTTGATACCGCAACAAAAATTTCAGAAAGTTTGAGAGAAAGGTTGATGAAAGAAATTAAAAATTTAGTTTATGTCGCAATTCAAATTAAAAGCCATGAAGTTGAGACCGGATTTTATAAACCAGTTCCTGGAACTTTAGGTTTTGGGAGAGGTTTTGGAAGGGGATTTGGGTGGAGAAGGAGATTTAGAGGAAGAGGACCTGGAGGTTATTGCGTGTGCCCAAAATGTGGCTACAGAGTTGAGCATCAACCTGGAATTCCTTGTTCTAGTTTAATTTGCCCAAATTGTAAAATTCATTTAAAAAGAGAATGGTAAGGCCAATTAAACCAAGAAGAGTACAATTTGATCCAAAAGCAGTTTATTTTAAACCGAGAGCTGTACCTCTTTCAACGTTAGAAGAAGTTGAGCTATCTTTGGATGAAATTGAAGCTTTAAGACTTTGCGATTTGGAAGGATTAGATCAAGTTGAAGCAGCAAAGAGAATGAAAATTTCCCAAGCCACCCTTTGTCGAGTTTTAACCTCTGCCAGAAAAAAAGTCGCCGAGGCATTGATTCAAGGAAAGGCAATAAAAATTTCAAAACTTTGAAAAATTCAATTTTTATAAATTTTGTTATATCGCTTACTAAATTTACTTGACAAAGTGATTCTTAAAAAATACAATTTTAATAATGGCAGAAAGAATTTTAATAGACATAGGTTCTTCGACAGTTAAGGTTTATAAGTATTCTCAAAATCAATTAAAGCTTTTGTTGCAAAGAAGTTTACATTTTAAAGACGGGTTCGATCCTGAAGGTGGAATCTCTCCTGAAAATAAAAAAGAACTTTTCGAGCTTTTGGAAGCAATAAAAGAAGAAAACAAAGATATACCTATAAGACTCTATGCTACAGGAATTTTTAGAAAATTAGCACCGGAAACTAAAGTGAATTTTATCGATGAAGTTTTTCTAAGAACTGGTCTTTATTTCAATATCATTGATCAGGATTTAGAAAATTTTTATCTAGAAATGGCCCTTGTTGGAAAATGTAATCTTAAGGAACCTTTGCTTTTAATTAATATTGGTGGAGGCTCAACAGAATTTGTAGTAATGTATGGTAAAGAAGCAATAGAAAGAGTAAATTTAGAGTTTGGAGTTGGTAAAATTCTTACCGAGTTTCCTCAGATAAATGATGAATTTTCAAAGGTAAAATTAGAAGAAGTTTTAAATTATGTAAAAAATTTACTGCCACCAATTCAAAACAAACCAAAAATTGCTTTTTACACAGGAGGAGAGCTAACTTATATGAAACTTGCTAATTATCCTTTAAAGAAAAATATTTTGTTTGAAGACGATGACCATCCATTTTTAATTGAATTAGAAGATTTTAAAAATAAAAACAGAGAAATTTTTGAAAAGATAACCCTAAAAGAACTAGAAAACTTAATGCCAGACAATCCCAAATGGATGCATGGAGCAAGGCCGTGCTCAGCTATAGCACAAGCAATTTGTGAAAAATATAATATTGAAAAAATTATTCCTTCTGATTCAAATATTATCAACGGTATTGTAAGACAAGAGTTCAGGCACGTTACTTTAAGTGGAAGCTTTAGAAAGCATTTAGATTATATCTTAGAAATAAAAAAGAAATTAGAAGCAGGGGGGGGTGGTAGTATTAAGCCCAAGGTTTACGATTCCTAAAACTCCAGGTGTAGAATTTGTAATTTTTCAAGGAGAAGAGGGCCTATCTCCTTTAGAATTAGAAAGATATCATCTAAATTCGATAAAAAACTCAGATGCCTTAATAGTTTGTGATCCCAATGGATATGTAGGTGCTTCTGCTTTATTAGAAATTGGTTTCGCTCATTCTTTAGGAAAAAGAATAATTTTTACCGAAAAACCAGAAGAATTTATTTTAAATAATTTACCGTTTGAAGTAGGACTCTTTTTAGATTGAGAAATACTTTTTTATTAACAACAGGAATGTTTTAAGACTTTTTGGCTTGACAAACCTTTTTATTTTTTCTAAAATACATCAATGTAGATTGATATGGCAAATTGTTGTCAAAATAAAAAATCAATTTTAAAAGTTGAGAATTTGGTAAAAGTATTGAAAAAGATTTCTGAACCAAACAGATTGAAAATTTTATGCATCTTAAAAGATGGAGAAAAATGCGTTTGCGATATTTGGCAATGTTTGAAACTTCCCCAAAATTTGGTTTCCCACCACTTGAAGGTTTTGAAAGATTTGAATTTGATTTCTTCAAAAAAGGTCGGTTTGAAAGTTTTTTATAAATTAAACCAAAAGGTTGTTAAAAAATATTTAAAGGAATTAAATAAATTATTGTAAAACATGATTATTTATCTCGTTTATTTCATCACTGGAATTTTGGCAGGGATTATCGGAGGACTCTTGGGCACAGGGGGTTGTGCTTTGATGATGCCGGTTTTGCGTTTTGGATTTCATTTTAATCCAGCAATTGCTGTTGGTACGACTTTGACTGCAGTAGTTTTTACTGCTGCCTCAGGTGCTTATCAACACATCAAAATGAAAAATGTAGATAAAAGGACTGCTTGGATTGTGGGAGCGAGTGGGGTTTTGGGAGTAATTATTGGATCGATTATTTTTGGTTACATTAAAAATTATGGAAATTTGATAGATTTGATCATCGGTATTGCTTTCATTGTTGTTTCTATTCGAATGATTTATGAAGGAGTATTTGCAAAAGGCCAAGGAGCACAAGGAACAGAAATTCCTGGAAAGCCTTTGCCAAAAGGGGTATTAGGAGCAATAATTGGCACTCTTACTGGCATTATTGGTTTGGGTGGAGGTTATGCTCTGGTTCCTTCTTTCATTTATTTCCTAAGTGCTCCAGTTAAATTGGCAATCGGTACCTCAATGGCATCTTTTGTTTGGATTGCTTTAGTTGGCGCTATTTTCAAGATTTATCAAGGAGTGGTTAATATTCCGGTGGCTATTACTTTGGGAATCGGTGCTTTGATCGGTGCAATATACGGCGCAAAATTAGTGGCAAAAATTAAACCGAACGTATTGAAAGCTTTGTTTGGTTTGCTGTTCTTTTATGTTTCGCTAAAGTACATTTTGATTTATTTTGGAATTCACATTTAATCAAAACATGGAAAAGTTTTATTGTTCAAAATGTAATAAAATTTTTGAAGCTAAAGGAGAAAAGAAAGAGTGGCAAAGCTCTGTTTTTGGATATTGTTTTAAGTTAGTGGCAAAATGCCCAGAATGTGGGACAGAGTGCAATGAATGGCGACCAAGAGGACCTTCTGGAAAAGGAGGTGGAAGTTGCTCTGGTACTTGTTCAATTTGCCCAGGTTGTAGTTAAATAAATTATGGAAACGATTTTAAAAGTTGAAAATTTAAATGTAAAGCTCGATAATGAGTTGATCATTTGCAATTTGTCTTTTGAAGTGAAAAGGGGAGAGGTTTTGACGATTTTGGGGCCAAATGGGGCAGGAAAGACGGTGCTATTGAAAACTTTGCTGGGAATTTTTCCTTATGAAGGGAAAATTGAGTGGGAAAAGGGAATAAAAATTGGTTATGTTCCACAAAGAGTTCCTTTTGTTAAAGATTTTCCGATTTCGATTGAGGAGTTTTTTAAATTGAAAACGGAAAACGAAAATGAAATTAAAGAAGTTTTAAAATTGGTTGGCTTTAAAGAAAGCTTTTTGAAAAAAAATTTGGGTGAGCTTTCTTCTGGCCAGTATCAAAGAATTTTGGTTGCCTGGGCATTAATTGGAAATCCTGATGTTTTATTGTTTGATGAACCAACGACTGGAATTGATATTTCTGGAGAGGAAACAATTTATCAACTTTTAGAGAGATTAAAAAAAGAAAAAAATTTAACAATAATTTTGGTCACTCACGATTTGAGCGTTGTTTTCAAATTTTCAGATTATGTCATTTGTTTGAACAAATGCCCAATTTGCCAAGGGAAACCAAAAGAGACTGTTACTCCAGAATCTCTCTCAAAACTCTACGGTCAAGAAATAAAATTTTACGAGCATTATCATGGTCATTAATATTCTTCTAAATTTGAAAAAAATTTAAATTTTTGAGAAAATATTATATGCACCTTAAAAGGGAGGTGAGAAAGATGAACCAAAACGGCAAGTTTTTTCAATTGTAGTTGCCGCGGTAATTATTAAAGAAAAAAAAGTATTACTCCTTAAAAGAAGAGAAGATGAAGGTGTTTATCCAGAAATATGGGAATTACCAAGTGAGAAACGTGAATTTGGCGAAACAAGTATCGAAGCGCTATTAAGAGAAGTGAAGGAGGAAACTGGTCTCTCGGTTGTTGTAGAGCGCCCGATTTCCATTTTTGAGTATGTGGTTGAAACACCTACAGAAATTCGAGATACTACTCAAATTAATTTTCTAACTTATCTTTCTGATCCAGGGCAAGAAGTAGTAATTAATCCCAAGGAGCACGAAACAGCACGATGGTTTAGCAAGGAAGAACTTTACAATCTAAATAATATCACCGAAGAAGTAAAAAAATGCGTAATAAAAGCGCTTGAGGAGTAAGCGACAAATCCATAGGCCCCCATTTTTCTAGAGGGCCTTTTTTAGAATTTTTCAAGTATTTCTTTTATTATTTTAATGGTTTTCTGCTCCACATCACTAAATTTTCCATTGCGATTTTCCAAAACTAAAATAGGCGGATAAGAAATTCTTTCTGAAATTTTTAAATATTCCTTTTGCACTCTCTCAATAAATAATAAATCTTTTTTGGTAATGGAACCCTCTCTCTTTTCAATTCTCTTTTTAATATCTTGAAGAGGAGAAATTAAAAGAATAGTCAGATTTGACATGCCTAAAGGTAAGAAAATATATCTGAGCCAATCTTTTAAATAATTTGGATGTTGAATGTTATATATATGTCTTTAATTCTTAAAAATTGATATGTAAAGAAAGAATAAGGCCCTCTATCAGATACGATAAATAATTTATCCTTTTCTGAATATTTTAAAAGTATTTGCTCAAATTGGTAGATAAAAATCTGTATAGAGTAATAAAGTTTCGGAAAATGGATAATGAGCCTTTCCCAAATGAAAAAATCTTTCCTTATCAATGATTTGTTTTATTAAATTACCTACTTTTGAGTTAGAAAATTCTTTTAGAATTGCAAATTTTATTTTCTTTTGTCTTTTCAAAAATGCCTCGATTTTCTTTACTAAAGTAGTTTTACCTACCGCATCCGTGCCCTCGACACTAAGCCAAAAATATTTATACGGCATTAGTTTGTTAAATTTTTTCATTTAACTTCTTTATTAGCTTAAAAGCTTCTAAAATAACTTTTTTAGTATTTTCAGATAATTGATAATTTTTAATTTCATTTTTACTAATCCAGGCAAAATTTTGATGTTCTGTGCTTAATTTTACCTTCTGTTTTTTCAAAAGTTTTACCAAAAAATTTATTTGCGTGGTATCTCTTATTTCTTTTGGTTTTTCAATTTGGTACTCGAAAACATAAAAAGGCATGATAATTTTGATGTTACTCAACCCTGTCTCTTCTTTTATTTCACGCATTAAGCAACTTTGAGAATCCTCTAAAAATTCTCTTTTTCCGCTTGGTAGTTCCCACATATTCGGGAAAACCTCTTCATCTTTATTGCGCTGTAGAATTAAAACTTTACCCTCTTTGTTAATTATTACTCCAGCTACAACTATTTTTTGAACTATTTTTTTGTTTTTCATAATAAATCGCGAAAGTGAGTAATTACCTTTTTAATTCCTGAAATGTATGAACTCACTATTCTTGAATCCTTTCTTCTTGCCCAGACAGGTAATTTGATAGCATTCCGATAAAATTTTTCTGCTTTTGGAAAATTTCCAGGTTTATAAGAAAAGAAATTGCCTTTCTTTCTATAAATTGGAAATAATTCCGCAGGATTTTGAAAAAGGGGCAAAAGATTTAAAGGGCAAGTGGAACCTGGTCTGTCTACTTCGGTTAGCCCCTCAGCTTGAAGAGCAGTATAAAACTTTTCAATAGAAAGATTTTCTAGTGCTTCAGGGGTATATTGAAATATAAAAGCGTACCAAGAAGGTTTATACTTTCTATCAAAATATGCTGGAGGCAATGAAATTCCTGGAAGATTTTTTAATTCCTCGATAATTTTGTTCGCAAAAAATCTTTTTATTTTTAAAAATTTATCCAGCTTCTTAAACACCTCATAAGCTATCGCAATAGCTAGGGGATGAGCTCTATATTTTAATCCCATTCCTGTAACTGCGTATTTATAGAGAGGATGATTTTTTGGAATTTCTTGCTTGCATCGTTTGTTATAATGACCTAGAAGCAACGCACGGTAATAGAATTCTTCATTATCAGTTAATAAAATTCCTCCCTCTCCACCACTTACATTTTTTGGTCCTTGAAGACTCCAAGCTGCCAAATCACCAAAAGTTCCTACAAGTTTTCCATTATACTCTGCACCATGAGCATGTGAACAATCTTCTAACAGGAGCAGATTGTTTTCCTTACAAATTTTAACGATTTCATCCATTTTGCAAGGAATCCCCCACATATGAGTTACTATCACCCCTTTTGTTCTCTTGGTAATTTTCTTTTTAATTTCTTGAGGATCGATATTTCCATTTTCGTCAATGTCGCATAAAACAGGTTTTGCCCCGGTAAATAAAAGAGGAGTAACGGTAGCAAAAAAAGTGTAAGCGGGACAAATTACTTCGTCTCCTTCCTTAAATCCGGCAGCAACAAACATTGAGTGAATCGTTAAAGTTCCAGAGCTACATAAAAGCGCATATTTTCGATGATGATATTTCGCAAAAGCTTCTTCAAAATCTTTGAAAATTCCACTTTTATCATAAATAGAAATTGTTTGATGAAGTTGTTTAATAACAGCCTTTTCTATTTGTTTATTTATTAAAGGCCAAACAAAATGCGGTGGTTTTTCATTTATAGTTTTGGGTCCTCCTAAAATTGCGAGTTTTGATTTTTTAAACTCCATAATTTTTCAATATCTCTTTAGGGTTTACAAATTGTCCTAATTCTTTTGATTTATACGCAGCCTCAATGAAAGCTAGATGATTAAAATGAAATTCTGGACTACTAATATTTTCTTTTTCTCCCTTAATCACTTTTATAAAATATCCAAGTTGATCCTGGGCTGCCGAAGGCCAAGCAAATTCCCTTTTAAGAGATTCTATTAATTCCCCATTTGGAGAATATCGTTCAATTTTACCTCGTTCAAGATGGATAATGCCTCTTGTTCCGTACACATTTAAGTATTCTTGTTTTGGTGGGATACTTCTAGACACAGTCAAGGTGCCCCAAATATTTTTCGTTTCATATTTAAAAATAACATGCGCAGTATCTTCTGCGTTATAATCAACTCCTTCTTTAGCGGCACAAGAAGTTTCGGCGAGAACTTTGTCGGGCAATCCAAAATACCACATTAATAAATCAACTATATGATAACCCATATCGATTAAACATCCATCTCCTGCTAATTCTTTTTTCCCACGCCATCCCTCTTGAGGATTTTCAGTGTAAAAAGTATACTTTGTTTCGATATAAAAAGGCTTTCCAATTTTATCGATCAATTGAAAAAAGTAGAATAAATCGGATTAAACCTCCTTTGAAGAGTAACCATAATCTGCTAAGAATTGCTTTTTTGGTAAATTCGTAATGTAAATAATGAGGTACAGCAATAATTACAAAATCTAATCTATGATTCTTTATTAGTTCATCGAAGTTTTCATATCCTTTCACATTCTTATTTTCATTTAAAAAGTTTTCAATTTTTCTTTATTAATTTCCATAACACCAACTAGTTCAACATCTGGAGATACTTCAATGGCCGGAATGTGATCTTCGAGGGCTTGATGGCCCAAACCAACAACCCCTACTTTTAATTTTGAATTGTAATTTTGCATTACTTAATAATACCAAATAATACCAAAATTTTCAAATCTCTTCAACAAGCTCCTTATTCCATACATCTTGATTTTTCATTAACTTTGGTTTCGCCATACCCCTACAATTTGAAAAAATTTTAAAATTCTGGTAAATTTGTAGTGATAACATGGTGACAATCAGGAAAAAAATTAGAGGAAAAGAAACTTACTTTTATTTGGAGCACACGATAAGAAAGGGAAAAAAAGTTGAAAAGAAAGAGTTGTATTTGGGAAAGAAAATTCCCAAAAATATTGAAGAAATTAAAAGAAAATTTTTTCAGCAGGTTTTCAGAGAGAAATGGGAAAAAATTTTGGAAAAAATTAAAGAAAACTATCAGAAAGAGTTAAAAAGAATGCCAAAATCTGCAAGAGAAAAGGAAATTGAAACTTTTACAATTCAGTTCACTTATGATACTCAAAGAATCGAGGGCTCAACTTTAACCTTGAGAGAAACCGCAGATTTATTGGAGAAGGGAATTGCACCAAAAGGAAAGCCAATTCATGATATCAAAGAGGCAGAAGCCCACAGAAAAATTTTTTTAGAAATGCTAAATTTAAAAGAAGACCTTTCTTTACCTTTAGTTTTGAAATGGCACAAGGAACTTTTTGAGCAAACGAAACCTGATATCGCAGGAAAAATAAGAAATTATCAAGTAAGAATTTCTGGGAGTAAATTTCAGCCACCCTATCCAGTTGAAATTTATCCAATGCTAAGAGATTTTTTCAAATGGTATCAAAAAAACAAAAATGTTTTGCACCCAGTGGAGCTGGCAGGGCTCGTACACTTTAAATTTGTTACCATTCATCCATTTGCAGATGGAAACGGAAGAATTTCAAGATTGATGATGAATTTTGTTTTGCACAAATTCGGATACCCGTTTTTGAATATTTCATACAAAAACAGAAACTCTTATTACAATGCTTTAGAAAGAGCTCAAATTAAAAAAGATGAGTTTATCTTTCTCAATTGGTTCATCAAAAGGTACATAAAAGAAAACAAAAGACATCTTCATGATAAATAATTTCATACTTCCTGCTTCTTTATTCCTACTTCGATTAATTTCAGCAATTTTTGTTGGCGGAGTTGCAGGATATTTGGGTTCTTTGATGATTACAAAGAGAATGGGTTTGGTTGGAGGACCTTTAGGGCATTTGGCTTTGCCAGGAGTAGCATTGGCTTTGGTTTATCATTTCAATGTTTTTTTGGGAGCTTTGTTGACTATTGTTTTGGGTGGGATTTTAGTTTGGCTTTTGGAAATAAAAACAAAGGCGCCAATGGAAGCTTTAACAGGTTTGGTTTTCGCAACAGGAGTTGCTTTGGGATTTTTGATTTTGCCTTTTTCTGACGAGCATCAACTCGAAGAAGCCTTAGTTGGAAATATTACAAAAATTACTTTTTCTGATACAATTTTGGTGATAATTTTGTGTACTTTAATTTTTTTGATAATCAAAAGAATTTATCCAAAATTGCTTCTGAGCGAAATTTCTGAAGATTTAGCAAAATCAGAAGGGATTGATGTAAAGAAATACAATTTCATTTATTTAGCTTGTATTGCCATAATCGTCGCTCAAACGGTGAGATTAGTTGGAGGGCTTTTGCCAGTGGCATTAATTGTAATTCCAGCTTTGACTGCAAGAAATATTAGCAGAAACCTTTTTCAATATTCTTTTGGTTCTTTAATTTTTGGAGTAATTTCTGCAATTCTTGGCATTTTTCTCTCTCAAATTACAGGACATCCAGCCGGTCTTTTAATCATTCTTTCTGGCTTTTTAATTTTTTTAATTTCAATAATTTTAAAAAAGAGTTAATTTTAAGTTTAATTTTCTTGGTTAATTTGTTAAAATAAAAAAATGAAATCTCCTCAAAAAATTAAAGATTTTTTAATAAAGGATAGCAAAACTATTAGCCAGAATGTGAAAATATATCGAACCCTAGGAACTTTATTTCCAACTACTCCGAAAGAAATTTTTCTTCGCATTTTAAAAGGAAGAAATCAAAGATATAAAAGATATTTAGGTTCTCCTTTAAGATATGCTGGAGGAAAAAGTTGGGCGGTAGGGTATATCGTTGAGCATCTACCAGATAATATTAAAAGATTAATTTCTCCCTTTTTTGGCGGAGGTTCTCTCGAAATTGCTGTAGCAAAGGAATTAGGAATTCCGGTAATAGGTTTTGATATTTTTGATATTTTAGTTAATTATTGGAAATTTCAAATAAATTATCCGCATCTTTTGTACAAAGAATTAAAAAAATTAAAACCAAATAAAGAGACTTATCAATGGGTGAAAGAAAAATTAAAAAAACACTGGGAAGGAAAAGAAAAGCTTCCTCCTCTTAAATTGGCGGCTTATTACTATTTTAATCATAATCTTTCTTACGGACCTGGATTTTTAGGATGGATGTCAAGCGTTTATGCAAAAGAAGATGTATATCAAAAATTAATAGAGAGAGTGAAAGATTTCAATGTGAAAAATATCACTGTGGAATGCGAATCGTTTGAAAAGACAATTCCAAAATTTAAGTATGATTTTCTTTATTGTGACCCTCCTTATTATTTAGGACCAGATAGCACAGTTTTCAGGGGACTTTATCCTCAAAGAAATTTTCCTATCCATCATGAAAATTTCAATCACGAACTTTTACGAGATCTGCTTTTAAAACATCATAAAGGCGGTTTTATTCTTTCTTATAATGATGCTCCAACAATTAGGAAGTGGTATAAAGAGTGTAAGATTGTTGAATTGCCCGTCCAATACACAATGGGGCAAGGAGAAACAAGAGTTGGTAAAAATAGAAAGGAAAAAAATAGAAATCACATCAAAAAAATTCAAGAGCTTTTAATCATAAAATATGCCTAAAAAGAAGGCAATGACCTCCGAAAAAGCAAGTTTTGTTAAAAGAAAAGGGCACGCTGATGCTCGTGAATTTGCTGAAGTTTTAGGAATTGGAAAAGAATTCAAATCAGATCCTACAGCAAAGAAGGATGTAATTGATTCTGAAGGATATTCTTATTCAGTAAAAAGTGGTGAGAAAAAATGGCAAATATTTTTATATGGAAAAACAAGATTTTTGACTAATTTTACTTTTAAAAGCATGAATGGATTAAGCGAAATTTTTCTTGAATGTATTGAAAGTTTTCCAGAATCAAGGAAAGATTATTTAAATGATAAAAGAAAATATAAAGAGAAACTTAAAGAACCAATGCGAAAACTATGCCAGAAATTGCAAGATAAAAGAATATTAGCAGGTTTTATAGATAAAAGCATGTTTAATAGCGGAGAGGTGGATTTTTTGGTGGTAAAAGAAGGAAAACAATTTCATGTTTTTTGGGGACGAGACGTTGTGAACGTTTTAACTGAAAATTTGGAAGTTGAAAATTCAAAAGCAAGAATAAACTCACAACTAGACGATCAGAAAGTAGTTTTTAAGTTTTCTGGGAAAACAATCGGCGAAATAGAAATGAGAAACGATAGCGATATTCACTACAGAGAAGTGAAATTTTGGTTAGAGAAAAATCAAACTTTAAATTTACTGAAATCGAAAATTTCCCCTTCACAGAAACTAAATGAAAGGTTAATTTTATATGGAAACGCGATTAAAAAACTCAGCAAATATTTTAAAAGTTAAAAATTCAATTTAATATATGAGAAAAAAGAATTCGATAATTCGTACTATGGATACAAAGAAAACATTTTTTTTATTAATTTTTATCTTCTTTTTATCCTTTTTTTCTCCAAAAGAAATTTTAGCTTCAGAAAAAGTTGAAATTTATTTTTTCTGGGGCCAGGGTTGTCCTCATTGCGCTCAAGAGAAACCGTTTTTGGAAGAATTAAAACAAAAATATCCTCAACTGGAGGTTAAAGAATTTGAGGTTTATTTCAATCGAGAAAACCAAGAACTTTTTCAAAAAATTGCTCAGGCCTACAATACTCAACCCGAAGGAGTGCCGATGACTTTTATTGGTAAAGATGCCTTTATTGGTTTTGTAATCCGAAATGGAAGAGGAGTTGCTTTTGATCCAAAAGAAGGGAAAGAAAAAGATCTTGAAGAGGTAATTCAAAAATGCCTTCAAGCTTTTTGTCCTTCTCCAGGAGAAATTTTAGCTGCTGGAGGAATTGATAAATGGAAACCGCCTAAAGAACAACCATCTGAAAAACAACCACCAGCGGAAACACCAAAAGAATCAAATATTCCTGAAGAAAAAAAGGAAATTTCAATTCCACTTTTTGGAAAAGAAATTAAAATTTCTTCTCAATCTTCTTTGTTTCTTTTAGGAGTAATTTTGGGCATCGCAGAAGGAATTAATCCTTGCATGCTTTCTGTTTTGCTGTTTTTACTATCTTATATTTTAGCCATTGGTTCTAAAGAAAAAGCAATAAAAGTTGGTTTAGTTTATGTTTTAAGCGTTTTTGTTGTTTTTTCTCTTTTCTTGATTGGACTTCTTAAAATAATGTCTTTGATTACTTTCATCTCGAAGATAAAAATTGTCATTGCAATTTTTACTTTCATTGTTAGCTTAATTTTAATCAAAGAATTCTTTGCTTATGGAAAATGGATTTCGTTGGAAATTCCAGAGAGCACAAAACCTTGGATTGAAAAATTAATCAAAAGAGGAACAATTCCTTCTGCAATTTTGTTGGGAGTTTTAGCTTCTATGGTTGAAATTCCCTGCACCGTTGGAATTCCTTTAATTTACACCACAATTTTAGCTCAAAAGAGTAAAATTTCTCACATCCCTTATATAATCTGGTTTTCATTTTTTGTAATTTTCCCTTTGTTGATAATCATTAGTGGCGTAGCTTTTGCTTTCACCCAAGTTGAAAAAATCGAAAAATGGCGGTTAAATTTTAGAAAATATATGAGATTGGTCGCCGGCCTAATTTTACTAATTTTATCTATAGCCCTTTTAAAGGGGTGGATGTAAAAAATAATGTAAAATTTAAAATGCAAAATGTAAAATGGAAATTCAATATGTTAAATACTAAATCCGAAATTCTAAATCCGAAACAAAATCCCAAATTACAAATTCCAAATTCCAAAAAGAAAATATGTTTGGGATTTGTGATTTAGAATTTAGAATTTTGTTTAGAATTTGGTATTTAGAATTTAGAATTTTAAAACAGGAAAAAAGTAATAAAAATAAATTTTTTTAATTAAAATGGTTAAATTTTTAGATAAAATTTTCGGTGGCAATACATTATATTATCCAGGATGCTTGACAAAATTTGTTGCCAAAGACCTCAAAGAGAAATACGAAAAAATTTTGAGGAAAATTGGAATTGATTTCATTGAGCTTTCAGAATTGGAAAAATGCTGCGGATCTCCTGCTTTGAAAGCAGGTTATCTTAAGGATTTCAAAAAGTTAGCAGAGGAAAATTTGAAAATTTTCAAAGAGCACTCAGTTAAAAGAATAATCACCAATTGCCCAGCTTGTGCAATGACTTTTAAAATTGAGTATCCAAAAGTTTTAGAAAAAAAATGGGATATTGAGGTTTTGCATATTTCTCAAGTTTTAGAAAAAGCAATTAAGGAAGGAAAAATTAGGAAAAAAGAAGGAAAAGAAAAAATTACTTTTCATGATTCTTGCCATTTGGGTAGAGGATTGGGAATTTTTGAAGAACCGAGGGAAGTGATCAAATCTCAAGGATACGAAATTTTAGAGATGGAACTTTCAAGGAACGAAAGCTTTTGTTGTGGGGCAGGCGGTGGAGTAAAGTCAAATGAGCCAGAATTGGCAAACAAAATTGCAAAAGACAGAATTGAACAGGCAAAAAAGACAGAGGCAAAAATTTTAGTTACTAATTGTCCTTTGTGTTATCTTCATTTGAAAGAAAACGCAAAAGAAATTGAGGTCAAAGAATTAATTGAATTGTTTGAAGATTTATGAAAGGAGAATTTTTAAATGAAAAAACGAAAACTACTTTGTGGAGAGTAGTTTTGGAATACAGAGAAAAGAGGAAAAAGGCGCTTTTAAAGAACAATTTAGAATACGAAAATTTTAGAGAAGAACTTCATCAAATTAAAAAGAGAGCAATTTCTCAAATTGAAAATTTAAAGAAAAAAGCAATTTCTGCATTGAGAGAAAATGGAATTAATGTTTTTGAAGCAAAAAACACAAAAGAAGCCAGGGAAATTATTGAAAAATTATTAAAAGAGAAAACAAAAATTGTCAAATCAAAGTCGAATGCCTTTAACGAAATTGAAGAAGAGGGATTTTTGGCTGATAAAGAGTTAATCGAAACTGATTTGGGAGATTTTATTTGCCAGATGATGGAACAAAAAGAATCACACCCTGTATTGCCTGCAATTCATTTGACGCCAGAAGAAATTGTAAAAAAAATCAAAGAAAAATTTAATACTGATGTTGAACCTAAACCAGAAAAAATTGCTTCCTTTGTCAGAAATTTATTGAGAGAGAAAGTTTCAAAGGCAGAAGCTGGAATTTCAGGAGCAAACGTCATTACTTCAGATGGGAAAATTTTAATTTTGGAAAACGAAGGAAACATTTCTTTAGTTTCGAGATGGCCAGAAACTCACATTATTGTTTCTGGTTTTGAGAAAATTGTTGAAAATTTAGAAGATGCTTTAAAAATTATCAAAGCTTCTGCCATTTGGGGAACAGGTCAAGATTTTCCAGTTTATGTTTCAATAATTTCAGGTCCCTCAAAAACCGCTGACATTCAAAATCAAACTGTAATTGGTGCTCAAGGAGCAAAAGAAGTGAATTTGATTTTATTAGATAATGGCAGAGAAAAACTTTTGAAAGAAGGATTTGAAGAAATTTTATATTGTATAAATTGCGGTGCTTGTTTGGATTTTTGTCCGGTTTTCCATCAAATTGGAAGGAATTATGGGTCAAAATATTTGGGCACAAAAGGGATAATTCTCGCTGCATTTTCAGAAGGCTTTAAAAAAGCAATCGAGGCAAATTGTTTTTCTTGCACTTCTTGTATGGTTTGTTATCAAAATTGCCCGGTAAAAATTAATTTACCAGAGCTAATGAAAAAATTAAGGAGCTATTTTGAAAAAGAGAATTTACAAACTGAAACAAACAAAGAAATGATTGAAAATACAAGAAAATTTGGCAATCCCTTCGGAAAATTAGAAGAAGGAAAAATCCCCAAAAAGCTTTATTGTTGTTAATAAATTATTTTTTGATAAAATAAAAAACTTGCATTTTGAATTTAATTTTTTTAAAATATGATAAAATGATGATAGAAAAAATTCAAAAAATTTTAATTTTTGCCGGGGTTTTTCTTTTTCCTCTCTTTTTCATTCCTTCTTTGCAAAATTTTATTGATTTTCCAAAGCAAATTTTATTAGTCGCATGTGTTTTTTTAGTTTTTTTAATTTTTACTCTCAGAGTTCTTTCAAAAAAGGAAATTAAAATTCACTTCCATCAAATTTGTTTGATTTTATTAATATTTTTGTTTTGGAATTTTATTTCGCTTTTAGTTTCAAAATCGAAAATTGAAAGTTTCTTTGGGCTTCCTTTTTCAGTTTCTTCGTCTTTTTTAACGCTTTTTTCTCTTTTTGTTTTTTATTTTTTACTTAAAAATCTTTTAGAAGAAAAAGAGATTTCAACTCTAATATTTGTTTATTTTCTTTCAATTTTTTTGCTTTTGATTTTTTCAGTTCTTCAAGGATTTGGAAAATTTATTTTACCTTTTGAGATTACAAAAAACCCTTCTTTTAATCCCGCAGAAACTCCTGGAAGTTTGGCCATTTTAATTTCTTGTCTTTTGCCTTTTTCAGCATTTTTATTTGCTTTAGAAAAAAAATCTTTAAAAGTTTTTTATTTTGTTTTTATTGCCATATCTTTGTTGTATCTTTTAATGGTCAATTCAAAAACTTCTCTTTTAATTTTGGCTCTTTCTTCTTTGTTTTCTATTTCTTTAATTTTTTCTGAAAGAGACTCAAAAGAATTTCGTGTTCCAGTTTATTTTATTTCTTTCTTTTTAGTTTTTGGTTTGTTTTTCTTTTTATTTAATTTTCCAGTTTTCAAAACTAAATTTTCTCCAGAAATTTTATTGAGCCAAAAAACAGGTTTTGAAATTACTTCAAAATTTTTTGGGGAAAAAGTAGGAATTTCAACAATTTTTGGTTTTGGTCCAGGTACTTTCCATCATGTATTTTCTTTGAAAAAACCTGACTTTTTAAATCAAACCATTCTTTGGAATAGCAGATTTATTAAATCTTCATCAGAATTTTTAGAAGCTTTTTCAACTTTGGGATTGATTGGTGGAGTTTTATTTTTATTACTCATTTTTTCTATATTTTTTTTCTATTTTAAATCTAAACCAACATCTTTGCAAACAATTCTCTTTGTTCCTGTTTTGAGTTTTATTTTAGTTAAATTTTTATATCTTACAAATTTTTTATTAAACTTTTCCTTTTTTCTATTTTTGGCTGCCTTTGTGAAAAGTTTAGCCCAAAAAGAAATTAATCTTTCTCAAATCAAAAATCCTCATTTGCTTTCATTTTCTTTGTTTACAATTTTATGTTTTTTAATCGTCGTTACCAGTTTAACCTTCCAAAACTTAATAAGCGAAATTTATTATAATCGAGGAGTGGTTCAATTTTATAAAGGAGATTTAGAAAAGGCAATTTCTAACTTGGAATTTGCAACAAAAATAAACCCAAGGTTTGATTATTATTTTAGAGATTTAAGTCAGCTTTATTTATTAAGAGCTCAAGATAAAATTCAAAAAAACGTCCAAGATACTCAAAGTATTGCTCAAGACGTTGCGAGAGCGATCGATTTATCTAAAATCGCTACAGAAAAAAATCCTGCGTCAGCTTTGAATTGGTCCCAAAGAGGATTTTTGTATCAATCAATAGTTACAATAGCTCAAGGAGCAGAAGATTACGCAATAAAATCTTTTGATGAAGCAATAAAAAGAGATCCTAAAAACCCTTTTTATTACACGCAAGAAGGGATATTATTAATGAGAAAATCAATTTTAGGCCAAGATTCACAAAATAACTTAGAAAAAGCTAAAGAATTGTTTGAAAAGGCAATTTCTTTAAAATCAGATTATGCTCCCGCTCATTTTCAATTAGCAGTTTACTATCAAACAAAAGGAGAAATAGATAAAGCAATTTCGAAATTAGAAGAAACAAAAACTTTAGCTCCACAAGATGTAGGATTAGCTTTCCAAATTGGAGTTTTGTATTATCAAAAAGGAGATTATCAAAAAGCAAAAGAAGAATTACAAAGAGCAGTAAACCTTTCTCCAAATTATGCAAATGCTTTATACTTTTTGAGTTTGTCTCAAGCAAAATTAGGAGAAAAAGAAAAAGCGATAGAAAATATGCAAAAAGTTTACAATTTGAATCCAGATTTGAAATTCTTAGAGAAAATTATTGAAAATTTAAAAGCAGGAAAAGAAAATCCATTAGAGGGAGTAACGCAAGAAACTCCTCCCCAAGCTCCAATCAAAGAAACTCCACCAGAAATTAAAAAATAATTTTCAAACTACAATTACTACAGGCAATACCATCGGCCTTCTTTGAGTTTTTTGGAATAAAAACTCTCCGAGTTGATTCCTTAATTCATTTTTAATGTAGGCTGTATTGACAATTTTTCTTTTCCCAACTGCATGATTTACAATTCCGATAGTTTTTTTCCTTACTTCTTTTAAAAGTTCTTTTGACTCTCTCAGATAAATAAAACCTCGAGAAATAATGTCTGGTGAAGTTTTAACTCTTCCAGTTTCTTTATCTATGGTTACTATAATCACAAAAATTCCATCTTTTGAAAGGATTTTTCTATCTCTTAAGACTACCTCTCCTACATCTCCTACACCTAAACCATCAACCATAACATAGTTTGCAGAAATCCTCTTTTTTTCTATCCACCATTCATTTTCATTAACACAGATTATTTGACCGTTTTCAGCTAAAATTATATTTTCCTCTGGTATTCCGTACTCTATTGCAATATCTCTATGAGCACAAAGCATTGAATATTGACCGTGAACCGGAAACAAAAATTTTGGGTTCATAATTTTTATCATTTCTTTTAATTCTTCTTCTCTTGCATGTCCTCCTGCATGAATATCCATCATTTTATAATGAAAAACTTTTGCTCCCTGCCTTAAAATTTCATCTTTCACCATTTGAACTGTTCTTTCGTTTCCTGGAATTACAGAAGAAGAAAAAATGACCGTGTCTCCCTTTTTTAATTTAATGTATTTGTGTTCTTTGTTAGCTATTCTCATTAACACTGCATCAGGTTCACCTTGAGCTCCTGTACACAAAATAGTAATTTGCCAATCAGAATAACTTTCTAAATCTTTTGGTGAAATTAATGTTCCTTTTTTGATTTTCAAATATTTTAAAGCTCGAGCCAATTCCACATTCACTTTCATTGAGTGTCCTTCAATCAAAACTTTTCTTCCGAATTTTTCAGAAATGGTAATTATTTGTTGAATTCTGTTTAATAGAGAAGCAAAAGTCGAAGCTATTACCCTTCCTTTAGCTTGAGAAATTACTTCTTCCAAATTCGTATAAATTTGAGATTCAGAGAGAGAATACCCTTTTTCTTCTGCAGAAGTCGAATCTGAAAGCAACATCAAAATTTTTCTCTTTCCAATTTCCTTTAACTTTTCAAAATCTGTTGGAAGTTCGTTCACTGGGCTTTGGTCGAATTTGAAATCTGAAGTATGAACTATATTTCCAACCGGAGTTTCAATGAAAAGCCCTAAATTGTCAGGAATGTTATGATTTTGTCTGAAAAATTCAACGTTAAAATAAGGAAATTTAATTTTATCTCCTGGTTTAACTTCTTGAATGTTTAACTTTGGTAAATGGGGAAAATCTTCTTGTCTTTTTAAAATCATTGCCCTCGTTAAAGGGGAAGCATAAAATATCAAATCTGGTTTCCAAATTTTTTCTAAAACATAAGGAATAGCACCTATGTGATCGTAATGGCCATGAGTAAAAATTATTCCTACAATTTTATCTTTATTTTGCTCCAAATAACTTACATTCGGAATTACATAATCTACTCCTGGCATATCTTCCTCTGGCATTTTAAATCCTAAATCCACCACTAAAATTTTCTCTTTAAATTCAAAGAGAATGCAATTTCTTCCTACTTCTCCTAAACCTCCCAACGGAATTATTTTGAGAACTTTTTCCATTTTAAAAATTTTAAGAAATAAGTGGGTAGGGTGGGATTTGAACCCACACGCCAAATTGTAGCAGTAGGCCCTGAACCTACCGCGTCTCCCAAATTCCGCCACCTACCCAGATTATTTAATAATTTTTCCGTGTAATTTTGTGTCTTTTAATATAATTGATTTTTTAGTTAAATTTTTAAATTCTTTATTAATCTTTCCACCTCAACAACTTTTTTAACTTTTTTTATGTAATCTTTAATAATCGACAAAACTTCTTTTTTATTTTTGAACGAGATAATTTCTTGGCCATAAGAATAAAGTTTTAGTTAATTTGAAAACTTTTTTAATATTTTTTAAAAAATAATACTTTTCCATTTGTTCATACAAATCAGGATATCTAGGTGGAAGATAGTAAAGATTTAACTCCTCAATAAAATTTAACAAGTCTTTATAATTTCTAAGCGTAAATTTTAAAATTCTCAATCCATTTTTCTAAAGTTCCACATTCAATCCATTTCCCTTCTACTTTCAAACCCAAAATCTCTTTACCTTCTTTTACCATCATATTTAAAGCATTTGCCAAAATTAGTTCATTGTTTTGAAGTGGTGTTCTTTTTAAGAAACTGAAGATTTCCGGCGTTAAAACATAATTTCCCACTAAAGCAAAATTAGATGGCGGATTTGTTTTCGGTTTTTCAACAATGTCTAAAATTTTATAAACATTTTCTTCTAATTTCTTTACTTTTGGAACCCCGTAACCTGCAAGCTCTTCTTTCCTTTTTTGTTTTAAGCATAATATCGGTTTCTGGTATTTTTCGAAGGTGGTGATTAATTGGGCGGCAAAGCTTTTTTTTCCAAAAGAAAGATCATCACCAAACATTACTAAAAATGGTTCTTTTTTTAAAAATTTTTCAGCTTTTAATATGGCATCTCCGTCTCCGGCAGGAAAATTTTGAAAAACTACTTTCATTTTTAATTTGGGAATTGATTTTAAAATTTCTATTTCTTTCTTTTTTCCTCTCTCCTTTAATATATGTAAAAGCCATTCATTTTCTCTTTCAAAATAATCTCTCAAAAGCCTTTCTTTATCAGGAGATACAACAAACACAAATTCTTTAATTCCTGCTTCAAACGCTTGTTCAACGATATGCTGTAAAATTGGTTTTTTCCCCAAAGGTAAAAATTCTTTCGGAATTATTTTTGAAACTGGCAAAAACCTTGTACCAAGACCTGCAATCGGAATTAAAGCTTTTTTTACTTTCATTTTCCAAATAAAAAATTTAAATTTTTTGGCAACCTTTTTGATGAAGGTTTTTCTTTTAATTTTGGCACGAGTTCATAATTTTTGTTTTTTACCCAACCATCCTTGGTGAAATAATAACAGGCCCCTTTCAATTTTTCAAAACTTTCGTATTCAGATTTTACTTTATCCAATATCCAATTTCCAACAATTAAAGTTTTTTTTGTTGGATTTATTGTAATGTGGCCATATTTTGGCGGGATTTTTACAAATTCACCTTTTTTAGCTCTCACAAAGTAAACATCTTTTACTATTTCTTTCCCTTTTTGTAAAAGAAAAATCCCTTCACCTTCCAAAACTTGATACAATTCTCCAAAATTTTCCAAGTGAAAATGTCCTTTAGTTTTTACATATTCTTTGCCTAAAATTTTTGGTGGGAATATAGTAATATCAAAACGTAAATTTCCAAAAAAATTCACCCCTCGAACCATATAATAAATCTCTGTTTCAGACTCTTTTTGAACTACTTTTGAATCAAGCAATACCTCTTTTAATTCTTTTAGTTTTCTACTTTCTGATTTTGGCAAATATTTTATTAAAAGACTCTTTTCTCCTTTATATACCATTTTTCAATTTGAGAGAACCTATCTTCTAAAGAATTAAACTCTCCTCCTGAAAAACCTTTAATTTTTTTTGAAAGATAATAAAAAACAGGAATGTTATACAAAAAGTAGACACATTTTTTTTGAAAAAGCTCTTTTTCAAAATTTTTTAAAATTTCTTTTCTTTTTTGAAAATCAAACTTTTTTCTTTGCGAAATTAAAAGTTCATCGATTTTTTCATCTTTTAAATTACTCACGTTTAAAATTTCTTCAGCTTGAAAAGAATGCCAAAACAAAAAAGGATCTATTATCTTATCATACATTTGTCCGAAAATCAAGAGGTCATAATCTTTTTTTTGTAATACTTCTTTAATTTTTTCTGGTTCAAAAATAAAAAGCTCAACTTGAAAGCCAACTTTTTCTAAATTTTCTTTTATAATTTGGGCTGTTTTTTCTGCTATTTTTTCTTTTACTGTGACTAAATTTACTTTTAATGGTAAATTTTCTTTTTCTTCTTGGAAGCAAATTTGGTTCAATTTTTCTCTCGTTTTTCCTCGAACTTCTCCATTTCCTTTTTCGAGACCAAAGGGCACTAAAATTTCGTCTTTGAATTTTTCTTGGAACAAAATTACCGCTCTCTTTGTTTCAAAACCAAAAAACCCTGAAACTTCTTTTGAAGGATAAATTTCTTCAAATTTTGAAAGACATTCTTGAAGTTTTTTTATATCTTCACCTTTGTCTCCCATTTTCAAATCTCTTTCAAAATGAAAAACTTCTTCTTTTGCTTTTTTTTCTCTAAAACCTTTTTCTGTCATTTGAAAACCTGCTTCTTCTAAAATCTTTTTTGCTTCTTCTAAATTAAAATCCAAATTAAAATCTGATTTTTCCAAAAGTGGAGATTCAACATTTCTTATTTCTCCAAAATTTTCTTTCAAAATTCTTTTCTTATCAACACTCAAAAAAATTGCGTTTTTAACTCTCTCGTCTTTTAAAATTTTAGAATTTAAATTTAAAAACAAGGCAAAATATCTTGGAAGATAAATTTCAAATGACTGAAATTTTGGAAATTCTTCTTTTTCTTTAAGCAAAAAAGCGTCAATAATCCCTTCTTTGACAGATTGTTTTAATTCATTTTCATTTTCAAATTTTAAAAAAACTATTCTTGCAATTTTTGGAAATTCTCCAAAATACCTTTCGTTTCTTGTTAATGAAACTGCTTCAATTTTGCCGTTTTTTTCTTTTACATTCTCTATCTTGTAAGGTCCGCTACTCAATGGAAAAAGGTTTTCTGTGGCTAAAAGAAAGCTTGAGCGAGGGATTCCTTCAAATTGATGTTTTGGAATCGGTTTTAATGTTAAATTTTTCAAAAAAGAAACTGAAGGTTCTCTTAATCTAAATAAAATTTCTTTGTCTGAAAGTTTTTCAAATTCAACTCCTAACCAATCAATTCTTTGAGAGCTTTTTGTTTCCGGATCTTGAAGTAGTGCCACCGTAAATTCAACATCGTCTGCTGTAATTTCTTTCCCATCTTCCCAAAAAATTTTATCTTTCAATTTTATTTTAAAAGTTTTTCCTCCATCCAAAATTTCCAATTTCTCTGCCAAGTTTGGTAAAATTTCGCTTCCTTTAATTTCAAATAGGGGAGAAAGTAAAAGCTCTGCAATATCTTTTTCAGGTTGTGTTGAAACAAAAAGCGGGTTTAAAGTTTGAATTGGTTCTGTGGTTCCTTCAACAATGGTACCTCCAAAATCTGGAATTGATTTTGTGTGTTTAAGATAAAGAGAATAGAGAGAAAAAGTAAGAGAAGAAAAAAACAAAAATAAAAAGAGAGAAAACAAAAATTTTTCTTTTTTACTCAAAACATCAAAAAATTGTTGCAATTGAGATTTTGAAGGAAGTTTCATTTCAGGTAAAGGTTTAAAATTGAAAGCAAAACAAACAAAATCGCAACAAAAATTGTAAGATTAAAGACGTATTTCTCTATACCCCTTCTCGTAAAATAGCTTTCTTGAGAACTCAAAGCTGAACCTCTTTTTTGAAGCAAAATTAAAGAAATTAAAATCACAGAAACGATAATTTGCAAAATTTGCAAAATTTCTTTTTGCATGTTATTTAAACAAAAAGTCGACAAAAGAAAATATGATTGCTGTCAAAATCAAAGAAGAAAAGTTTGTAACTTGAAATTCAAGAAAAAGCACGTCTAAAATCCAAATCAAAATAATGTTAACAAAAAAGGAAATTAAACCGAAAGTTAAAAATTTCAAAGGAAGGACAATAGTATTCAAGAAAAATCTTGCTATCCAACTTAAAATTGCCAGAGCGATCGATAATAACAAAAGAACGTGCCAGTATTGAGTGAGTTGAATTCCAAAATAAACACTTTTTCCAGGGATAACTTTAATTACCACTCCTTCTAAAAGTTTATCTGCTAAAAACAAAGAAATAGCGCAAGAAAAAATCCTCCACAAAAAGCTACTCATAATAAAATTTTATCAAAAATTTTTTAAATTTTCAAAACCTCTTTTTGAATTTACTTTCAAAACCTTTTATATGCTTTTGCCCGATGTTCTACACCATAAAGAATAATTTCTTTCTTTTGATCATTTATCCAAAAATAGACTCTCCAATCTCCGATTCGGAATTTCCTTAAACCTTCCAATTCTTTCGGCAAATATTTAATTGGAGAACTTAAATCTTTAGGATTTTTAGCAAGTACTCAATTTTTTGAATAATTCTTTTAGCTACTTGAGAATCTAATTTTTTAACATCTTTTTCAAAAGCAGGAGTAACTTTTACTTGATACATAAAAATTACTTTAAAAGTTCTTCTTTGAATTTTTCGAAATCTTTTAATTTTCCTTTCAAATGTTCTTTTTTAGCTTTTTTCATTTTTTTTATAAATTGTTTATCTAAAGAAAATAAAAAATCTTCGAACTCATTCGTAAATTCTTCCAATTTCTTTTGAGCCTCAATCATAGAGTAAAAAAGCTTTTCAGGTAAGGGAATAGTTTTAAATTTATTTGTGCTCATTTTTTGAATTTTACTAAAATTAAAATTGAATGTCAATTTTCAGATTTTTGAATCTTTACCCACCTTATTTTTTTAAACTGATCTTTGAAAAACTTAAAATTTTTGTAGCCCTCTTTTTTAAAAATTTCTATTAAATCTTCTTTCTGCAAAGGATCAATTTCCATGAAAATTGCTCCATTATCTTTCAAATATT
>Ga0080004_1128642_pt1 | contig 26900 bp, 23 predicted proteins | sample WasSprMetagenome_FD_69207 | JGI IMG/M metagenome (GOLD analysis project Ga0080004, IMG submission 69207) | Sulfidic aquatic microbial communities from Washburn Spring, Yellowstone National Park, USA - WS (SPADES assembly) (version 2) | ecosystem: Environmental > Aquatic > Thermal springs > Hot... | reverse complement strand
CAGTATAAGTTGTCATAATGCTCGTATCAAACAAAACGATTCTTACTGGTTTACAACCGGCATACAATCCAAAAATAAAATGGCCAAGCTCGTGTAAAACTATAGTAGAAAAAGAAAAGAGAATGGTTACCAAAAGAAAGTAAAGGAATATCTTAGCGTAAAGTTTAAAAAACTTTGCTTGCGCTCTTCTCATTTTTACATTTGTTTTTGTAATATTATTATTATGGAGAAAATCAACCTGGCTTTGGTTTTGTTGATATTAGCAATAATTTTCCTCTACTTTTTCAAGCCAAAGATTACCGGCTTGTTTGTTGCTTTTGGCCAGCCGACAAACGCGAAATGGTGGAATACTTCTTGGCATTATAGGTTGAGAATTGACATTTATTCTCCAGTAGATAGGACAAATTGGCCTGTTGAAATTAGCTTGAATTTTTCCGATTTAATTCCTTCTGGAACTTTTGACGAAAATTCAATTAGAGTTTTTGAATATTCTTCTAATGGAGAAATAATTCAAGAAGTTCCAAGCCAGTTCGATAAGGATGAAGATTATAATGCAAACTACAATGCCAAAGGAACTTTAGTTTTTATACTAAACGGAACAACTTTAGAAAATACTAACAGAACTTTTTACGTTTATTATGACATTCTAGAAAATGGACAAAAGCAAAAGCCTTCTTATGCAACAAACTTAACTTATTATTTAGATGCAACAAACCAAACAATTAACGTTAACACAACTTCTCTTGCAATTTACATAGATACAGCCAGGTTAAACATTTCTGGAATTTACAAAGTTGTTAGAAAGAGTGACGAGGCAACAATAATTAACGTTCCAACAACTCAAAAACCAACGGAATTCATAGAATTGACAAACGATAATTACAACTTCACTTTTGACTTGAGGAACAACGTTTCTCTGATTGTTGGACCAGTAAGAATTACATTGGTACAAAAAGGATATGAGGTTTTTGAAAACAATTTTTCTTCTACTAACGAGGCTTTCCTAACGAAAAAATACTACTTTTACAATTTTGCAGGAGGAGATTCAAAGGGTTCTTTTGTTAGGGTAGAGGAAAACGTAACAAATTTGAAAGGTTATGGAATTACAAGAAAATCTTTGCCCGCTTCTTTCATTGCTTTAGATCTAAACAGAAGCTTTCCTTCGCCAATAGATTCTTCCCTAGTTTCAGGAACTTCTACAAATCCTTATTCATACTACATTGCTGCCTCTCAGTATGCAAACTATTTTTCTGGAATAATAACTATAAACTATTCAACCTCTAATCTTTTCGCAAAAAATGAAACCGCAATTTATGGAAGGATAGGAATTCACTTGAACGAAACTTTAATTCCAGCTTATTCTTTTGTTTACGGAAAGGCTTTGGTTTACTTTGGTGCTTGGACAGACCCTGGAACAGAATTTGAAAGCATAAGAAAAGCTTCCTCAAATCCAGAAATTATTTACATAAGCAAGCCAGAAAAAATTTTTGTAAACATTTCAATAAAAACAAACGCAACAGTTTACAATAGAAATGAAACAATTCTAATAGAAGCGAATGTAACTTACGACCCTTACAACTTAACTCGTTACCTAAACGCAACTTTAAACTTAGGAACTTTGGATAAAAGCGATGACATAACAATACAGCTTTTCGACGATGGAACGCATGGCGATAAGCTTGCAAATGATAAAGTTTACACGAACACTTTTACTCTTTCTAATACAGCAAACGTTGGAGAGTGGAAAATAAACGTTTCGGCTTTCGACGAAAATTTTGTTTATTTGGATTCTTCCCAATATTCTTTCAACGTTACTGATTTGCTAAACGTTAACGTTTCAGTTTTGAACAAAGTTATAATAGAAGGAAGAACGAATTACGCATTGATTGAGGTTAGAAATTACAGAAACGATACTTTAATAGCAGGAGCACTCATAAATTGCAGCTACGATTCTTACGTTACCAACAATGTTACCGACTACAACAACGGAACTTATCTCGTTAACTTTACTTCTCCTCCTTTTGGCTCTTATGTTTTAGTTTGTAATGCAAGCAAAGACGGGAACTTTGGGCAAGGAAGAGATGCTTTTTCTACTCAAGCTTCAAAAACCCAGTTGGAAGCTAAGGCAATTCCTTCTTACGTTGAATTGAAAAATGTTACGTTTTATTCTGGCGAGCCTTTTGATTTTGAATTAAACGTTTCAAACTTGGAGAATGCTATTGCCTATAACACAAACATAAGCTTTCAAATTCCTGAAGGCTGGAGCTATTCTGGAAATACTAGTTGCGGAGACATTCAAATAAACAGTTATTGCACGAAAAACTTTACCATTACAACAAAAAACAACATTCTTGGCAACTTTACCATCAACATTACAGTTAGTTGGAGAAATCCTGATGAAACGATTAACACAACAAACACAACTTTAAACGTTTCTGTTTTGTCAAATCCAAAAATAAACATTTTTGAAGATTATATTTCTGGAGAAGCAAAAGATGGGTTAAACATTTCTCTTACAAACTTTACTGTAATTTCTGAAGGAAACGTTCAGCTAGAAAACATTCAATTTTATTGCAAAGAGAGCTATTGTAGTGATTTTAATGTAGTCTTTGAACCTTCTAGCATTTCTTCTTTACCTCAAGGCCAGAACTCTTCGGTTAGAATTTATGTTTCCCCCCCTTTGGGCTATTCTCCAGGAAGTTACAATTTGACAATAAATGCAACATCAAACAAAACTTTTGATACTTTCATTCTAAACGTAATCCTTCAGCCAAAAACGAATGTCTCAATAGATTTAGCCCCCTCTAGCTATACTTCTTCAAACATAACTCAGTATAACGGCGATTCTTTTGCCTTTTTGGCCTTTGTTAAAAATTTGTTGAATAGCAGCGCAAGAAATGTAAACATAAGCATTTTGCTTCCTTCTGGCTGGAGTTCTAACAGTAGCTTGGAATATTGTGGAGATTTAAAAAGCGAAGAAAATTGCTCAAAATCTTTCAACGTTTCAATTCCGCCGAAAACTTCTCCAGCAACTTACACAATTAAAGTTTATGTTAATTGGACGAATTTGGATAATTCTCTTTCCTCAAACTCAACAAACTTTTACGTTACAGTTTCTTCAACTTCTTTAATTGATGTAATAGAAGAAGTTAGAGGAGAAGTTCTGCCAAGCATGACTTCCTACGTTTCTAACTTTACGATATTTTCCGCTGGCAATTCTAGAGTCTACAACATTAATTACTATTGTTCGATTGGCAAAATATGCAAAGATTTTGTTTTTAACTTCACTCCTTCTTCTATTTCATTTTTAGACGCTGGCAAAAATGCAAGCGTTGCTATAAACGTTACCGTTCCTTTTAACTATTTAGCTGGAAATTATTCAGCAATTTTTAACGTTACTTCAGATTCAAACTTTGATACTTTCAATCTTTCTTTAAGAATTCTAGAAAACAGAAGCTGGGACATGCAGCCAGAATATTGCAAGAAATCTGAGTATCCAAGCGAGGGAATAGCTTGCGAGGTTAAAGTTTTTAACTTGGGAAACGCAAACATAACTTTCAACATAACTCCAGAATTTGGAAATTACACAAAAGTTAACGTAACAAGCTTTGTTGTTTCTCCAAATTCTTCCTATATTTTTGCTGTTTTATACAACGTTACAAACGCAACTGAAGATATTTACAATTCTACTTTTAACGTTTCTGCAATAGAATCAGCAAATCCTCAATACAAATTGCTTACTGTAACTTTGCTGCCTTACACTCCACCAACAATAATAATTTATTTTGATAAAGAGGAAATAGAGCAAACAGAAAAAATAAAAATTTTTGCTAACGTTAGCAGCAAGGTTGGAGCTTCTATAAAAAGCGTTTACGTTAACGTTACTCAGCCAAATGGCTCTATAGATTCTTCTGAAATGCAATTAAATGCGACAGAGGGAAACGTTTCTATCTATTTCATACAATATCCTTTCAACAATGGAAGCACTTTTCTCGTTGGCTATTATAATGTTAGCGTAATTGCTGAAGACAGCATTGGAAACATAGGAATAAATACTTCTTCTTTCAAAGTAAGAAAAAGCTTTGTCGTTTTTCTTTCAACATATTCGAACAAATATTACCAAGGAGATACTGCTTCTATTTATTATTCGGCAAAGGATTTTGAGAACAATCCTTTGGAAAACGTTTCAGTATCTTTCAAAGTTTTCAACCCAAACCAAACTTTGATTTTCTTTTCTTCCAATTTTTCAACTAATAAAGATGGCTTAATTTCTCCTCCACCAACATTTTTCTTGCCTTCTGATTCTCTTCCTGGCAATTATACTTTGCAAGCAATTTCAATTTTCTACGAAGGAAATGTTTCTACTCTAAAAACAACAAACTATACTTTTTCTGTTTTTGAAAGAGCGATAACAGTTACTGGATTGTTTGCAGACATTTCAACTGCTGTTGTCTGGTATCCTAACAATATAATGAAGTTTGGAATTTTGGTTTACAATGGCGAAGGTAAGCCAGTAGACGTTGATTTTCTTAATTTAACGGTTTATGACCCAGCTGGCAACGTTTACTTTTCAATTGGCTTGAATGATGTTACAAGAGAATCAACTGGCTTTTATTCTTATAAGTATGCAATGCCTCTAACAACGCCTACTGGCATGTATTTAGCTGTTTTAAACGTTAGCAAAGGAGAATTTCAAACGATGAAATTAGCTTCTTTCAGGGTTGCTCAAGGCGGGCCTTACGATCTTAAAGTCGTTCCTTTGGAATATGTAGTAGCGCAAGGAATGCTTCTCGATTTTAACGTAATCATCATAAACATGGGAGAGGTTTCTCAAGATGTTTTCCTAGAGTATTGGGTTTCTTCTCCAGATGGAACAAAGTATTTCTCATCTTCGGAATTCGTTTATACTCCAGCGCTCAAAAACTTAACTCTTTGGAGAACAGCCTATATTTTTCCTGATCAGCCAGTTGGCTTGTATTTCATAAACGTTAGGATGACTTACGATAATGTCCAGCCCCCTCTTCTTGCGAACGCAACATTTCTAGTAGCTCCAGGAAACGTAACAACAGTAAAAGTTCCCATTCCTACAGGCCAAATAATCGTTCCAACTCCTTTGCCAGTTCCAACAGCAAATTTAACGGCTTCAATTTTAATAGAAAAATACTCGCCAAAAATTTCTGTTGCAAGGAATTCTTTGAAGACAGAATTGGTAACTGTAAGGAATACTGGCTCTTTGGATTTGTCAAACATAAGCTTAATGTTGGTCGGAATTCCTCTAACTTGGTTTAACATAACTCCTTCCAGCTACTTTTCATTAAAGCCAAATGAAGCTTTGGTTTTTGCTATAACTTTTAACATTCCAAAGGATGCAACTATTGGCAATTACTCGGCAACTTTAATAGCATCTTCGAATTTGATTTCTGATAGCAAGCAAGTTGAAATTGTAATTTACAGGAGCATGAAGGAATTGCTGGAGGAAGAAATTTCAAGATTGGAAGATGAGCTAGCAAGCTTGGTTATAGACACAAAAATTGCTGAAAAGGAGGGAAAGGATGTTAGCGTTGTTAAAGACATGATAAACTCAATAAGAGATGAAATTCTGAAAGCTAGAGACAATTTGAGTAAAGAGAATTATGAAAGTGCGATGAAGAATGTTGAGAATGCCAAAATACTTTTGGAGAGAGCAAGAGATTTGCTATCTAAGCTTACAGTAAAAGCTAAAGCTTTTATAATACCATTTTGGTTAATAGCTGCCATGGCAATAGCAATATTAGCAATAACTGGCACATTTTTGATTTTGAGAAAGAAGAAGAAAGAGGGAGAAAAAATAAGATTACCAACATTCTTGCCAGCTGTAAAGCTTGCAGAACAAATTAGAAAGAAACCAAGCAAGGAAGAAATACTAGCAGAAAAAGAAAATGTTTTGAGAGCTTTGAGAGCTTTGGAGAAAAGTAGAGAAGAAGGGCTAATATCAGAAGCTGCTTATAGAGCAATGAAGAAGAGTTTAGAGGAAAAATTAGAAAAAATAGAAAAGAAGTTGTAGAGTACTATCAAAATAGTTGCATAGAGTTTTCTAAAAAAAAATAAAAAAAGAAATTAGTAGGAAGCAACGACTGTTAGCGTTCCTAACTTCAATTGGCCTGCTGGAACTCCTTTTGGAACATATGCACTTATGTATGTTATTCTATAGATATCTCCAGGTGTTAATGTTCTTGTTGTCAAATATGCTGAATTTCCACAACTTCCGAAACCAGGTCTCTTGTCATATCTGTAAACGTAAATCTTACTACAATCTGATGCTACTGCTACACATACTGGTTCATTACCAAAAGCTGCTCTTCCACTAACGCTAAAGTATCCAAAGTTTGCATCTCCTCCACTTCTAGAAATTCCAGTTGTTGTTGGTTTTCTTGCTATGGTACTTCCATCATCTGGTATGTCCGATATTGCAAAGCTTGCGCCAGTATCATTACATCTATTTGTTGTTGTATCAGCGCCCACAGCCCATACATATTCAAAGCTTGTGTTTTTGTAGAAACCCCAAGCCTTTACATTAGTTAAACCACTAAAGTCAGCCCCACTAATATCATCTGTCCAGTTCCACTCTACTCTTCCTACAAACTTTGGAAGATTGTCAGGATCTCCTTTTACTACAATAAGGCCAGCGGCACTGTATTTGTTTGGGTCACCAGTTCCATAAGGTCTTGTCGTTTCATCAGTTAAAGTACTTGCATAGATGTAAATGTTAGAAACGTTTAATGAACCAGTGTTTTTTACATCAACATATTGAACAGTGCCAGCGTATCCTGGATTAACAGTCCAATTCAGATAATTCGGAACTACTGTTATTTCCGCTACTGGAGCTACTGTTACATTAACTGTTATGTTTGCTGATGTTTCAGCAGCTATTGCTGGAACTAATGGCATTACTAGAAAAACTATAGCAAAGATTATTGGCAGAAGTGTTTTTAGCGACATGTTTCTCATAAAATTATTGGTTATCTGCATTTATAAACGTTAATGTTTAACTATAATGTATATTTTGAAGTTAACAATTAATGTTAAACGTTAATGTTAAATACTCATGAAACAAATAAAAATATGGCAAAAAGCTCTGAAGAAACAAAAGAAAAAATTTATAGGATAATCAAAGAAAACCCAGAAGGGTTAACAATTCAGGAAGTTGCGAAAAAAGCTGGTGTTAGCAGAATAACAGCGAGTATTTACATTCATGAACTTCTTGGTGAGGGGAAAATTACCCAAAGAAAAATAGGTGCCTATAGAATTCTTTTCCCAAAAGAGAAAGTAATTGAAGAAGTAAAAATGAAAGAACTGGTAGAAAAACTGAAGAAAAAATCTTAGAACTTTTGTTTCATTTGACTTTATTTTAAATTTAGCGATTCGTTTTAATTATCCGCTCAGAAAAGATATTATGAAGAAAGTAATTTTGATATTGTTTGTTTTTATCGCTAGCTTGTTCTTCTCTAAAATTTCCTTATCTCAGCAATACACAGTTGGTGTTTCTCCATCAATAATAGATTTAGGAGATGTGAATAGAGGGGAGACAAAAAGTGTAAAATTTTACATTGTTTCCCCTTCAAACGAAGAAATGTTGGTACATCTTATTCAATATCCAGACAACTTAGATTTCGTAAGAGCTTACAATTTTGGCGCAATTGCCAATTATTCTGAAGAAGATGTTTTAAGTTGGATTAAGTATTTTTCAAATCCAGTTTTACTAAAACCACAACCACAACCATTACAAACCCCAATCGGCAAGATAACTAACTGGAGAGAAATAAGTTTCCTTCTTTCCATTCCAAATACTGCAGAACCAGGATATCATTCTTTTGGCATTCAACCAGAACCAGAATTTACTGGTCAAGCTGGAGGCCAAGTTGGTGTTGGGATAATTGCTGTTACAAAAGTAAACGTTATCTTTAGAGTTCCAGGAGAAGCGATAAGAAGTGGAGAAATTATAGATGCTTTAGGAGAGGGAAACAAAGTTAGAATTTTCTTTAAAAACACAGGAACAGTAACGATGAAAGTTATTGCTAGCGGAGAGATCTATTACAACAATAAAACTTATTCTTTTTCTTCTGCTAGAGAAACTGTGAGACCAAATGAACTAAAAGAAATTGTTGCTTTTGTAAGCGAGCCATTAGAGGGAAATCTTGACTCAAAAATAACAGTTGATTATACGAGCGATAAACTTGAGAAGAAAATGGTTATAAATTTTGTGAAAAAACCAACTCAAGTTCAAAAACCAATTGATTTAACATTTTTAATTTATATCATCTTGGCAATAGTAATAATTCTAGTCGCGAGGTGGATTTATGAAAAGAGTTAGAAGAGATAAAAAGCTGATAAATTTGTTATTTATACCGCTCTTTGCTATACTTTTGTTTTTCATAATCTTCTTTCCAAAAGAGGAAAAACAAGCTTTTGTAAAAAATTATACTATAGAGAAAAAAAGTGGAATCTTTTTTGATTATGAGATTACACGATACTATACTGCTGCTAAAGTTATTGAGGTAAAACCTTGGGAAAACTATACTCTTGGAGTTGTTACAGATCCTTGGAATTTGAATTTTGGTGAAATTCCAGGAGGAGGAAGCTATGCAAGAAGATTTATCGATTTGCAAAATTTGAGAGACAAGAAAGTGATAGTAGAGTTGTATTCGATTGGAAACATTTCTAAGAAAGTAAAGTTTAGCGAAGATTCATTCTGGCTCAATCCAAATGAGAAGAAAAGAATAGACGTTTATTTCTTTACTAATGAAACAATTTCTGGCTTCTTTGAAGGAGAGATTAGAGTTGAAGTAAAAATACCAAAGTATGATTTTATTTATTCGTTGTATGGAATTTTTGGTGATCTAAAGTGAAGAATCTTTTGTTGCTTTTTTTGGTTATTCTTTTTGTTTTTACTGTTGGGAAATCTTTGATGGTTAATGTTGATGTAAGAGACGTTTGTTCTATTGAGATAAAAAGTTTGAATGTTTCTTTAGAAGGTTTGCCAAAAATAGATGCAGAAGTTTACAATTCAGGCAGCCTCCCTTATACATTTAGAGTTTTGATAGAAGGAAAAAATAGAGTTTGGAGTTCAAAGATTTTTGAAGCTCCAGGAGATTTGAAGAGAGTTATCTTGTACTTTTTGCCTTCTAATGAAACAAAAATGAAAATTTATTTTTGCAACAAGATTTTTGAGAGAGATTTAGAAACAAAAGAAAAAGTATTTCAAGAAGGAAATCAGTTTTCCATAAACAAAGCAAGAGTTTATTCTAATTTCATTGTTTTGGAAGTCTTTTCTAATGTTTCTAGCGAAGTTGCAATCACGCCTTTACAATATCCTGAGAATTTGGTTATTGAGAGCTATGTTGGAAGACTAAAAACTGGAAAAAACTTTGTCAAGATAAATTTTGAGGGGGAGATAACGAGCGAGAGAAACATAAGTTTTGCTGTAGCTAGTATAGATGGAAAGTATTTTTCGATGAATGAAGTAAAGCTTGAAAAGAAGGTTGGATTAGAGTATTGGTTTTTCTACATTTTTGATCGAATTAAATTATTTTTGTATTCAATGCGGCTATAATTTTCGAGCTATTTAAACAAGAAAGAAAATATCACTTACGGTAGAAGTACCAGCTGATAAGTGGATTATTAAAGCTGAAAAGGACTTGAGTGATGCTGAGTTCAATTTGGTCAATGGGAGATACGAGGTCGCCGCTTTTCTTCTTCATCAAGCAGCTGAAAAGGCGTTAAAAGCTCTTTACATTTTGAAATTTAAAAGATTGTGGAAAATTCATGATTTGAAAAGAATTGGCAGTTAAAGTTGGCGCGCCTAAAGAAATAGTAAAGATTGGAGACGCTTTAAATCCGCATTACATACAAACGAGATATCCTGTTGATGTTGCTTATGATGAAGATTTAGTTGAAGAAGCTGTAGAAAATGCAAAAAGGTGATAGAATGGATAAAAAAGAAATTGAAAAAATAAAAGAGGAAATTAAAAAGTTTAAAGAAAAGATTGGTGCTGATAAACTGATAATATTTGGTAGTTTTGCGAGAGGAAACTTTAATGAACATAGCGATATTGATGTTCTGATTGTCAGCAAGAAGTTTAGAGGCAAAAAGTTCTACGACAGACTAAGAGGTTTATGGTTAAAATGACCTTTGGACTTACCAGTGGACTTTATTTGTTATACACCAGAGGAATTTGAAAAATTGAAAAAATAGGTTTCAATAGTTTCAGAAGCATTGAAAGAGGGAATTGAAATTTAAGACAATAGCAAAATCGTATTATTACAAATTTAACAACCATTTCCACAATGGCACAAATTTTACTTTTTTTCCATTAATTTCAACTAAATCTTCATAGTCCCAAGTTATTATGATTAATTTGTTGCACTTTAATTGTTCGGAAGCTTTTATCAAAGCCTCAACTTCTCTTTTCTCAACTTCTTCTTTTTTGCTTGCATAAGTAACTTGAATTAATTCTTGAGTGTTAAAATTTTCTCTAACAACAAAATCAACTTCTTTTCCTTCAGCCTTTCCATATTCTTTCCAATAGTAAATTTCCGAAGTAGAATTTCTTCTTTTTAGTTCAATCGCCACAATATTTTCCATGAGTTTACCAATACTTTCTTCAATTCTAAAGCTGATAGCGTTAGAAATACCAACATCAATAGAGTAAACTTTTCTTGCAACTTTTTCTTGCTTTTTAACTGATGGATGGAAAACTTTAGTGAAGAAAATTAGAAAAGACTCTTCGAGCATAGAAGAAAAATTTTCTATCGTAACTGAATTCATATGCAAAAGTTCTTCTAACGAAGAAAATGTTATTGGCGAAGAAATGTTAGAAAGATAGAACTTTGCTAAAAGTTTTATTTTCTCCCTCTTTCTAATTTTATATCTTTCTACCACATCTTTCTCTATAATATCATCAAAATAGCTCAAAAGTATTGTCTTCTTTGTTTCTTCATCCTTTGCCAATACAACTTCTGGAAATCCACCCCATTTTAGATACTCTCTTAACAGACTCCTTATTTCGTTTTCTCTAGTGATGAGATCTAACTTATCAGAGACCTGAATATTTCTGAAGTATAAAAATTCAACAAAGCTCAACGGAAAAACTACAATGTCTATGTGCCTCCCTGTTAGCAAGGTTGATAATTCTCCTTTTGTCAGTTGAGAAGTCGAACCAGAGACTAAAATCTTTGCTTTTTCTAATTCGTGCATCGTCCTTACCCATTTTTCCCATTGTGGAACTTTGTGAATTTCGTCAAGAAAAACTATCGGCTTATTTGTTGGTTTTATTTCTTCAATGTATGTAGCGAAAAAATCATCAAGAAGTTTTAGATTTCCTTCAACAATCCTCTTGTCTTCAAAATTGATTATAAGAGTATCATTTCTATTCACGATTCCACTTTCTATAAGTTTTCTTGCTATTTGTTTCATAAGCATGGACTTGCCGGATCTCCTTACTCCTATCAAAGAAACTATCATGTTAGCTTGAAGAAATTTCATAGCTTTTTCTACATAATCCTTTCTTTCTATGCCACAGTTTAACTCTTTTTTCCAAAAATTCCAGTCAGCAAGTATTTTCAATATTTCATTTCTCTCCATTTTACTAATTATACTTAGTAATATTTAAAGATTTTACTAATTATACTTAGTAATATTTGTAGAATTTGATTGCTTTTTATAGTTAGTGTTCTTAGATCAATATTCCATATTGTAACAACTTTATTTACATATTGAAAAATTAAATTTTCAATATTGAAAAAATGTTTTTAAATTACGGAAACAATATTGAAAAATGGATGAATCTCAACAAAAAATAGAGGATAAGCTTCTTGAGATTTTAAGCAAAGAGATTTTATCCATTTCTGAACTTTCTAGAAGATTGAATGTCAAAAGATACATTCTGGTTGGCTATTTGGAAGCTTTGAGAGAGCAGGGCAAGGTTGACGTTTTCAAGGTTGGCAAAGCTAAAGTTTATGTCGCTAAAGAAAAAGCTAAAAAAGGACTTTGGTTGATTTTCTTTTTGGTTTTAATACCATTCTTTTTGCCTATACCAACTCTTGCAGACATAAGCGTAAACTTTACACCATCCAACAAAATCTGGATTATTAACTCGAATGGTGCAATTTTATACAATCCTTCTGCTATTACAATAGAAGCAAATTGTAATATTACTTATGCCTACATATACGATTCAGAAGGAACACAATACATAATAGGAACTAACAGAATAACTAACAACAAATTATCATTTGATGTATCGAGCTTAAACAAAGATTTGTTAGCTAATGGTATCAATTATTATCTGAATCTAACTTGTGATAATAATGATTCAAGTTCAATACCTTTGAATGTTAGTTATATAGAAGCTTCACTTTCAATTATAGATTCTATAAGCAAATCTCAAGATTTGTTCGAGGATTCTACGCTTCTTGCTATCTTAACACTAAAAGAAAACGGAAACTTTTTGAGTCCAATAGAAGAGAAAACAAATTTAAACATATCTTTGTTTGTTGATGGCTCGATGAGAAAAATTTCTTCAATGATATACTATTCAGATTCTAATCGAACAGAAATATCTTTTGGTCCACTTTCAGCAGGAGACCATACCATAAAAATATCAATTTCATATGATGGACTACCATCGCCCATTCAAATAAGTCAATTTATCAATGTCAAAAAGAGACTTTCTATAAAATCTATCTATCCGCAATATTTCTCACCCAATATTACTGCAATCATAACTTTAGAAACATCAATTCAACCCTTAGACCAAAATTACTTGAGTGTTTTTATTGATAATACTCAAGCAAAAATAGTTTCAATTTCCGGAAATGCAATTAACATTTTAGCTCCATCTCTTTCTCCAGGAGAACATACTTTAAATGTTAAATATGGAAATTATAGCGACTCAACTAAAGTATACTATGTTTCAAAGATAACTGGAAAGCTTTTAGATGATTCAAAGAAATCTATCTTCACAAGATTTACACTATTCAAAGATGGAAATTCCGTTTTGTCAACTATAACAAATTCGAGTGGAGACTATGAGATCGCTTTACCTCCTGGCTATTATGACTTAAAAGTTGAATTTCCTCAAGCAACTCTTTATTTCAAAAACTTTTACTTTAGAGACACAGATGGCTTGATAAATTATGTCTATAAAGATTCTGTTCCAATCAAAGGTTTGAGAGTTTACGGTTTCTATATTTTTGAATTTTCGGGAGATTATTCTTCGGTTAGTTTAGATTTGAGGTATAACAAAAGAAATGTAGAAGATGAAGACAACATGAAAGTTTTTTACTGTAGCAATTGGAATTTTGCTAGCAATTCTTGCAATTCAAATTGGAAAACTTTAGATTTCACTTTAGATAAAATAAATTCAAAAGTTTCACTGAACTTAGATCATCTTTCAGCTTTTGTTGTTGGAAGAGAGGTTTTTCTAAAAGTTGCTTGTTCAATAAACAAAAACTCATTTTACATAAATGAAACAGCTTCAATAAGTTGTTTAGTTGAAGATGAAGATGGTAATGCTGTTGAAAACGCTTCAATAACTCTAAACTTTAAAGGAAAAGTCGTCGATGGAAAAACTGATGCAAATGGGATATTTACTTACGAATATTTGGTTGATAGAGAAGGAAACTTTAATGTTAGTGTTTCTGCCTACAAAAATCCATATCTAAGTGCTTCAAACTATTTCACATTTTCTGCAGAAAAGAAAAAAGAGATTTTCATATCATTTCCAGATTTGGTAAAAGCTGAAGTAGGAACAAACACAACTCTCGAATTTTCAATACTTAACACTGGTCAAGCAGATTTAACAAACTTGCAAGTTTATTTTGAAGACTTACCTTTTAACTACATTATAACCCAAGATTACTTAGATAAAATCTCAGTTGGAGAAAGAAGGAATTTTACATTAACAATTTTCATTCCAGAGAATGCTTCAGTCGCAACTTATTCACCAAAGATTAAAGTTGTATCAAAAGAATTAGAAACAAGCAAAAACTTTGGTTTGACTTTAATAAAAACAGAAAAACCACAACCTCAATCTGGTTTTGTGGTGAAATTACCACAAATAAATATGGACTCTCGTTACTCCTATTTGATAATTTTTGCAGCAATTTCTTTCTCTCTTGCTTTCTTTTTGAAGAAGGTGAAAAAGAGTAGGGAAAGAAGAGTTAGCTACGATGACATATTTAGCAAATTGGAGGTTAGATAAGATGAGAGTTATAAGCATACTATCCACAAAAGGAGGAGTTGGAAAAACAACAATAGCTTCAAATTTAGCTTTAGCTTTACAAAGTTTTGGAAGACCAACTGTCTTACTAGACTTTAACTTTACCACTCCGCATGTTTCACTTTACTTCAACCTTTTACAAGCAGAAAAAACTCTAAACAATTTCTTAAAGAACGAATGCAGTTTTAACGATATAATTTACAGACATACTTCAGGATTATCAATAGTGCCGACTTCATTGAGTTTGAGTGATGTTGTTAGTATAGATGGCAATTTAAAGAATGTTATAGAGGAAAACCTAAAGAATTTTGAGTTTGTTATAATTGATTCTGCCCCTGGTTTAGGAAGAGAAGCAATGATATCTTTGAACAGCTGTCAAGAAGCAATTTTTGTTGCGACTCCAGATTTTGTTTCAGTTTTCGATGTAGCTAAAACTTACAAATTGATTAGTAATCTGCCAGAAAAGCCTATAGTTCTTGGAATTATTTTGAATAGAGTTAAAGGAAAAAGCTATGAGATGAGGAGAGATGAAGTAGAAAGATATTCTGGTTTACCAGTTTTGGCAGAGATTAAAGAAAGCGATGCTTTTCTAAAAAGTTTAAGTTTAAGAACTCCAGCTTTTCTTTTTGACAAAAATGTTTCTGAAACTTTTAAACAATTGGCTGCAAAAATTGCCGGAATTCCTTATGAGAAAGAAAAGACGATTGATAAGATACTAAAAATCTTTTGGTTGAGAAGATGGTGAGAGAATTTTTTCTTTTGTTTCTTTTTTGTTTCTTTATTTTTCAAATTTCCTTAGCCCAAACAATTTCAGTTTCAAGCTTTAATCAGACCCAAACAGTTAATATTACTGGAAATGCTTCAACAATTGATCAAGCAACAATTAATTCTTATTTAAATGTTAATGGAGATGGTTTAACTTGGAATGTTGATGAGGCACCAATAACATTAGCTCCATTGAGGAATTCAACAATGGAAGGAGATACTACTCCTCCAGATGCTTGGGTAACTTCAACAACTGTAACTGCAGGAACAGCTGATTATGGTTATAACGTTACTGGGGGAAATCCAGCACCATCTTACTACCATAAAGCAACAAGCACCGCAAAAGCGGCTGCAAACATAATTTTCTATACAAACCAAAGCTTTTACTATGATGGTTCACCTTCGGTTATTACCTTGAGCTGGGATTACCAAATTCTTGGAAATTCTTTTGGTACTGGAAACCAAATAAACATAACACTTTACAGACCTGATGGTAGTAGTTCTGTATTGGACACCATCACATTTTCAGCTGCCGTGCCTACATGGACAAGAAGGACAATTAATATTAACCCAGCTAATTTCACTCTGGCTGGAACTTATGTTATTCAGTTAAAATCAACTTTAGTAGCAGCCGCAAAAGGAACAAGTAATTATGTTCAAGCTCAGTATGATAATGTTTTTCTAAATTTTACCAAATATCAGCTTTCAGTAGAACACAACGCAACAGTTAGCTACAATGGAACTTTAAGAAACATAAGCGTTCTAATAAACTTTACATCAACCAACAGCAAAATATTCAATATGTCAATTTACGATTTTGCAAATTCTAATTGGACAGCTTGTCAAAACATTTCTGCTTCTCCAAACGTTTATTATGCTATTTGGTGCAATATTTCCTCACCAACCTTTAATCCTTCTAACTTCATTTCTCCAGACGGAAAAATAAGAGTAAGATTGAACACAACGATAAGCAATGTTTCAACTACATTGAAAGAAGAATACGTTCAATTCTATTTGTTTTATTCCGTCGGATATCTTGAAGTCAAACTTATTACTCCAGATGCAACTACAATAAACTACATTATACAAAACCAAACTTTCTGGATTAATGCAAGTGTAACTTGCAGAAATGGAGATTGTGGAATAGTTAATGGTACAGCTTTATACAACCTGACGTCAAGCTATCCAGACACTCCAATAAACACAACTTATGGCGAAAAACCATTTTTCATTAATGAAACTCCAGCTTCTGCAATAAAAACTTGTGGGGTATTGTTGGAAAATCAAAATTGTACCTTAAGCTGGATTGTTAATGCTACAGGCAATACTTCAACCTATTGGAAAATTGGAGTTGTTTTTAACTCTAATTTCTCTTATATCAACAGAAATTCAACAGAAAATGCAACAATTTACATTTCTTCTTGTTCAGTTGATTTTAGCTTAAGCTGGAGCTCAATCGATTTTGGAATTTTAAATCCATCAACTCAAGGAAATCCAGCTCCAGGAAACTCAAAGCTTCAATACAACATAACAGTTAATCCAGGAAGCTGCAACTTAGATTTTTACATAAAAGGAGACGATCTTTACAATCCCCAAACCAATACTTACTTGAAGATAAGCAACATGACGTTTAGCAACACGACAAATTCTTACTCATCTTCATATAGACTATTGAACACCTATCAGCTTCTATTTTTCAACAAGGGATTTGGAAATTACACTACTTATTATTGGATTGATATTCCTCCAATATACGCTGGAACATACACATCAAAAATATATATCTTGGGTGTTTTGAGTGGCACATCTCCATAAAATTTTTTCATTGGTAGCATTTTTCATTTTAGTATTTCAAGTAGCCTTTGCATTTGGAAGTCTGCCTATTTCAAGCTATTCAAAAACAAAAGTTGGTGAAACAGTAACCTTTGAAATTTTATTCTGGTCTGATGTTCCAGAAAAGATAAATTTTTATGCTGATAGCAATGAGAATTTTTTGGTCAACATATTGCCAAACCCTCTATATTTGAGTCCTTTCAAGAAAGATGGAGAGATTTTGGTTGGTGGAAAGCCGTACAACGTAACAAAAGTTAGAGTTTTCGTAACTCCAAAATCTGTAGGAAACTTTAGTGTTATTTTACACGCGAGAAAAGATATTCCAACAAAAGATATAACTTTTGTAGATGAGAGAGTCTTCAAATTTTCTATAGAAGTGCTAGGAAATCAAGAAAAAGAAAACAATCCTCGAGAATCTCAACATGCGATAATCACTAAAGAAAGTCCCAGCGAAACTAATAAACAGCAAGACAACACCCAGATGCTCATTTTTATCTTTTTGATAGTTCTAATAATTTTTATCTCAATTCTTATCTTCAAGTATTCTTGAGATAAGACAGAAAATATCAAAGAATTTAACGCTTGTTAACGAAAATTTTTAATGGAAAGATATATCTTGATTTTCATCTTGCTCTTAGTATCTATTCTTCTATTCTCAAGATATTCTGGCTATTTTGTATCTCCAACTGTTAGCGTTTCTGTTGAGCCAAAAAAAGAAGCAAAAATATTGTTGAACTACAAGCCGATAATAGATATTACTGAAAGAGAGAATATAACCGCTGAAGTCGTCAATACAGGCTCAGTTAGTATATACGAAGAGCTAATGGTAAGAATTCATTTTTACAACAGAAGTTTAAGACCAATTGCAGAATATTATGATTCTCCAAGAAATCTTTTGCCAGGAGATAGAACTGCATTTTTCCTTGTTTTTGTTCCAAATTCTACTGGAACTTATTTCATACAAGCAAAGTCTACATACGATGGTAAAACAACTGAAACCTGGGGAAGATTTGATGTAATTATAACGCCAATAATTCAGCCAGTAATATTGCCTCCAGAAAAAGTGCCTCAATATGTACCAACCCAAGTTCTCTTAGCGCCGCCAAAACTTTCAATTCAAATCAGAAATGTAACAGATGCTTACCAAGACTCTTTCTTTCTAGTCCCAGTAACTTTAATTAATAATGGCGAGAGAGATGCCTATGAAATAAGACCATATCTTTCTTATCCAAAATCTTTGGAGGTTTCAATTTCCCCACTTTACATAAAGCAACTTTCTCCTGGAGAAAACGTTACATTCTTGCTTAACATAAAAATACCAAAAGATTTTCAAGTTGGTGTTTATCAGCTTTTGTTTGAAGCATCTTCAAACGAGACGAAAGCATCAAAGGAATTTTATTTGAATGTATCTTCAAAGCCAATTGATTTGACTCAAGACATTTACGAAAAAATTTTGAGCGTTGAGTATATGCTTTCTCAAGTCAGGATAAGAATGAGTGTTTTAGAAATTAGAGGAATAGATGTTTCAAAGATAAATTCTACTTTAATTTTAGCTGAGGTGCACTTGAAAAAATCTAAAGACTACCTATCAAACAAACAGTTCGACGAAAGTTTGCAAGAATTGAATGAAGCAAGCAAATTGATATCAGATGCTTTAATAGAGATGGAAGTTTTGATGATTGTAGTACCAAAGGCCTATTTGAGCTATTTTCTAATAGCAATAATTCTTATAGTAATTTTGACAATCGTTCTATTCATTATTCTTTACAGAAAAAGGAAAAAGAAGAGACCAAAACTATTGAGAGAATTAGAGAGCGAGAGTCAAGCAACTGAATAATCTTTAATTTTCAGTAAAGACAAGGTTTAGTAGGATTTTACTCTTGTTTTGATAGTAAATTCCCACTTTAAACTTTTTTAAAAACTTTAAATTCCCACTTTAAACTTTTATATGACAGATATTGAAACAATAAAAAGGGCTATTGTTGATAAGGAAGAAGATCTGAAAGGGAAAATGAAGAGTGAAAAAATTATTGAAAGAGAGCTAAAGATAGATAGAATTTCCACTGATGCAGCAACAATAATTACTGGAGTTAGAAGATGCGGGAAATCAATTTTAGCATTTTTACTAACGCTTAACAAACAAGCAGCATATGTAAACTTTGAAGACGAAAGGTTGCAAGTAGAAGCCAGAAATCTAAATCTAATTTTAGAAGCTATAGCCTCTTTGAAAGGAGAGGTGGAGTTTATTGTTTTTGATGAGATTCAATATATAAACGGTTGGGAAAGGTTTGTTTCCAGATTACTTCCAACAAGAAAGATAATAATTACAGGAAGCAACGCAAGATTGTTAAGCAAAGAATTTGCAACTTTTCTGAGCGGAAGACATATTGATTATGATCTATTTCCTTTTAGCTTTAGAGAATATTTAAAGTTTAACAATTTTACACCAAATGTTCATTTAACAAGAGACATCTCTAAAACAAGAGAATTACTGAAAGAATACATTAAAACTGGAGGTTTTCCTTTAACTTTTAAGCTTGGTAGGAACTTTTTAGTCGAGAACTATAAGGATATTGTTGAAAGAGATGTAATTCAAAGGTATAAGGTGAAGTACGAAAAAGTTTTGAAAGAGCTAGCGAAATATTACATTTCAACAGTTGCTAGAGAAATTTCTTTCAATAAGCTGAAAAACATTTTAAACGTTAAATCAGTTCAAACAATAAAAAATTATTCTGAGTTTCTTTCAAACTCTTATCTAATTTTCTTCCTGGAAAAGTATTCACCAAAGCTAAAGTTGCAAATGATATCTCCAAAAAAAGTTTATTGCATAGATAACGGTTTTGTAGAGGCAATGAGCTTTAAAGCGAGCGAAGATTTTGGTAGACTGATGGAAAATTTAGTTGCTGTTGAATTAATGAGAAGAAAAAGTTATTGGTTTAAGAACCAAGAAATTTACTATTGGAAAGATTATCAGCAAAATGAAGTTGATTTTCTTGTAAAAGAGGGAGAAAAGATTAAGCAGTTGATACAAGTAACTTATGCTAGCAATAAAAACGAGATTGAGACAAGAGAAATTAAAGGATTGTTGAAAGCTTCAGAACTGTTAAATTGCAAGAATTTGCTTATAGTAACCTGGGATTATGAAGACGAGATTACAATTGAAAACAGGAAAATTATTTTCAGACCATTATGGAAATGGTTATTGATACAAAGTTAAGTTTTTATTGTCTTAGGTATGTAGTATAAGTTATCAAATGAACTAAGTTTTGTTTTTAAACTCAAAGAATCTCAAAAATTATATGGGACTTTTTGGTCCTTATGTTTACAAGGCAAAAAATGGAAGAAAATATTATTTACACATGAAAACAAGAGGAAGAGCAATAATTTACTATTTTTCCGAAGATCCAACAGATGCGCTTTGGGATTTGCCAGCTGGTTATGAAGTTGTTGAAAATCCAAAAACAGGATTACCATTTTTAAGAAAGAAAAAGTTCGGTGGATTTTTTGGTTTATTTGGTGGAGAAAGGAAAGAGGAAGAAACAAAAGAGAAGAGCTAGAATTTATAGAAACAATTTTAGCTAGAGTATCCAGATATTAAAGTTTCTACTTCTCTATCAGAGAGAACTTGGATAATTTTTTGTCCCTTCAACCTGGGTTCCCTAGACCATATTGGTGATTTGTTAAAAGCTAAAGATAGCGCAAATAATGGAGCATCTTTTTTATGAGGGGAAATCTTTAAAGCTTCATCTAAAAATATTTCATATTTAGATTTTGGAACTACTTCTATCAATAACTTTAATAGCTGAAAAGAATTAGCATATTCTTCTTTTGTGATACCTCTTTTCGTAATCTTTTCTCTTAAATTCTCCAACTCTTCCATAACAAACTGTGGAACAATCAATTTGACTCCACTTAAATACAGTTTTTTAAAAATTTCTACAACCTTTTTGCTACCGAAAAAAGCAAATAGGACATTTGTGTCTATTATCAATGTTTTCATAATAATCCATGTCTTTTTGCGACTCTTTCTTTCAGATCCTCCCCCAATTCTAATATTTCTTTATTGGATAGTTTGCTTTTTGATGCTGTTTTCTTTGCTCTTTCAAATAATAATTGTATTTTCAGTTCCTCTTCAATTCCCCTCGCTATAACTCTTGGTAGAATATTTTCCCAATCTAGCTTTTTAATCAACTTTTCATATTCTTCTGGCAATTTTATTTCAACTTTCATATTTAGATTTGTATGTTGCTTTTAAATAAAATTTCAAACGAATTCACCTTCTCTTAAACACAAAAATCTAGCCAAAGTAGTTTTTTATAAAAATTCCAATCCAATTCGCCAAAATTATAACTAAAATTGCTACAATCAAATGCTCCAATATAACTTTCCATGCAACCTCTCTTTCCCATTTTGCCAAAAAGTAGCTAAGTATTGAAAGCAAAGAAAGACCATAGACAACATTTATTATTGCAGCTAATGAAAGAGGGAAAATTAATACTGCTGGTAAAAAAGAAAGACCAAAGATTGCTTTAAAGAAGAAAGTTGCCAAAGAAGCTTCCCAAATTTCTTTTCTCGTATGTTTACCTTCAGACTCCTCAGACAAATGAATTCCTAAAGCATCTGAAAAAGCATCTGCTATAGCAATTGTTAGTATACCGCCTATAACAACGATTTTTGATTCTGTTCCAGAAATTAAACCAATCATTAAACCAAGAGTTGTAATTATAGCCGAAGTTAAACCAAAGCTCAAACCGGTTTTTAATTGATGTTTCATTAACTTACTTTTGTTCAAAACTTTAAATTTAATCAAATACTATTATATCTAGTCAGAAATTGAAGATGATTAAATGAAGAAGGTTTTAATTGACTTAAACGTTTATATTGCTGCAGAATGGGACAAAAAGAAAGAAGCAATAGAGTTTTTAGGAAAAGTTAGGAAGTATAACGTTATAACACCAGTGCTTATTCTTTTTTATATTTTAAGAAACTGGAAGTATAGAAAGCTTGTAGATAAAATTTTCAATGTTATAGATAAAGTCACAACAACATATGTTGGAACTGCACAAACTAATTTAAAATCCATACAACTTGTTAATCTTCCTCTTAGAATTTTTGTTAGAAGAATCTCAAAGACTGTAGGAATACCATTAGATGATGCCAGATTAATTGCTTATGCTGCGCTTAACGAAGCTGAATTTTTAGTCACTTATGATAAAAAACATTTGAAAAATAAAGAAAAGGAAATTGCGGATTTTTTAAAGAAGTACAATCTATTGCCACTAAAAATAATATTACCTAATGAGGAGTTATAAAACTATTTTCTGATTTCTTTTTCAAGCTCCCTTAAATACTTATCTTCCCATCTACTCCATCCTCTTTTTAATTCTTCAGCAATTTCAACTCCACTTTTCCTTTTCTTCATAGATAAAGATTCTTTCATAAGTATTTAAAGCTGATATATTTTAACTCAATATTCCATTGCATGGAATTCACATGCATAGAAAAATCAAATTCTAAATCAGCAACAAAATTTAAAGTTTTTATTACCTTAGTAGTCCACAAAATAGGAGCCTTTAATAAAAGATAAATTTATTGCAATAAACTATTAATTGAGGAGAAAATGGCAAGAATAATATCTGTTTTTTCATCGAAAGGAGGAGTTGGTAAAACAACAATAACGGCAAATTTAGGAGCTATACTTGCATCTAAGTTTCAAAAGAAAGTCACTCTTATAGATTGTAATTTAACATCTTCTCACTTAGCATTGTATCTTGGAATTTATTATTCGCCAATAACCTTGAATAAAGTTTTGAGAGGAGATTATCAAATAAGTGAAGCAATTTATGTTCATTCAAGCGGAATGCAAGTTGTTCCTGCTTCTCTTTCTGTTACTGAGCTTGAAGGTTCAGACCTCTTAAAATTGCCAAACGTTATATCATCTTTAGAAACAACAAATGATTTTCTAATTTTAGATTCAGCTCCAGGTTTAGGGAGAGAAGCGTTGGCTTCTTTAAAATCTTCTAGAGAAGTCTTGCTTGTTACAACCCCAATCGTTTCCACAGTTTTAGACATTGTCAGAGCTCAAGAAGTTTTGAGAGAAATTGGAATAAAACCAATAGGAATTGTTGTTAATATGGCAACTGGAGCTAGCTATGAAATGAGAAAAGAAGAGATAGAACAATTGACTGGTTTGAAAGTAATAGCAACAATACCTTATGATAAAGATGTTTATAGGAGTACTGCATTGAAGCAGCCAATATTTCTCTTAAATCCAAGCAATAGAGCAAGTAAGGAACTTGTAAAACTTGCGGCCTTTCTTGCCGGTGTAGAATATTTTGAAAAGAAAAGTTTGTTAGAAAAGGTGGCTGATAAATTTAGAGTTATTAGAAGTTATTTTTAGCTGATTCATCTTTCTAAAATGAATCTCTTTTTTGCTATTTGACTGTCCTCTATTCTTTCAATCAACATTTTTCTCTTCTTTCCAATTCCAATTATCGTTTCTTCTTTCAAAACTTTCAAAGCCTCTTCCAATTTACTCTCGCTTTCTGCGTAAATTGTAAAAACTTTTTCTCCTTTTTTGACAGCATCCCCAACCTTTTTGTATAGTAAAACTCCAGCCCCTTTGAAAATTGGAGAACCAGCAGCTCTAGCTAAAGAAGCAAAACCGCCATTATCCATCCATATAACAAAACCATCTTCTTCAGCAATAAAATCGTAAGTATATTTACCAATTGGAATATCTTCTGGTTTAATATTCGGATTTCCACCCTGAGCTTCGATAATTTCTCTAAATTTCTTTTCTGCCTTTCCACTTTCTAAAATTTTCATAGCAAGTTCTTTTCCATTCTTTTTTCCAACCATTTCTAATAATATTCCAGCAATACTGGTCACTTTATCTATCTGATCTTCAACAATCTTCTTTCTCATCAAAATTTCTAAAGCCTCTTTAGCTTCCAAACCAGCACCAATAGAATAGCCAATCGGTTGTTCCCCATAAGTTATTGCTGCATTGACTTTAATTTTTAACATGCTTCCTAATGTTATGAAATCTTTTGCAAGGATTTGAGCATCTCCTATTGTTTTAATTTTTGCCCCTCTTCCGGTTGGTATATCTATAACCAAATGGGTTGCACCAACAGCTTTCTTCTTTGCCATTATTGACGGAAATAGCAATGGGTCAATTTCTAGTGGATATTCTGCTTTGATAAAAATATCATCAACTGGAGCCAAGTGCAAAGCTCCCCCCCAAACCAAACAACCATTTGTTTTTTCCAAAACTTTTTTCATTTCCTCTATAGTTAAATTTACCGGCATGATTGTTTCCACTTTATCAGCAGTTCCAGCTGGGGAGGTTATTGCTCTAGAAGAAGTTTTTGGAATAGTATAACCAAGAGAAGCAATTATTGGGACCAAAAGCATGCTTGTCTTATCTCCAATTCCGCCGCCAATAGAATTATGAAGAAAGAGAGGTCCGTTTCCACCAACAAAATTTTCATAATTTTCTACACACAGGTCATAGACATATTTGCTTGTTGATGGTATTTCCTCTATCTTTTTAACTGGAAGAAAAGCAATATCACCCTTTGCAATTTTTTTCAAATTTTCAATAATTTTCTTCTCATCTTCTGTAGCTTCCTCAATTTGAATATGATTTTGTAATATCTCACACAACTTAGAAAAAGTCACGTATTCTTGTGATTTTATTGCCCTTCTAATCTTCCATCCTTTAATTAATGGATTATGTGTTATAAGATGTAGATTGCTTTCTTTTATTGGAACAAAATTTAAATAAGCTGCTGTATTGGATTGTTTCTCTAGTAGTCTATTTGCTTGTGTATAGAGGTAGAACGCTTCTCTTGTGTTTGAAACATAATCTTTCCAAACACTAATTGATGGTGGCTTTCTTGAAATCGAAAAGGAAATTCCAAGGTTTGATAATAAAAAGGTTAGTTGAGTTATGAGTTCTTTACTTACACTAACAGCCGTAGCTTCATAACCTCTTCTAAAATATCCATCACCACGAAAATATGCTCTTAAAAACTCAAGCTGCAGGGATGGGGAAATATTAAAAATTAAGTCTGGAATTCTTTTCTCTTCGACTGCTTTTCCAGTTTTGAATATTTTCTCGAAGATAAATGCAAGCAACCTATTATAAATGCAAACATGGACAGCCGTTTTATGGGGAAAAGTTTGGGTGGCATCTATTCCGAATACATCTCTTACGCATCTTTTTACATCTCTAATCAAATCTTTTTCGTGAGAACCAAAATCAATTGAGATTCCATTTTCATTTATAAATCCTTCGGCAACGTAATATCCCAGCAATCTTACGAACTCTCTGTTCACTTTTATAAAGGCATTAATCGGTTTCCCTCGTTTTATTTTTAATTTGATTTTATCTTTTGGTAAGCTAACCTTAATCTTTCTTAAGAGATTTACAGGTGTTAAGTCGTAGACTCTTTGGTTAATCGACAGATACTTTCTAATTAATGGATTTTTAGATAGACCAGTTATGTAAATATCTTTTGTCTCTTCTGCTGGTAACTTTAGAAGTTCTTCTATGAGATTTATCTCATCTATCTTACTATTTTCTATAAACTTCCTTGGCACAGCTAGATAATCTCCAACTTTAATTTCTCTAGTTGGTATCGTTTCAAGTTTACCATCTTTAAGCCTAAAAACACTATGACATTCGGTAGCATCAACATATCTATTTCCAATTAGATAAATTCTTATTAATTTTTCTGGTGAGGGATGTCTATATACTCCAGTTAGCTTTCTAAAATCAACATTCAAATCCTCATCAAATGCCAAAACCTCATAATTACCTTCGATTTTGCAATATTGTGATTTGTTCGGAAGTTCAGTCACATTTTTTGATTTTTCAATGATTTGATCTACAAATTCTCCTATTTTTACAATCCTAATCATACCATTTTCCCTGATTATTACAGGCGTATCGTAACTTACCGAATGTTTATCTAGAACAACCTTTTTATTAAGCTCTAATTTCTCCCCAGTTTCTACCATAGCCATGCTCAGGCTAGCTGCCTCATTCAAATCTAAACCAAAGGCATGTAATCCAACTACAAAAGCTGTTATTTCAGCTTCAGTAAGATTACCCTCAACAACGTCTTTAACAATTTTGTAAAATTCTTCATATTCAAGCTTTTTGCCTTTCAACTTCTTTTTTATATAGCTTAAAGATTCGGGAAAAGGTGCAAGATTTACGTCTATCTCTTCCCCATCTCTTACTTTTAATGAAGAAGAAACCTCTTCATAAAGACCAATGTAACCTTTTTCCACTAGAGTTTTCGTTACATTTGGTATTGCTGTTATGGTTTTACCTTTGTATGAAATTTTCAGTCTGGTTGGGATTCTTGTTCCAAAATTGTGTAAATCAGCCTCATTGATTATTACTATTTTTTTACCACCTGCAGAAGTTTTCAAATTTTTTGCTTTAAGCAACATTCAATTAATTTAGAATTTAGTTAAAAATATTTATCTTGAAACGATGAAAATTGAGCCTTCACAAGTATTGTTTATGCATTTGCATTCCTCTTTTGGTTTTGGTATAGAAACGTTTGGGCAAAGAACAAGCTTACTTTGACAATCAATGTAGGAATTTTTATTCAAGCATTGCCATTGAGCACCAGTATCTTCTCTACAGCAATTCGTTATTATCCAATCGCAGTCTTCATCTTTGCTGCAATTGGCTATCATTTCCGTAGGCCTGAGAGTGATGTTTTCTTCTTTTGAAATATTAATGCTTCCAAAGCCTTCTATCTCAACGATTCCTATACTTTGAAGTTTTGATGCTTTAAAATACAGGAAAATATTTAGAGCAACCACAAAAATTATAAGGAAAAGAATGCCAATAAAAAGTTTTTTCTTCTTTTCTGCCATTACTGATTTTCGTATTTGATTTAATAATACTTAAAAAATACCTACATTTAGAGTTTCACTATTTTTCTAACTTTCTCGCTAAATCTAGCTGGATACTTTTTAAGGTATTCGATTAACTTTTGTTTGTTCATGCGTTTA
>Ga0080004_1132921_pt1 | contig 26902 bp, 31 predicted proteins | sample WasSprMetagenome_FD_69207 | JGI IMG/M metagenome (GOLD analysis project Ga0080004, IMG submission 69207) | Sulfidic aquatic microbial communities from Washburn Spring, Yellowstone National Park, USA - WS (SPADES assembly) (version 2) | ecosystem: Environmental > Aquatic > Thermal springs > Hot... | reverse complement strand
CCCAGATCGCCGGGCAAAAGCCCGTGGTGACCCGGGCCAAGAAGGCCATCTCCGACTTCAAGATCAAGAAGGGCGATGCCATCGGGTGCATGGTCACCCTGCGGGGCGTGCGGGCCTACGAGTTTCTGAATAAGCTCTTCCGGGTGGTCCTTCCCGGCATCCGGGACTTCAAAGGGGTGGACCCCGATGCCTTCGACGGCCGGGGGAACCTCAGCATCGGGATTCCCGATCAGATGGCTTTTCCGGAAGTGAGCTACGACGATGTCGTTCGGCCTCAGGGGATGGACGTGGTGATCGTGACCACGGCAAAAACCGATGAGGAGGCCTATAAGCTCTTGGAAGCCTTAGGGTGTCCTTTCCGCAGGAAATAGGGGGGAAGATGGCGAGGAAATGCAAGATTGAGCAGATGAAGAAGACGCCGAAATTCAAGGTGCGCTACCGCAACCGGTGCCAGCTTTGCGGCCGGCCCCGCGGGTATATCCGGGACTTCGGGCTTTGCCGCATGTGCTTTCGAAAGCTTGCCCTGGATGGGCAAATTCCTGGGGTAAAGAAGGCCTCATGGTGAGGAGGTAGGGATGACGGTGGACGACCCCATTGCCGACATGCTCACCCGCATTCGCAACGCCGTCGCGCGCCGAAAGGAGGAGGTGGTCCTCCCCTCCTCCCGGCTCAAGGAGGAGATCGCCCGGGTTTTGAAGGAAGAGGGTTACATCGCGGATTACGCGGTGGAGCCGGGGCAAAGCTATCCCATTTTGCGCATCAAGCTCAAATATTTGCGGGAGGGCCCGCGGGCTTGGCGCCCGGCCATCCGGGGGCTTCGCCGCATCTCCCGGACTTCCCGCCGGGTTTACGCCGGCGTGCGGGAACTCCCGCGGCCCCGCCAGGGCTTGGGCATCGCCATCATCTCCACCCCCCAAGGGGTGATGAGCGATCGGGAGGCCCGCAAGCGGGGCATTGGGGGAGAGGTCATTTGCGAGGTTTGGTGAGGTGAGCGATGTCCAAAATCGGAAAAAGGCCCATTCCCATTCCGGCAGGGGTTAAGGTGGAGGTTTTGGAGAGGGAAGTGGTGGTGCAGGGCCCTCTCGGGACCCTCCGCTGCCCCTATGAGCCGGAATACGTAACGATCCAGGTGGAGGATGGGGTGGTGCGGGTGGAGCGGAAAGGCGACCGCGCGCCCTTCCGCGCCCGCCACGGTCTTTACCGCGCCCTCATCGCCAACATGGTGCAGGGGGTCACGAAGAAGTGGGAAAAGGAGCTGGAGATCCACGGCCTTGGCTACCGGGCAAAGCTTGAGGGCCGCACGCTGGTGATGGAGCTGGGCTTTTCCCATCCCGTGCGCTTCCCCATCCCCCAGGGCGTGGAGGTGGAGGTGCCGGAGCCCACCCGCATCGTCGTGCGGGGGATCGATAAGTATCTCGTGGGCCAGGTGGCCGCGGAGATCCGCAAGATTAAGCCGCCCGAGCCCTATCGGGGCACCGGCATCCGCTACAAGGGCGAGGAGATCGTGAAGAAGGTGGGCAAACTCGGAGCGAAGGCGTGATCGCTATGGCGAAGGTTTCGCGCAATGAGCGGCGGATCAAAAGGCACATGCGCATTCGGCAAAAGATCCGGGGCACGCCGGAGCGGCCAAGGCTTTGTGTCTTCAAGAGCCTGAAGCACATTTACGCCCAAATCATCGATGATACCCCGCCGGAGGGGAGCCGGACATTGGTTTCCTCTTCCACCTTGGATCCGGAAATTCGGGGTAAGATCAAGTCCGACAACGTGGAGGCGGCGCGCCTGGTGGGCCAGGTCTTGGCCCAGCGGGCCCTCGCTAAAGGGATCAAGAAGGTGGTGTTCGACCGGGGCGGTTATCCGTACCATGGAAAAGTGCGGGCCTTGGCGGAGGCGGCCCGGGAGGGAGGGCTGGAATTTTGATCGCGCAAGCCCCTGAGCAGCTCCAAAACGAGGTCATCGAGATCCGCCGGGTCGGCCGGGTCACCAAGGGCGGAAAGCGCATGCGCTTCCGGGTGGTGGTGGTAGTGGGAAACGGCGCCGGCCGGGTGGGCGTAGGTATGGGAAAATCCATCGAGATTCCCAAGGCCGTACAGCAGGCCATTCGAAATGCCCTCAAGAACATGATTGAGGTCCCCATCGTGAACGGGACGATTCCCCACGAGGTGGTGGGCGAGTACGGCGCGGCGAAGGTTCTCCTGCGGCCGGCTTACCCCGGGACAGGCATCATCGCCGGCCGCACGGTGGGCGCGGTGTGCCGCATGGCGGGGATCAAGGACATCCTCACCAAGGCCATGCGCTCCACGAACCCCCTGAACTTGGCCCGGGCAACCTTGGTGGCCCTTTCCCAATTGGAAAGCCCGGAAATGGTGGCCAAACGGCGGGGAAAGCCCCTGAAAGAGATCCTGGAGGTCGAGGATGACGATCAATCTTGACGACCTTCGTCCGGCACCGGGCGCGACGCGCCCTCCCAAGCGGGTGGGCCGGGGATACGGGTCCGGCCACGGCGGGCATGAATCCGGGCGGGGCACGAAAGGCCAGGGTGCCCGCGCTGGCGTGCGCATGCGGCCTGGATATGAGGGTGGGCAAACGCCCCTTTGGATGCGCTTCCCCAAGCGTGGCTTCCGGAACCCCTTGGCCAAGGAGTACGCCATCGTGAACGTGGGGATCCTGGAGAAGCACTTCTCGCCCGGCGAGGAGGTAACCCTGGAGAAGCTCATGGCCCTGGGGATCGTGAAGGACCCCAAGGATGGGCTTAAGGTCCTGGGCGAGGGCACGCTCACGAAGCCCCTGATCGTTCGGGCGAAGAAATTCAGCCGGACGGCGAGGGAGAAGATCGAGGCCGCCGGCGGCCGGGCTGAGGAGGTGTAGGTGCTCGCGCGGATTCACCAGGTTTTCGCCGTTGAGGAACTGCGCAAGCGCATTCTTTACACGCTGGGGATGCTCCTCGTCTATCGGATCGGGGTGTTCATCCCCGTTCCCGGGATCAAGACTAAGGCCTTGGGCCAGATCCTCTCCCAAGCCTTTGGGACAGGGCTTTTGCAGTTCCTGAACCTCTTTACGGGCGGGGCCCTCCAGAACTTCTCCCTCTTTGCTCTGGGCGTCATCCCCTACATCAACGTCTCCATCATCCTTTCCCTCCTCATCCCCGTGGTGCCCGCCCTAAAGAAGCTCCAGGAGGAGGGCCGGGAAGGCCGGAAAAAGCTCACCCAGTACACGCGCTGGGGCACGGTCCTCATGTCCCTCCTTCAGGCCTATGCCATGAGCTACATGGCCATCTCCTACGGCCTTGCGGATCCAACCCCTCAGTTTTTCCTCACCTCCCTTATCGCCCTCACCGCGGGAAGCGTTTTCCTCATGTGGATCGGAGAGCGCATCACAGAGAACGGTATTGGCAACGGGATTTCCATGCTAATCATGGCAGGAATTGTCGCGCGCTTCCCCGGAGAAATTCAGCAAACCTACATTGAGATTTCCGCCGGAACTGTCCATCCCCTTTGGGCCGTAGGGCTTGTGGTGGTGTTTGTGGCCGTGGTGGCCCTCACGGTGATCATGCAGCAGGGCCAGCGAAAAATTCTCGTTCAGTACGCCAAGCGCACCACAGGAAGGCGCGTCTATGGCGGGCATTCCACGTATTTGCCCCTGCGGGTGAACATGGGCGGCGTGATCCCCATCATCTTCGCCTCCGCCATCCTCAGCCTCCCGAGCTCCATCGCGGCCTGGGTTCCTCAGCTTCGCTGGCTCCAGACCTACGTGGAGCCCGGAAGCCTTCCGTATCTTCTTGCCTACGTGGTCCTCACCATCTTTTTTACCTACTTCTACAGCTCGCTGGTGTTTGATCCGGAGGAGGTGGCGAAGAACCTGCGGGAAGCCGGCGGGTTCGTGCCGGGCGTGCGGCCTGGTTCGCCTACTGCCCAGTATCTGCGGGAGATCCTCAATCGCCTGAATTTGGTGGGCGCGTTCTTCCTCGCGGGGATTGCGGTTTTGCCCTACATTTTCCGCGCGGCCTCCGGCATTCGCGGATTTTGGCTCGGCGGTACCTCCCTCCTCATCCTCGTGGGCGTAGGCATCGACACGATCATGCAGATCGAGGCCCACCTCATCATGCGTCAGTACGAGTCCCTCATCAAAGGCACGCGCTTCTTGGGGAGGAGGGAATGAGGAACATCGTGCTCCTTGGCCCTCCCGGTGCGGGAAAGGGAACCCTTGCCAGCCGTCTGGCCCGGGAATTCGGGCTTCTTCACGTTTCCACGGGCGACCTTCTCCGGGAAGAGGTGGCCAAAAACACGCCCCTTGGCCAGCTCGCCCAGGGCTACATGGCCCGCGGGGAACTGGTTCCCGACGAGGTCATCCTCAGCATGGTCCGCAAAGTGGTGGGGGAGAAGAAGGGCGTTCTCTTCGACGGTTTTCCCCGCACCAGGGCCCAAGCTGAGGGCCTTGAGCGCTTTTCCCCGGTGGATTTGGTGATTTTCTTGGAGGTGGATAAGGCGGAGGTGGTGCGGAGGCTCTCGGGCCGCCGCATCTGCCCGAAGTGCAACGCCGTGTACAACCTCGTTACCCAGCCACCCAAAAACGATGAGAAATGCGACCTTTGCGGCGAGGCCCTCATCCAGCGCGAGGACGATAAACCCGAAGTGGTGGCGCGGCGCTTTGAGGTTTACATGAGGGATTCCGCGCCCCTTGTGGATTACTACGAACGAAAGGGCCTTCTCCGCCGGGTCCGCGCCGACGGCTCTCCGGAAGAGGTTTTCCAAAAAGTCGTGGAGGTCCTGCGCCCATGATCGCCCTAAAGACCGAGCGGGAACTGGAAATTGTGGCGGAAAACGCCCGGCTTCTCCGGGAAATCCTCGTGGATTTGGCGGCGCGGGTGGAGCCCGGGATCACCACCGCGGAACTCGATCGCTTGGCGGAGCGGTGGATCCGCGCTTCCGGCGCGCTTCCCGCCTTTAAGGGGTATCAGGGCTATCCTGCCACCCTTTGCATCTCCATCAACGAGGAGATCGTGCACGGGATCCCTTCGGATCGCCGGATCCTGCGGGAGGGCGACCTCGTTTCCCTGGATCTTGGGCTTCAGCGGGCTGGGTATTTTGCGGATGCGGCGGTGACGGTGGCCGTGGGGAAGCCCAAGCCGGAGGCGCTTTCCCTGGTGGAGGCCACCTTGGCGGCCTTGCGGGCGGCAATCTCCGCGGTTAAAGTTGGGGCGCACGTTTCGGATTTGTCCTATTCCATTGAATCCACGGTCCGGCGCCGCGGTTTTTTCCCGGTGCGGGAATTCGTGGGGCATGGGATTGGCCGTTCCCTCCATGAGGATCCGCAGATCCCGAATTTCGGGCCACCGGGCTTTGGCCCGCTCCTCCGGGAGGGAATGGTCCTTTGTCCAGAGCCGATGATCAAGGGAGACGATCTTCCCGTGAGGATTCTTCCCGATGGGTGGACGGCGGTGACCGGCGGCGGAACCCTGGCCGCCCACTTCGAAGAGATGGTGGCGGTAACCGCCGAAGGCCCGTGGGTGCTCACGGATTGGGTAGGGGAGGAGATTTGGGGAAAAAAGAACTGATCAAAGCGAAAGGCGAGGTGATCGAGGTCCTTCCGGACTGTATGTACCGTGTCCGGTTGGAGACCGGGCACGAGGCGATCTGTGTGGCCTCAGGGCGCATGCGGAGAAATTTCATTCGGGTTGTGGTGGGCGATAAAGTGGTGTGCGAGTTTTCTCCCTACGACCTTACGCGCGGCCGCATCATCTACAGGGAGAGCTAGGAGGGGGCTATGAAAGTGCGCAGCTCCGTGAAAAAGATCTGCGACAAATGCCAGGTCATCCGGCGAAAGGGGAGATTGTGGGTGATCTGCCGCAACCCCAAACACAAGCAGCGGCAGGGGTGATGCTATGGCGAGGATCGCGGGCGTAAACCTTCCGGCGAAAAAGAGAATCGAGATCGCCCTGACCTACATCTACGGGATCGGGCGTTCTCGCGCGAAGAAAATTTTGGAAAAGACGGGGATCGATCCCTCCACCCGGGTGATGGATCTCACCGAGGATCAGGTGGCGGCCTTGCGGCAGGAGGTGGAGTCCTACACGGTGGAGGGGGATCTCCGGCGGCAGATCCGGGCCAATATCCAGCGCCTCATCGATATCGGATGCTACCGGGGGATTCGCCATAAAGTGGGGCTTCCTGTGCGCGGGCAGCGCACGCGCACCAATGCCCGCACGTGGAAAGGGCCGCGTCCGGATAAAGCCGGCCGGCGGAGCCGCAAGAAAGAGAAGGAGTAAAGGATGAGCAACCAGGCCCCCACAAAGAAAAAGAAGAACGTAAAGCTCGAGCGGGCCCGCGTGCATATCCACTCCACCTTCAACAACACGATCCTCACCCTCACGGATCTCGAGGGAAACACGTTGGCTTGGCAGTCGGGCGGGACCGCGGGGTTTACGGGCTCGCGGAAGGGCACGCCCTACGCCGCTCAGCTTGCGTGCCAAGCGCTGATTCGCCAGATGAAGGAGATGGGGATCCGCTCGGTGATTGTCACCGTGAACGGTGCCGGGCCTGGCCGCCAGCCGGTCATCCAGACCTTACGGGCTGCGGGGATTCAGGTGGAAGAGGTGAAGAACGTCACCCCTACCCCGCATAGCTAGGAGGAATTATGGGAAAGTACACCGGACCTAAATGTCGGCTGTGTCGCCGGGAAGGGGTGAAACTTTTTCTCCGCGGGGATCGCTGTTATTCCCCGAAATGTGCCCTCTCCCGCCGGCCCACCCTTCCTGGGCAGCATGGGCGGTACAGGCGGCGCCTGACCCTCTACGCCCTGCGCTTGCGGGAAAAGCAGAAGCTAAAGCGCATTTACGGGCTGAGGGAGGAGCAGTTCCGCCGCTATGTGGAGTGGGCCAAGGAGTTCAAGGGCGTTACGGGCGAGGCGCTCCTCAAGTTTTTGGAGCGCCGCTTGGATAACGTGGTTTACCGCGCGGGATTCGCGGTCTCCCGGGCCCAGGCCCGACAACTCGTATCCCACGGCCATTTCCTCGTAAACGGCCGCGTCACCAACATCCCCTCGTATCTAGTGGAGGAAGGGGACATCATCGAGGTCAAGCCCCAGTCCCGCGAGAAATTGCGGCCCATGATCAAGGAAATTGCCGACCGCCGGCCGGTGCCCAGCTGGCTTACCCGGGATTTGGAGGGCCTTCGCGTCCAGGTGAATGCCGAGCCCAATTTGGAGGAGCTCGAGCACTCCGTGGACACGAGCCTCATCGTGGAGTACTACTCCCGCTGATATGGCCGAGTTCATCTTTCCGGAAGAGGTGCGTTGGGAGGAGCACACCGACCGCTACGGTCGGCTGGTGATGGCTCCTCTGGAGCGGGGCTATGCCACCACGTTGGGGAACGCCCTGCGGCGGGTGCTCCTTTCCTCCATCCTCGGCGCCGCTGTGGTGCGCATCTACATCCCCGGAAAATTCCACGAATACGACGTGATCGAAGGGGTGCGGGAGGACATCCTCAACATCATCCTCAACCTGAAGGGCTTGGCCATCCGCGCGGAGGATAGCGGTCTCCATCGCCTTTACCTCAACGTGACCGGCCCCAAAGAGGTACGGGCGAGCGACATCGAGCTTCCAGCTGGGGTCACCATCGTCAACCCCGATCACTACATCGCTACCCTCGAAGAGGATGGAAAGCTCGAAATGGAAATGGAAGTGGAAGTAGGCCGCGGATTTAAGCCCGCAGAGGAAAATAAGCGCGAGGACGCTCCCATTGGCCTCATCCCCGTGGATGCGGACTTTTCGCCCGTGGAGAAGGTGAACTTCATGGTGGAGGAAACCCGCGTGGGCGGGCGCTCCGGTTATGAACGGCTGATCCTCGAGGTCTGGACCAACGGAGCGATCACCCCAAAAGAAGCGGTGCAAAAAGCTGTGGAAATCCTGCAGAAGCACTTCTCCCTCATTGCCAAGGTGGAAGAGGCGGTGGCTGCCGCGAGCAAACCCAGCGAGTACCTTCAACCCCTTACGGAGCTGGGGTTTGATGTGCGGATCTGTAATCTCCTTCGAGAGGCAGGTATTGTCACCCTCGGCGATCTTTTGGGGAAGACGCGGGAGGAGATTTCCGATATCCACGGGTTTGGGGAGAAAACGCTGGCCAAACTTGAGCAGAGGCTTGAGGAGTTGGGGTACAAGTTGCGCTCGGAGAAGGAGGGCTAATGCGTCACCGCAAAAAAGTTCTCAAGCTTTCGATGAAAGCGGACCGGCGGAGGCTGGTTCTCGTGGGGCAAGCCCGGGATCTTATTCTCTACGGAAAGATTGACACCACGCCGGCCCGGGCGCGGGCCACCCAGCGCCTGGTGGAGCGGCTCGTGACTTGGGCCAAAGAGGATACCCAAGCCCACCGGCGGATGGCCTTCGCTGTCCTTCGGGATAAGGAAGCCACGGAGAAGCTTTTTTCCGAAATCGGTCCGAAGTACAAGGATCGGGATGGCGGGTACACCCGGGTATTGAAGCTTGGGCCGCGGCTCGGCGACGGCGCGGAAATGGCCCGCCTCACCTGGGTATGACCCGCCGCGCGGTCTCCCCTCCGGGAATCCATACGGTTGGCCCTTATTCCCCCGCCATTCTGGCCGGGGATTTTCTTTTCATTTCCGGGCAAATCCCCCTTGATCCTAAAACTGGGGCTCTCCTTTCCGGGACCATTGAGGCGCAGACGCGGCGGTGTTTGGAGCAAATCAAAGAAATTTTGGCCGCTGCCGGTGGCAGCCTCCGCGATCTCGTGAAGGTCACCATTTACCTTGTGGACATGCGGGATTTCGAGGCCGTGAACAAAACCTATGCCGAATTTTTCGATTTAGAGCCTCCAGCCCGGGCTTGCGTGGAGATCAAGGCCTTACCCAAAGGCTCGCGCATCGAAATCGAAGCCATCGCTTACTTACGCCCTAACCCATGAGAATCTTCTTACTTCTCGCATGCCACGGTGTTATCGTAAGTGGTTGCTTCTTCGTTGCGTGGGGAATGTTCTTCCCGCTTCACGGTTCCTCGCCTTTGAGAATCCTTGCTCATTCTCTCTTTTGGGGCTTTTTTGTATCCTTGCTGGGATATGCGGAATCAGGCATCTTGTCTGTCGCCGCGTTCTGGATTGGTATGGGCTAAGGAAGCCGCGAAGATAATCACGAAGAGCGGAATAGGCCCGCTTTTCCCCAGCCTCTTCCAACACAGAATTCCCCCCTTCGCCTGCCTTTCATTTCCTTAGCGAGTTGTTCCAGTTAATTGGCGGCCGCGACCAACTGGGCCTGGGGTAACGCAAGGCTGCCAAGAGAGCCTAAGCTTTGGTTTCTTAGCGCTCCACGAGCTTGGGATAAACCATGCCCCGCAGCTCCCGTAAGCTCCGCAATGCTTCTTCGGCTTCCTTTTCTGTCTCGGCCCGAAAGCCCTTTTTAAAGGCATTACCACCCCGTTGCCCCTTTAGGCAGTTTTGGGGACACTATTTTTGGAAGCGCTTTTGGATTGCGAGAAGGAGATCCATGAAGTTTGTCATCCGGGAGATGCGACCGGAACCCGAGGATTTCGCGGCGGTGGTGGGAATCGATAACGCCGTGGATCCGGAGCATCGGTATACTCCGGAACAATTCCGCTACGATTATGAAAACTTTGACACCCGAAAATACATAATGCGCTATTACTTAGCGGAAGCGAATGGGAAAGTTTTGGGATACACGTGCTACTACCACATGCCCTACCGTTTCCATCCCCAGCGATTTTGGGTGTGGGTTGCCGTACATCCGGCTTTCCAAAAGCAAGGGATCGGTTCAGCCTTGTACGACCGCATCTTCCGCGAGCTTCAGGAGCTTTCGGCCCGCTGGCTCCATACCTCTGTGCGCGAGACCTGGGTTCAAAGCCAAAAGTTTTTGGAAAATCGCGGATTCCGGGAGGTCCGGCGAAGCTGGGAATCCCACTTGAATGTTTCAAAATTCGATTTTTCTCCCTTTTGGCCGCAATTGGAGGGGCTCGCAAAAGCCGGGATCACTATTACGACCTTGGCTGAAGAAAAAGAACGCTCGGAGGACTGGCTTTCCAAAATCCATGAGCTCCACAACCTCCTTATGGCCGATGTGCCTTCTTCTGCTCCTCCCACGCCTGTGCCCTTAGAGCATTTCCAGCGTTTTCTCATCCAAAACCCTGATCTTCTTCCCGAGGCTTTCTTCATCGCCAAAGACGGCGATCTTTATGTAGGTGAAAGTTTCGTTTTTCGGGTGCCGGCAGAGCCTGGGCACCTCTCCCAGGGCCTCACCGGCGTCCGGCGGGAATACCGCGGCAAAGGAATCGCTATGGCCCTAAAGCTCCACGTCATAAAGTACGCCAAAGAGCACGGCTACACCCTCATCAAAACCTGGAACGACACGGAGAACCTTCCCATTTTGGCTTTGAATGAAAAACTTGGGTTTGTTCGACAGCCCGCGTGGATTGAGTACGAGAAAGTCCTCCCGTGAGGACCTCTCTCATCCTGGGGCTTCCTTCGGATCCAAAAGAGGCTGGCCTTATCCACGGAAAAACTCTTCAGTGCGAGGTCCACAAGAACCTCAGCCTTTATCGGAGCCGAATGGAAGAGGAGTTGGGATTAGCTTGGCGCGAGGCGCTCCGGCGGGGCCGGATCCATTTGGAAAGGCTTTCGGCACACGCTCCCGATTATTTGGCCGCCCTTAAGGGGATCGCTAAAGGAGCAAAAATTTCCGAGGAAGAGGCGGGCCTTCTCGATGCCCGCTACGAAATTTTTTATTCCGCATACGCAAAAGAAGCTGGGCAGGAATGCACAAGCCTTGCGGTTCTCCCCGAGCGAAGCGCTTATCGTGAACTTATCTTGGCGCAAAATTGGGACTGGATTCCTGGAATCCATGGAGCTTGGCTCCTTTTTGAATCCCCGGATTTCCAGGTACTCGCTTTTACCGAGGCTGGAATTCCCGGTGGGAAAATTGGGATTAATTCCGCGGGCTTAGGGCTTTGCGTAAACGGGGTTCTGTCGCCTTGGGACCGGTGGGATGGGGAGGGGTTACCCTTTCACGCGCGGACTTGGATGGTCCTACGATCCCGTAGTTTGGCGGAGGCCCAGGAAATCATCCGCTCCGGATTTTCCCCTTGCTCCGCAAATTTCCTCATTGGACAAAAAGATGAAGCGGTTTCCCTCGAGCGCGCGCCCCACCAAACCTGGGCATTGACCCCCAATAATGGGGTATTAGCGCACGCTAACCATTTCCTTTGCCACGCATTTCCCCAAATGCTTTGGGAAGAGTGCTCCTCCTCGTTTCTTCGCCAGGCCCGCGCAGAGGAACTCCTTTCCCGACCTCCAAAACTTTCGGAGTTTGAGCTCTTTCAGATCCTTTCTGATCATCTTGGATTCCCCGCGAGCATCTGCCGCCACCAAGAAGAAGGAAAGCCGCAATACGCCACAGTTTTAAGCTGCCTTCTTCGGCCGGAGAAAGGTCGCGTGAGCTACATCTTTGGTAGACCGTGCGAGGGTAATCCCATTGTGATTGAACTAAAAAGTCAATCACGCTAAATCCGACTGCTCTCATCAATTTCCCAGCGCTTTGTTTACTGGGCTTATGTCCGTAATCTTCCTCCGAAGATTCTTTCAAGCCATTTTACGGCGAACTCTACGAGTTCGGCGGCATCAAAGAGGTAAGACTCTGCTTCCCCTACCTTGCCCGAACGGCCCTTCCCGCTCGCCCCCGAGGACCGTTTATCCCAAGGGGATGTGCTGGAGAGGGTCCTGGCGAGGTCGGCCGAGGTGATCGGCGCGGTCCAATCTCAAGGCACACGTTAATCTTCATGGAAGCTCTCCCTGGCGAGGAGGAAACGCAAGGCCTTGTTGAGCCTTGATGGAAAATCATCCGGGAAGTCGTGACCGAGCCCGGGAACCACTTCCAGCGTACACCTCAGGCCGGCCTCTTGGGCGTAAGTATAGAAAGCTTCGGCAGTAGAACGAAAGTGATCGTACTCCCCAGTAATGACCATTCCTCTTACACCCCGCTTTGCTGCTCCCTTTGCTAGCTCTGCCAATCCCTTTGGATCACGAATTGCCGGGACTACGGCGATGAAACCCAAGGCTGGGATGGGCTCTCCAGAGAGGGCGAGCTCAATAGCCAAGGTGCCGCCCTGGGAGGCGCCGGCAAGGATTACCCGCTTCGGATCCACGCGTTTTTCGGACTTCAGCTTCTCCCAATGAGCGGCCAATTCCTTCCGCGCTCGCTCCCTATCGGTCCAGCCGAACCCGTCCTCGCTCTCCACTTGAGAGGACTGCGGAACTGCCAGAAGAAAACCTTGTTCCCGGGCTGCTTCCCAGTAAGGAGCGAATGCCTGTGCCGTCCCGCCAAACCAATGCAGAGCGATGAGGAGAGGGAATTTTTCTTCCCTTCTTTTTGGGGGAAGGAGAAGAAGATCGGGTTTTGCCTGGGCTTGGGCCGCCTTTTGCCGGTCCTTGCATACCTCCAACAATCTCTTGAACTCTGGACGCTTCCGGATCGGCTCGAGATCCGGATCATTGAGGAGGGAACGCTACCCTCCTTCTCTGGGAAGCTCTCTTTGGCCGCGAGCGCAGCCTGGAGGGCCTCGCCGTAGCGGCCTTGGCGGTATAACGAAAGGACCTGTCCGCGCACTCGGTGAAATTCCTCCAGTTCCACTTTTGCCTCCTAACGCGGGATGAGGTCCCGCCGCAGGAGAGGGAACTCTGGGTCATCCCGGAGCACAGAGAATCCGTGTCGGAGATAGAACTCCACTGGGCCCGATGGATTCTCAGTGCTCCCCCGGCGGGCGAAGGTCTCCACCGCTTGGATCCCCCGCGCTGAAAGCTCCTCCAGGATCGCCTCCACAAGGAGGCCCCCAAGCCCTTGCCCAAGGAATTTGGGCTTTGGAATGAAAAGACAAGCGAGGAGCACTGCATCCTCGCTTACCGGTCCGGCAGGGTACCCCTTGGCTGCGGGAAGGAACCGGGCTGGAGCATACTGGGCGTAGCCCACTACTTCGTTTCCAACGAAAAGGAGTTTGCCGCAGCTTCCCCATTCTTTTCGGACTCTTCGTAGCCAGGCGAGTTTCTTCGAAAATTCTCCTTCGCTCACCCCGGCGGCCGGATCGAAGGAAAGCTCTGGATATTCCCAATAAAGGCAATACTTACAGCTAAAGGGATGCGCTTCCCATTCCGGAGCTTTCCCAAGGTTTTGCTCGGTTAAGTCAAGAATTTTCATGTTCATCCTCGTTCTCCCTTCATCCTTGCCAAGGCTTGAGGGGTTCCGCAAGTTGTAGACCCAGACCTTAAGCTCGATCTCCTTCACCATCCGCTCAAACCGCTTCGCCGAGACTACCTCACCAAAGAGCCGCTTGAACCTAGAAAAGAAGGTTCCAGGCAATTGGAACGACAGTAAAATTACTTATCGGATAAACACATGATCAGCTGTATTATAACTCACCTTTTCTACGCAAATCTAATCGGACTATTTGTCGATAAAATTTACGATTGATTATCCACACATTAATATCTCCTTCTGCCCACACTGATTCTAAGCCTTGCTCCATCGGTATAAACTCAATCTGATAATCACTCGGTTTGGGCTTACCCAACGACTTCCAACGTTCGTAAATTTCACATAACTCATAGTAAAGCCCTTTATCACCACACAACCGGATCTTCCTTTGTTCATGTTGAATAGCGATAACCCCCCTTTCCTTGTCCCAAAGCCCTAACTCTTGATGGCAGAAAGCGCGAACATCGGCGAGGACAAGAAAATAGGGGAAGCCATACTTCAGCCAATCTCCTTCGTTTTTCGCGGCCTCGTACATCTCAGCTAGTTCTGGGAAGATGGGATATTCTTCTCCTTTCTCCATCTTCTGAGGAGGAGCGGGCCATAGCTCAGCGTATAGCTCGCCTTGGATCGTGATCGTTGGACCATACCAAGATATCCCAACGACCTGCCCAAGGATCTTTCCGTCAGCTCGCCATATCTTAGTTAAGGGAGCATAAATTCCCCCGTGTCGGAGAGGCACCAGCATAAACCCATTAGGAGCTAATTGTTCTACCCAATGGGGGGAGATATCAGGGCAGCCAATGTCTACTTCAATTCGGTCATAAGGTGCGTACTCCTTACAACCATAGAATCCATCTCGAGCCAGAAGACGAATCCCCCCGTAGCCCGCCTCTGCAAGTACTTTTTGCCTCTCTTGAACAAGGTCTGGCTGCCAATCCAAAGAAGTAACCAGCTCCTGCGCTCCCACCATTTCGGCGATTAGGGCAGTACCATAACCACTGCCGGTTCCGATCTCAAGAACCTTCATTCCTTTTTTTAGGTCAAGGAGCTTAAGCTTCAGAGCTGTTAAAGCCGGCTGTGAGGATGAGGAAGGAAAAGGACTCACCCGAATTAAAAGCCCTGTATCAGAATAGATCTTTTGCAATGATTCAGGGTCAGGTTCTTCAGGGTTAAAAGGTCTCCATCTCCAGCGCTGGCCGAAGCATTCTACATCTCCCTCGTTGTCTTGTTCATACCATCCTTTCAAAAAACGGTGTCTTGGAACTCGGCGGAATGCTTCCTCAACTTCCGGATGATTAATTTTAAGCTCCTCAATGTAACGTTTTAGAAATTTCTCTATCACGGCATATATCCCTTCTCAAGAATTTCTTTCCAGGCGTTTACTATGGGCTCCCACATTGGAATGTAAGCTGCGCGGAAACGAGCTTGCTGCTCTCCAGTCAAGATATCCTCGCAAAGTTGCTTACCCAGATCGGCATACATATAGCCAAGTTCTCTATATAAGTCGAGAATTTGATCGATTAAGGCAAAAGCCAAATCGATATCGATCTCCTTTACAGCCATAACCTGTTCAAATTTTAACTCTAAAAGGGACATTTGTGAGTAGCTTTCTAGGAATTTCCTGTGGTATTGCTCTCTTAACCATTTGATTCTTTTCACTTGGGATTCTGTAAGTCCAATCTCATCTGCAAAAGTAAGATGCCAAGTAAACATATCGGTAGGGGTGAACGGAGTGCCACTCAACAGAGTTATTTCTTCAGGATTTTTAATTTTATCAAAATACAAACGAAAAACGTCAAATTGTGAATCTAAGAGCATATTATATGCTGACTGATGTACGCTCACAAACAGGTGACCTATATTTCGATATATTTCCAGAGTTTTATCGATTGTTTTCTTTATTCCCTCATAGTCGTCCGCTCTCAAGGCATTCTCATACGCCAACGCCATACGAATGAACTGCGCATAAGAGTCACGATACTGGCAAAGATAATCGAGCCTTAAACGAGAAATTTCTTTCAATTGGATGTCTGTTAAGCCAATCTCTTCCGAGTATACAATTAAAAAATAAGTGCATCTGTCTTTGTAAAGGGGAGTGCTCCTATAACCCCCATAGGGTTGGGACATGGATAAGTATGGTTGAGTTCACAAGCCGATCCAATTCCTAAAGCCACTACCAGAGTTAGAATGCTACTAATTATCACCACCTCTCGCTTCATTATTCACCACCCCCTTAAAACATTATATTGCGTGGAGGGAGCGAAGCAAGGCCCTGGTAAAGGAGCTGCTAGAGACCTTTGAAAGGAAGAACGTGAGATTTGTCTGGAAAGCCATCCCACCAAAGCCAACGGCTGCTATACCCGCGACCTCCTTGCCTCGTAATCCCCTATAAAGATCTCAAGGTTGGGTTTTTAACCAGCACGGCAAGACATGGGGGGCCGCAAGCTCCGAGGATTTTTGGAAATCCGGATAGGAAGATGCCATGCTGACCGGCCACAATAAACGCTACACTATGCGGCTTCCTTCTCCCAGAACATCAGTTCGACCCCTTCAAGCTTTACGGAAGCCCACTCATAAGGCGGGCTTTTGGGGAGAGAAGCGGAAAGTTTCGCCCCCAGGACATCTTTGTAGAACCGGATCGCCCTCCTCACATCATCTACCAGGAATATCGGCGCTATTTTCCGAAACATCTTTGCCTCCCGCGGAGGTTCCTTTATAGAAAACTGTGGCCGGGCAGCCCAGGCAAGTTTCGTAGAGCTCGCAGCGATCACAACGTGCCCCGCACGGAGCAACGTTTCCCTTCTCTTGGGGTAGTCTCAGGACCCTGTTGGGGAAGGAAACTTTCTCTCCAGGGGTCAGAAAAACGTTTGCCCTTTCCAGTCCTAAGGCCTCTGGCTGTTGATCGAGCGACTGAAGCCAGCGTAGATGTCCTTCGGGCACGAGGAGGGCCCAGACGAACTTGTCCTCGAAGGCTCCCACGAAGGCTGAAAAGGGGCGATCTCTGAATGCCCGCACTAGCTTCTCAGCACTATCCGGAGAATCCGCTTCGCCAATAATAAGCCCACACGCCCATTTCATGGCTAGGCCTCCCTTAAATCTGGTTTTACCGCCCGCGTGTAGATATATAGAAGATCGCCCGATCTAACCCAAACTTTAGGTCGTCCAAACACCGACTTGGTGAAGGCTTGTTGCCCGAAGAACTCTGGGCAAAACTAGAGCTCGATGGGCTTGTAATATTGGTCTAAGTCGCCTTTCCAATCCGCCTGCGCATATTCCGGAAGCCGCTTGCCGGGATGGCGGGGCTTTGCGATGAGCTCAAGGACTTCAAATTCCGTGAATAAACCGCCACTATAGCTCGTCCTAACGACCAAAGCGGTGTCTAACCCCTTATAGGTCCCACCCAGGGTGACCACTTCTTCGCCGGGAGCTAAAGCGCCGGCATCCGTAGCCATGATCGCAGCCTCAATGGCGATCTTCGTTCCCGCGCCGAAGAGCTCTAGGGTTTTGTCAACGAAAGTGGATGGGACCGGGGCCTCCCACCCCAACGCCCGTCCGATCCCGACGAAAGGCTGTGTCCCTTGGACGACCACAGCACCGCGCTCTTCAAGGTATCGCTTGACGTGGGCATACTCTGGCCTAGCAAGCCCAATAGGAATATCGCCCTTTGGGCCCCAGGTCTTGGCCGGATAGTGGGTGACCACGATCAGCTTGATTTCTGTCCCTCTGAGGACCTCGAGGGCTTTGAGTGCGCTTCTTCCGGTCTCCGAGGCCACCACCATTTTCTTGATTTTTAGCTCCATTGCCCGCTCACGGGCTAACTCCAGAACCTTTATCGTGTTAATTTGGCCACGAAAGCGGAAATAAAAAGTGGGCTTTTCGAAACCAATCTCCTCTGCGCTCACCATCCCCTCGCCTCCTTAATCTTTGAACCGCGCCTTCGGGCCCTTTGGCAGGGACGTGGCATAAGCGGAAGTTTTTCATCTTGTGTCTTCGGCCCCTTTGGCGCAAACCGAAAAATATTTGCGCCAGTGAATTTGTGAAAGCTGGATTGTGTTGCCATCCGGATCGAGGAAGATAGCGATCCGGCCGCCCCAATCGGCATCTTCCGGACCTTTTATGAAGTTCACCCCTTTCTTAGCGAGTTCTGCGAAAACCCGATCGATATCATCGACAAGAAAATTCACGATGGGCTCCCCTTTTCGGGGAGGCTCAAGGCCACCCCAGGTTTTGAGGCCAAGCTCCACCCCACCCACATCAAAGCCAGCGTAGTCGTGGAATCCGTATTTCAAGGGGAGCCCCAAAATTTCCTGATAAAAAATGGACCGCGCGGACAAGATCCCGCACCGTAAGCGTCACATCCCAAATCCGCCTAACCATTTTCCTTCACCTCCAAAATGAACCGGACAGTCTTCAAGTTTAAGGCCTTCCTTTTCTGCGCGTTCTTTGGCCTGGGCAATGAAGGAAGGATTGAGATCCACCCCGGTTACTTGAAAGCCGCGGCGAGCGAATTCCAAGGCATGTCGACCTGGACCGCAGGGCATATCGAGAACCCGCATTCCCGGCGTCAAGCCCAAAAGCTTGATGATGGCTTCAACCTGTTCCTTAGCAGCAAGCCACGCTTTCTCTGAAAACTGGAAGACCTCTGTTTCTTTCCAAAACCGCTCATCTTCATACCAAGCGAATCCCATGTTCAGATCACCTCCATGTGTCACAGCCAAAGTGTGAAAACTGAGGAGTTCGTGCTTGGCTGTACCGCGCTCATAACAAAGGCTTAAATTTTCTTTGAAGCTTACCGAGTTCTTACACTAGGCAAGCACGATTTTACTGGAGGCTCGGGATCCTCAGCGGACATCGCTTTAGGGAAGAGCTTGGGGTACCCATCCGCTTACGATTTAGCGTATTTAGCCCTGGCGGAAGGGGAAAAGCTCCCCTTGTGGCCGCGGATAAGAGGCTCTATAACACAGTGCACGAGAAATTCCGACGAATCCTGTTGATCCGAGATTTCTTGGCCCCGCTTGGGAGCAGGAAATAGCTGCATCTTTTGTAAGGGTTTCCAAGCGCGGGCTTTTAGGAATGCCCCGAGAACGGAAAAAATTTCGAGAAAAGCAAGCTCCTCTTTCGGAAGAAGAGGTGGAGCAGGAGGTTTTGGAGGCGATCCGGGTGGTGCGGAGCGAAGGGACGGGACGTTCTCGTCGCCGCCTTCCTCCACCTGGCTGGGGTGAATGGCCGGGTTTTGGCGTTGGCCGGGGAACGGTACGAGCTTCGCCTCTCCACAGCCATCCTCGCTGAGGTCCGAAAGGTTCTTTTCTATCCGCGGCTTCGGCGCTACGGGTATTCCGAGGAGGAAGTGGAGGGGTTTCTCCGGGCTTTGCGGAAGGCCGTTTTTCTTGTCCGCCGCCTGCCCAGGATTCAAGTGGTCCGGGAAGATCCTGCGGATGACCGGGTTTTAGCCTGTGCCTTGGCGGCAAAGGCCGACTACATCGTCTCCAAGGATGAGCATCTTCAAAAGATCCGGAATATCAGGGAATTAAGATTCTCTCTACCGAAGAATTCCTGGCTCTTATCCATCCGCCTGGAAAGGTTTCAACGAACGAATGAACAAAACGTAACGTTTGTTAGAAGACCACCTCCAAAGGGTTAACTGGATTATCGGGATCTTTCGGTATCTTGACACTCACGCTTTCCTGTTGTAACTAGCAAACTTGTACCTTATTTTTTCTTTGGAGGTGAGGGATGAAAGGAGTGGGTGTGCTTTTGATAGGCGTATTGGTTTTGGGGATCCCCCTTATGGCTGCGCCAAGAACGGAATGTTCCTGTCTTCCTCCCGCGGCCCTGAAGTTCGAAATCGTTCTTACCCAGGAAGCTATGGATGGGATCTTGAAGTTGGGCCTTCAGGTTCCAGCGTCGGGGATAGTGGGCCGGGTCTACGTGATCATAACTAAGGATGGATCAAGCGAACCTCGGGAGCAGATTGACGTCACCGGTGTTCCCTTCTGGGGCAAGGATGTGGAAAACTTTGGGCCTGGCGATCCCGTGATCATTGCTGATGGCGATCCCTCTGTGCGGGGCTATCCCCTTGCGACCCTCGCGGAGATCCCACCAGGGGAGTACTACGTTCAGGCCTTCCTCAACGTCTACACAGTCTTCCACCGGGCCGATGGCCACGTGGTCGCCCTTCACCAGGATGCTGGGGATGGTCAAAACCCGTGGATCTCCCCGGGGAATGCCCATAGCCAAGTGCAGCACCTTTATCTGGATCCAATGAAGCCGGAAACCATCCGTCTCCTCCTCACCGAGGTCATTCCGCCAATCCAGCCCCTTGAGCCCGGGGAAGTCCTTCAACAGGGGAACCCCAGGGACACACCCTGGGTCAAGTTCGTTAAGATCCAAAGCAAGCTTCTTTCGGAATTTTGGGGCCAGCCCATATATATTGGGGCCAACATCCTCCTTCCCAAGGGCTACGATGAGCATCCCGATGTGTACTATCCGGTGATCTACCTTCAGGGGCATTTCCCGGGAGATCGAGCCCCGTTTGGGTTTGTGGAGGGTCGTGGCGATTTCTACAACTTCTGGGTCTCTGATGAGGCCCCACGCATGATCGTCGTCACCATCCGCGACGCTAACCCTTACTACGACACCTCTTATTCCGTAAATTCCGCGAACCTTGGGCCTTACGGGGATGCCATCGTTTACGAGCTCATCCCCTACATTGAGGAGCACTTCCGGATCATCAAGGAGCCATGGGCGCGGATTCTTGCCGGTGGGTCCACCGGCGGTTGGGAAGCTTTGGCTTTACAGATCTGGTACCCGGACTTCTTCGGTGGATGCTGGGCCTGGTGCCCGGATCCCGTGGACTTCCACTACTACCAGCTTGTCAACATCTACGAGGACGAAAATGCCTACTACATCGACCACGGGTGGGTCAAAGCCGAGCGTCCTAGCGCAAGAAAGGCTGATGGCAACGTCCTTTTCACCATAAAGCAGGAAGTGTATTGGGAACAGGCCATAGGTAGTCGGGACCGCTCCGGCGGGCAGTGGGCCATCTGGGAGGCTGTGTTCAGTCCGGTTGCTCCCGATGGTTATCCCATGCCCATTTGGGATCCGGATACTGGGGTGATTGATCACACTGTGGCTGAGTACTGGCGGGAAAACTACGACATCACCTATAAGCTCAGGACCAACTGGGAGACTTTGGGGCCAAAGCTCGTGGGAAAGCTGCACATCACCGTGGGTGATGTTGATACTTACTTCCTCAATGAGGCTGTTCACCTTCTTAAGGAGTTTCTGGACTTCACCACGAACCCGCCGGCTCAGGCTACCTTCGAGTTTGGCTGGCGGAAACCCCACTGCTGGCGCGGGGAAAGCCCTTGGCGGCCAGGCCAACAAATCTCCTACGCCGAATTTGTAAAAGTTGTGGCAGACTACATCACAAAGACCGCCCCAGAAAGAGCGGATGTAAAGAGCTGGAAATACTAAAAAGAGACCACCGAACGATGAAGGGGGGCCGTTGGCCCCCTTTTCTATAAGGCGCAATTATTTAGTACAAGGTTTAAGCTTGGACCCAGTCTCGCCTCATGCATTGCTAGCAATGCCTAATTATCAAAATGCGTACAGGATTTGACAAGGTAGCTATTAGGTCGTATTTTCATTGTATGAATACAGAGAATCTTTTTCGAAGGGTTATAAGAGAGATTCCTGACTATGCGGGGTTCTTTACAGTAGAAGAAATGGCCAACCGGACTAAGGAATTGGCTCAAAGGAGTTCCAGCGTTCGGTTGGTTGTGGTGGGCTACTCCCGCCAGGGCATACCTATTACTGCGATCGAAATCGGGAGTGGTTCCCGCACCGCGTTTCTCTTCGGCACACCTCACCCGAACGAGCCCATTGGTGCGATGATGCTTGACTATTTGGCACAGAGGTTAGCTACCGACGAAGAGTTCTTGCGATGGACTAACATGCGATGGATTCTCATTCAATGCTCGGATCCTGATGGGGTTAAATTGAACGAGGGCTGGTTTAAGGGCCCATACACTCCTCTCAATTATGCGCGCAACTTTTATAGACCGCCACACCATCAACAAATAGAATGGTCTTTCCCAGTGGAATATAAAACGCTGAGGTTTTCTTCTCCGTTGCCTGAGACGCAAGCCATTATGCGGGTAATCGAGGAGGAAAAACCCGCTTTTATCTATAGCTTGCATAATGCCGGTTTCGGGGGAGCCTATTATTACGTTAGCGAGCCGTGCGAGCCCTTATATCCCCTGTTACGCGAGGCGGCAACTAGCCAAGGCATTCCTCTTAGCTTGGGAGAACCTGAAACGCCTTATGTCAAAGCTTTGTCAGATGCTGTTTATATCATGCCGAGCATTTATGAGCAATATGATTATTTAGCTAAATTTACCGGTAAAGATCCTGCTACAATTATTAAAGGGGGAGCGGGGAGTCTCGATTATGCTCGGCGGTTTATACCAAACGTGTTTTCGTTAGTAACAGAGGTTCCATATTTTTACGACGCACGTATAGAAGACAAAAGCGAAACAACAATCACTCGTAAAGAGGCTGTGTTAGAGAGCGTGGAGATTCAGCGGCAAATGTACAAGCCAATTGCGAGTGCTTATGAGCGACTTCAGAGTTATGTCTCTAATAACTCGCCGTTTGCAGTGGCGATAGCTGAATATGTGCGGCGAACGCCTTCGTATCTAGAAGCCAAAGAAAAATGGGCTATTACTACTAAAGAGTTAGAGCGGCCTGCAACAGTAGCTGAAGTTTTTGATAATCGTGTTGTTACTCGCTTCTATGGACTACTAACATATGGAATGTTTTTGCGGTTATGTGATGAAGCATTAGCCCGTGGCAGTAAGGGTGCAGAAGTTATGGCCATCCGGAATGAGGTTGAATCACTGCTTTTGCATCATAATGAAATTCTTGAAAACGATCTCCATTATGAAGTAATTCCTATCAAGCGGTTAGTTGCTGTTCAGCTTTTGGCTTGTCTTTATGTAGTAAAATGGCTTAAAGAAAGGGGGTGAGATAGCAGAGAAAAAGATACCGGGTCAAGATCGCAAAGTCAAAATAAGGAGGGAACGCATGAATAAGAAATTGTTAGTTATGTTGTTTGTTTTGGGTTTGGGCTTTTGGGGGTTAGCTGCTCAAACTGGAGGAGTTCTACGCATTCGTGCACTGCAACTTCAAAATATTGATGCTCACCAACTTCTAGGGCGTAACGATGACATCAGTGTTGCCTACCAAGTTTATGATCCCCTAATCCATCTCGACGAAAACTTGATGCCCCGTCCAGCGTTAGCGGTAAGTTGGGAGTGTCCCGATGACACTACTTGGGTCTTTCATCTTCGTCATGGCGTGATGTTTCAAGACGGGAACGAGGTCTTCCCTGAGGGACAAAGCCGCGAGGTAACCGCTGAGGATGTAGTTTATTCGCTTTATCGAGCCAAGGAACTCCCAAGCGGTCTAGATCTACGCTCCGTTGCAAGCGCGCGTGCAATTGATCCTTACACGGTCGAAATAAAAACTGCATATCCTGATGCGTTCTTGCTTGATGTAAACCGATTAGGCAGGCTGTTCATAGTCCCGCGGGAAGCGGTGGAGAAACTCGGGAATGATTTCTCGCTTCGCCCTGTTGGTTCCGGGCCTTTTAAGATAGTCTCGTTCGTCCCGCAACAACGAGCAGTCCTTAAGCGCAATGAAGATTACTGGTTACCCGTTAACCTGGATGGGGTCGAATTTATTGTGATTCCTGATCCTCAAACCTCACGCATGGCGCTAGAGGCCGGGGAAATCGATATTGACTGGTTCATCGATGTCACCACTGCAGAGGCGTTGGCGAAGGAAGGTTTCGTTATACAGCGCCGTGGTTACTCGTATCGTGGGATAGGTTTTAACGTTACGAAACCACCTTTTGACGATTGGCGTGTAAGAATGGCTCTCTCAATGATGTTGGACATCGATGCTGCAATACGCGCAGTTTTGCCTGCCGACTTCGTTGTACGTGCCTACGGACAATGTCCCCCTAGCGTACCCCATGGATATGATCCCGAAGGTTTGGCACCTTTACATGAATATAACCCAACGGAAGGTCTTAAACTGCTTGAGGCCGCAGGGTGGCGGGATACAGACGGTGACGGCTTCTTAGACAAAGACGGGCAGCGTCTCACTCTGAACTTGGAGATCCTTCCTGAAGCCATAGGGGTACGGGTCTTTACTATCTTAGCCACACAACTTCGCTCTTTGGGTATTGATGCAAAGGTTTGGCAAGTTGATACATCAGTCTGGACCGATGATCTTCTCACTGGTAAAGGGAGCGGGATCTTCTTCGATTTCAGTTATGCTGGCCCTACTGGTTTGTATTCTTTGTTCCATTCCGCAGCCATTGGTACAAGCAATACCCACTATTATCGCAATCCCGCGGTGGATTACTTCTTGGACCGCGCCATGCGCACTCTGGATTTTGAAAAACGCAGTCAACTATGGAAGAGGGCTCAGCGCATCGTCGTTGAGGATCGCGTGATTATCCCCTTATATTTCCAAGTTTCTGCAGGGGCTAGCAGTCCCAAGGTCCATGACTGGTTCGCATGGGGTGGATTTATCCGCTTGGTCACACCTGACTACAACGCATGGATTGAAAAGTAAAACTCTTGGGGGCAGAAGATCCTAACTTAAGGACTTCTGCCCCCAATGTTTACCATGCTTAATTATATTATTCGGCGGTTATTAATAGGGCTTTTTACGCTGATTTGTATCACTTTTATCGTTTTCGCGTTGGTAAGCTTAGCCCCTGGAGATCCTATCCGTTTAATGCTCGCGAGCGAACGTATTAACCCCGAGTTAGCACAACGTATGATACAATATTACAAGCTTGATCAGCCCTGGTATATGCGGTACGGAGCGTACCTCTTTAGCTTACTTCACGGGGATTTGGGTTACTCTTTAACCACGCGGAATAAAGTGTCCCTTAGTATAGCTCGTGCATTCCCTAATACTGTATTACTCACTTGCGCAAGCATGGGGGTGGCCATACTTATTGCTATTCCTCTTGGAATTATTGCGGCAGCGTACCGCAATACTCTTGCTGACTATAGTGCTCTCGTTGCTGCACTTATAGGGGTGTCCATGCCTAACTTTTGGTTGGGCTTAATGCTTATTTTAATTTTCGGTTTGCGTCTAAAATGGTTACCTATTTTCGGTATTGGGCGACTGGAGAGAGGTTTGATGGATGTAATAAGTCACCTCATTCTTCCCTCTATTACTCTTGGAAGCGGCCTAGCTGGACTACTCATGCGCCTCACGCGCTCAGCTTTGCTTGACGTATTGGGCATGGAATATATCCGAACCGCCCGTGCTAAAGGAGTTGCTGAAAGTCAGGTGCTTATAAAACATTCTTTCCGGAACGCAATGATTCCAGTCCTCACTACTGCAGGTCTTCAATTCGGCTCTTTGCTTGGTGGGGCCATGATTGTCGAGACCATCTTCGCCTGGCCCGGCATGGGGCGGTTGGCTATACAAGCTGTTCAAGAAAGAGATTTTCCTGTAATTCAAGGGACAACCTTAGTGTTTGCAGCTTCTTTTATCGTTGTCACTTTGATTGTTGATCTTCTTTATGCTGTCATTGATCCACGCATCAGGTATGAATAGACATCCAGTACTCCGGAGTTTTCTCCGCAACAAACTTGCCGTTGCGGGGTCTTTTATTCTTATTGGATTTGTGGTATGTGCAATCTTCGCTGAATTTATTGCTCCCTATGACCCATTGAAGATGGATTTGGACCATCCATTTCAGCCGCCTGGCTCTCCCGGCCACCTTTTAGGAACTGATAACTTCGGGCGTGATATACTCTCTCGCCTGATTTATGGTGCTCGTATCTCCCTTTCTGTAGGGTTGGTGGTAGTTGCCCTGGCTTCTTTTATAGGTACCACATTAGGGTTAATAGCAGGTTATATCGGTGGCTTAGTGGATCTCATTATAATGCGGCTAGTTGAAGTGTTTTATTCTTTCCCCTTCCTTGTGTTAGCTGTAGCTGTTATGGCGGTTTTAGGCCCCAGTATATACAATGTCATGCTAGTCCTAGGCGTTGTGAACTGGCCAATCTATGCCAGGCTAATAAGAAGCCGGGTGCTATCTTTACGGGAGGAATCTTTTGTGGAAGCCGCGCGTGCGCTAGGCGCTTCCCGGGCACGAATCATGTTTCAACACATTCTTCCTAACTGCATCTCACTAAGCCTGGTCACAGGCGCTATGCAAGTAGCCGGAGCTATTTTGGCTACCGCTTCCCTCGGATTTCTGGGGCTGGGCGTACAACCCCCAACACCTGAGTGGGGGGCTATGCTAAATGAAGGCAAGGCCTTTTTCAGAGAAGCCCCTTTTATGATTACCTATCCAGGTATTGCAATCATGATAGTGGTATTAGCGCTGAACTTTATAGGAGACGGATTGAGAGACGCTGTGGATCCGCGCCTGCGGAAGGAACGTTAAAAGCTTTCCTAACAAGTACAGGGGTAAAGCTAATTAATGAAAATTGGTAAAAAAGAATCGAGTCTTACCCTGTGTATCTAATCCCTCGAGGGTATCCGGAAGAAGAACTGTAGGATAGCCTCCACTCATTTCCCCAAGGGCGACACAACTGTGCTTAGGTAAAGCCTGCACCAGGGCAAAAGCGAGCTTTCCTCGACCATCCCGGACTTCGCCACCCAGTTTATGTCCTCTTCCAACGGCAACCGGAATACAAACAAGTTATCTGCCGCCCGTAAAACCCCTTCCGGAAGGGCTGTCGGTGTATTCGTGATAAAGAAACTCGTGATCCCGGTATGTCTTGCCCTCGTCACCAGGGCATCGATCCCCTGCGGGGTCACATAGAGGTGTGCTTCCTCGAAAAACACGAACGGAACTTTTTCTTCCTCCTCCACGAGCGCAAAGAGGAACCTTAAAAGCGCCTGGGCAAACCCCATCCTCGCCGGGGTGGAAAGCCCGGAAAGGTCAAACGCCACTGCCCCTCCCTCCCGGATTCCCTTCCAAACCCCCGCAAACGACGAGGCCTCGAGGGGACTCCTTGCCACCATCCCCGTGAGTTTTAGGGCTTCTAACCGGGAGCGAAGGGTCCGGTTCACCGCATCTGCGGCATACCCGCTTTGGGTGGGATAAAACTCCCCTTCCTCCGCCATGGAAATAAGCTCATCGATTCCAATGAAGTCTTTCTTCTCCTGAAAAAGCTTCGAAAGCCTCGTCTCAAAATAAAGGAGGGAAGTAGCCGGTGTCCCGAAGGCCTCGAGCATCACGGACAGGGCTTCAACCCCGATCTCCCGTACCCCAAGCTTGAAGTCCTTCCCCACTGAATACGTTCGAACCCCGGGAAGCCCACCGTACTCCCGGTTTACGTCCAAAACGAGGCACGGCGCGCCCGCCCGGATAAGCCCAAGGAGGATGACTTTTGCGAGGTGCGACTTCCCCGAACCTTTTGCTCCCACGATCACGTTCACTTTCTCTAGGGCTCTTCCGCCCGAGGAGAATTCTTTCCCTTCCAAAGTCCGGCCAAGGAAAATCTTTGGGCCCGGGGTTTCCGGGATTGGTGGGCTTGTCGGGAAGATCTCCGCTTCCCAGCCGGGAAAAATTCCGTCCCAGGGGCCGCGGACCTTG
>Ga0080004_1109052_pt1 | contig 26908 bp, 18 predicted proteins | sample WasSprMetagenome_FD_69207 | JGI IMG/M metagenome (GOLD analysis project Ga0080004, IMG submission 69207) | Sulfidic aquatic microbial communities from Washburn Spring, Yellowstone National Park, USA - WS (SPADES assembly) (version 2) | ecosystem: Environmental > Aquatic > Thermal springs > Hot... | reverse complement strand
GATTAAAAAGTTAGATGTTCGATGTGGGATGTTCGATGTTGGATGTTCGATGTTCGATGTTTTTCCTTTTTCCAACTTCGAACTTCTAACCTCTAACTTCGAACCTCGAACCTCGAACTCTACCTTCTTCCTCCCAGAGAGATAATCCCCGGTCAAAGTACGAGCCTTCAGCAATTGCTTTGGCGTTCCTTCAAAAACAATCCTTCCTCCTTTTTTCCCTGCTCCAGGTCCCAGATCGATAACCCAATCTGCTGCCAAAATTGTCTGGGGGTCGTGCTCGCAAACTATAACTGTATTTCCAAGGTCTCTCAATTTTTTCAAAGTTTTAATCAGCCTTCCTTGATCCCTCGCATGCAATCCTACTGAGGGTTCATCCAAAATGTACAAAACTCCGGTTAATTTCGAGCCAATCTGAGTTGCCAACCTTATCCTTTGCTCTTCCCCTCCTGCCAAAGTATCTGCTCTCCTTTCTAAAGTCAAATAATCCAAACCAACATCGATCAAAAACTGAATTCTGTTTAAAATTTCTTTAACGATTGGTTTTGCAATTTTTTCTTTTGCCTCATTTTCAAATTTTAAATTCTCGAAAAATTCTTTCAACTTTGAAATCTCCATTTCGCAAATATCTGCCATCGATTTTCCAGAAATTTTTACAGAAAGTGCCTCTGGCCTTAACCTTTTTCCTTTGCAAACTTCGCAAACTTTCTCTACCATGTATTGCTCAATCTCTTCTCTTGTATATTCTGAATCAGTTTCCCTGTACCTTCTTTCTAACCATGGAATTACTCCCTCAAAAATTCCATCTCCATACAAAATCAAATCGATTTTCTCTTTTGGCAATTCTTTTACTGGTTTGTAAAGATCAATTCTGTGCCTTTCTGCCAAATCCTCTAGCATATACCAGAAAAACCTTTGCCTTCCAACTTTGTGCGAAGCATGAGCCCAGGGAAAGATTGCTCCTTCTGCAATCGATAAATTTTTGTTTGGAATTACTAAATTTGGATCAATGACCAATTTTGAACCAAGCCCCTGGCAAGACCTACAAGCCCCATAAGGTGAGTTAAAAGAGAAAAGCCTTGGTTCAATTTCTGGCAAAGAAATTCCACAATTTGGACAAGAAAACAATTCTGAAAAAATTAAGTCTTCTGGTTTGGATTTTGGAATTTGGGATTTGGAATTTACAATTACTATTCCCTTTCCAATTTTTAAAGCAGTTTCCAAGGAATCTACTAACCTCATCCTTTCCAGTTCTTCATCAATCACTAATCTATCAACAACAACCTCAATGTCGTGCTTTTTGTACCTTTCCAATTTTTTCTCCAATGCTTCCTCAATCGAATAAACTATTCCATCAATCCTCACTCTTAAAAATCCCATTCTCTGAATTTCTTCCAAAGTCCCCCGATACTCCCCTTTTCTTCCCCTAACCACAGGCCCTAAAATCAAAATTTCAGTTCCCTTTTTTAGTTTTAAAATTTGCTCTGTTATCTGATCTATCGTTTGCCTTGTAATTTCCCTTCCGCACTTTGGGCAATATGGAGTTCCAACTCTAGCAAAAAGCAACCTCAAGTAATCGTAAATTTCAGTCATTGTCCCAACAGTAGACCTTGGATTTTTTGCCGCCTTTCTCTGATCTATTGAAATTGCAGGTGAAATTCCCTCAATCTTATCGACATCTGGTTTATCCATTACTCCCAAAAATTGCCTCGCATAAGCACTCAATGACTCAACGTATCTCCTTTGCCCTTCTGCATACAAAGTATCAAAAGCCAAAGAAGATTTCCCAGAGCCAGAAACTCCAGTAATTACGATAAATTTATTCTTTGGAATATCAACATTTATATTCTTTAAATTATGAACCCTCGCTCCCCTAACTTTAATGAACTCTTCTGGCATAACTTCTATTTTAATCAAATTTTTGAGAAAATTCAATATGACGAAAGCTCAAAATAAATTTTTTTCTTTTCTTTTAATTTGGATTCTCTTTTTATGCCTTCCTTTAAAAGTAAAATCGGCCCAATGGTGCCATGATTTCTTGAGAGATTTAAAATACGGTCAAAAAGGAGAAGAAATTAAAGCCCTCCAAATTGCCTTAAAAAAAGAGGGGCTGTTTGAAGAACCGTCAACCGGCTATTTCGGGCTTTTAACCTTTCAAGCAGTAAAAAGTTTTCAAGAAAAGTACAAAAATGAAATTTTGTATCCTTTTGGATTCAAAAAGGGAACTGGCTTTGTCGGAATCGCGACAAGAACAAAATTAAACGAATTGTACGGTTGCACTAAATTCTCAATTTCTTCCCTTTCTCTTGAACAGGGTGACACACTATTAATCAAGATTAACCCGGGATCAAAAATTGAAAAAATCAATGGCGCTTTAAATTTTAGAAAAATAATTTTTTCAAAAATTGAAGAAAATTTTATTGGAATTTTAGGAATTTCTGTTAAAGAAAAGCCAGGAAATTACGATTTAGTTATCGACTCTCCCGAGGGAACATTTTTAAAAAAGAAAGTAAAAATCTCTGAAAGGAAATTTCAAATAACTGAACTTTTAGTGACAAAGGAACTCGAAGAAAAAGGAATCACCCATTCAAAAATTAAAGAAGAGGTTGAAAAGGAAAATAAGGCAATTTATGAAATTCTTCAATTTTTCACTCCCTTCCCCTATTTTAAAGAAAGTTTTGTTTATCCTTTAGAAAAAGTAAAAGTTGTTGGTGATTTCGGAAATATCAGAAAAAGCGGAAAAGTTGACATTCAGCATTTAGGAGTCGATCTTGAAGCAACTACTGGCACTCCGGTTTTTGCCATTAATGATGGAGTAGTAAAACTTTCAAAAGAACTACCAAATTATGGAAAGACGATTATCATCGGCCATGGTCTCGGAATTTTCTCACTCTATTTACATTTGAATGAATTTAAAGTTTCTGAAGGCCAAAAAGTAAAAAGAGGAGAAATCATTGCTCTTTCTGGAAACACTGGCTATTCAATTTCTCCTCATTTACATTTTTCAGTAAAAATAAATAAAATAAGCGTAGACCCATTGAGGTTTATTGAGACAGTGGAAAAGGAAATGATAAAATAGTTTTAACAAAAGCTGAAGGCCTAAAGGTCGAATTAAAATTAAATAAAATATGAGTGCTAAAAAGTTTATTTCAGTTATTCTCGTTTCGGTTGCTTTTTGTTTGGTTTTTAATGTTGCAAAAGCAGTCACTGCCGAGGAACTTTTGAAAGAGATTGCAAGGCTTCAAGCACTGATTGCTCAACTCCAAAAACAATTGGCTGAATTGCAAGCAAAACCAGTAACTTGGTGCCATGATTTTAATGTTAATTTGAAAATTGGCGATTCGGGATCAGAAGTTGAGGCATTGCAAACTGCCTTAGAAAAGGAAGGTTTTGATGTGAGCAAAGATCCAAAGGGGTACTTTGGTGAATACACCGCCTCAGCAGTAGTCGGCTTCCAGGAAAAATACAAAGATGAAATCTTATCTCCTTGGGGACTAACTCACGGAACTGGATTTGTTGGAAGAACTACCAGAGCCAAATTGAATAAACTTTATGGCTGCGAAGTGGTTCTACAGCCTGCCTGTACTGACACCGATGGCGGAGCCAATATTTATGTAAAAGGAATAACTAAGTTAGGAAATGAAACCCGTATAGATTATTGTGTAGATGAGAATACTGTAGCTGAATATTGGTGTAGCGGAATGGGAGGAGTTCCCTGGATTGCAGGGCCTGATATAATTAAATGCCCTTCTGGTTGTAAAGACGGAGCTTGTCTGAAACCAGAAAAATTCATCACTGTCATTTCTCCCAATGGAGGGGAAAGGTGGATAGAAGGAAATACTTACGAAATCAGATGGAAAGCAAATGGAGTTGAAAAAGTAGTAATTCAAGTAATAGATTATAATTGTTCTTCTGAGAGTCCCTTAACAATAGCCACAAATATTTTAGCTAGCCAAGGAAGTTATTCATGGAAGATACCAGCTAATTTTTTTGAGTCACAAGCAAATGTTTATTGTCCGGCTTATGCTTACAATCCTACCACCCATTATGGTTGGAGATCCGGAGATAACTTCAAGATTTTTATTGCTGAATTAAAACCGGATGGATCATATGGCGTCCGAGATGAAAGCGACAATTATTTCAGCATTGTTTCACCAACCACCCCCTCTATCACTGTTGTTTCTCCAAATGGAGGGGAAAAGTGGATTATTGGAAATACATATGAAATTAAATGTAGTTGCAATATACCTACCCCTCACACCGCTTATATCCTTCTCTATAAAGGAGATAATTATTATGGTCAAATTGGAAGAATTGGTACTGTAGGATGTGTTGTCGGTCAAACAGAATCTTATTCTTGGAAAGCAGGATATATGGAGGGAGTAGGAGTAGTAGAACCAGGTAATAATTACAAAATTAGAATAAATTTAGTGGATTCTACAGGAATCCTTACAGGTGATTTCAGCGACAATTATTTCAGCCTTGTGTCGGCTGAAGGATTGGTTGATGGTTACAATCATTATTGCTTTACTCTCTCTGACATCAAGATAGGAACGACTATCAATTTCGATTACACCTCGATAGACGATCCCTACTTAAGATACTTTATGATTAGCGTAGATTGTCCCGAGGCTCAGGGTAAAAGATGGTACACATCTTCTGGATGTTCGAACGCCGGATGCTCTACTGGAAAATACTGCAATATTGGAACTGGTTATTCTGGAAGATATTCTTATACTTTTGGTTCAGCTTTACCTGGAAGTCATCAGATTTGCACCTGGCCAAGTTCAGATTATAAACCGGGAACGACTGAGATTTATAAATGGAAGGTTGAAAAATCGATTATCCAACCGACTATAACTGTTATTTATCCAAATGGGGGAGAAAGATGGACGATCGGAGAAACTAGGAGAATTTCTTGGAATTCAGTCGGCATAAATTATGTTCGAATTTATATTATTGATCCAAGCATTAGTGGTTCAGGTTCTACTAACTATATTTATGATGGCTTCATTCCTGCTTCTACAGGATATTACGATTGGCTAATTCAAAGAAATCAATTGCCAGGGTATAATTTAGGGTTTCCGAGAAATTACAAGATAAGAATAGATGGATTTAACGAAGCCTATATAGGAGCACCCGTAATTACCCAGGACCTCAGCGATAATTATTTCACAATTGTCTCCCCTTAAGGATTAATCAAAAAGGTCAATCAAAAACAGTAAAAATTCTTATTGGCTCGTATCCTTGTGCGAACCATTTTGTTTTTTTAAAATGAAATTATGAAGGAATTAATTGAAAAAAATAAGAAAAAATTGGAAAAAATTTTCAAAAAGGAGGGAGTGGCTTTGGCTTATTTGTTTGGATCGGCTGCCAGAGGAAAAATGGGACCTTTTTCAGATGTTGACATTGCAGTTTTATTTTCAAAAAAAGCGAAAGAAAAGGAGTATTTTGATAAACAGATAAAGCTTGCTTTAGAGATTGACGAAGCTCTCAAAATTTCCAAAACCGAAGTAATTTGCTTAAATGAAGCCCCTCCACTTTTGAAACATCGAGCTGTATTTTTTGGAATCCCAATTTTTATCTCAAATTCAAAACTAAAGAGGGAGTTTGAATTTAGAGTTTTACAAGAGTATGAGGATTTTAGCTATCACCTTGAAACTGCTTATAACATCATGAGAAGGCAAATTAAAGAAGGAAGTTTTGGGAAACCTTTGATTTCGATTTACCCTAAGCCACCTAAAAAATAATGCCACCTTCTATCGACAAAAAAACAATTGAGGAAAGGTTACGTAAATTAGATGAGGTAATAACCAAATTGGAGGAATGCAAAAAAGCCTCAAAAGAAGATTTTCTGAGTGATTTTAGAATAAGCGATTCGGCTATGCATAATTTAGTTTTGGGAATCGAAATAATCGTTGATATTGGAAATCATATTTTAAATGAAGTATTTCAACAGCACCCCAAAGAATATAAAGAGATAATCGAAATGTTGGGAGAGTACAAAGTTGTTCCTGAGAAGTTTGCTGAAGAAAATGTAAACATGGCGAGATTTAGAAACCTAATAATTCATCAATACCTAAAGATTAATCTAAACTTAGTTTATGATTATCTCCAAAAAGCCCCTGATATTTTCCGAAAATTCGCTAAACATTTCCAGAAATTTTTGGATAAAATTTAATTTCCTGTAAAATTTGGTTCGTATTTATGCGCGAGCAATTTTTTCTCGGGCGATTTTTTATTTTTGGCTTAAAATGTATAATGAATTGAGAAGATGTTTAAATTCTTGTCGAAAAATCAAATAGTTCCAATATTTATTATTTTCTTCTCTTGGTTTTTCATTACCAATGTTTTTAGCCTTTTAGTGCTCAATCGTTTCAATTTAAACGCAGATACTTCTTATATTTGGATCAATCCGGGCGAATTTCATCAAGAAAAGTCTTGGAACCCGATTTCTCTTCATAGCCATTGGGATTCATTTTGGTATTTAGACATTGCCAAAAATGGATATTCTTTTAAAGGACAAGAAAAACTTTCAAACATTGTATTTTTTCCTTTGTATCCCTTTTTAATTCGAGTATTTTCTTTTTTGACTATGGGAAATTTCGTTTTAGCTGGTTGGATCTTGAGTAGCATCTTTCTATTACTTTCCCTGATTTATTTTTTCAAATTAATTAAAGAATTTCATCCAGAAATTGATCCTCATTTGCCGATCATTTTTTTACTCATTTTCCCTACTGCTTTCTTCTTTAACGCAGTTTATACTGAATCCCTTTTTCTCTTTCTTTCTTTAGCCACTTTTTATTACGGATTAAAAAGGAAATTTTTATTGGCTGGTATTTTCGGCTTTTCTGCTTCTTTGAGCAGAGTAACTGGAGTTTTGCTTTTCTTCCCTCTTTTGTGGGAATATTTGAAAAATTGCGATTTTAATTTAAAGCAATCCTTGAATCCAAAAATTCTTCCTCTTTTTTTCATTCCTTTTGGAACCTTAACTTTTTTCTTTTATCATTATCTCAAATTCGGAGATTTCTTTTTATTTTTTAAAGTTGAATACTGGTGGGGAAGGATGTTTAAATTAAATAAAGATCATTTTTTATTATTTAGCAATCCAGCGATCGTAAATTTCATTCTGGACGTTTTCTTTGTAACTTTTTCTTTAATAAGCCTCTATTTCATTTTCAAAAAACTTCGCTTCTCTTATGGAATCTATGTGCTATTAACGCTTTTAGCCGCGTTGAGCACCGGAACTTTAATGAGTATTGGAAGGTACATTTTGGTTTTATTCCCTATTTACATTTGGCTATCTTCGATAAAAAATCGATACTTTCAAATTTCTTGGGCCTTTCTTTCCATACTCCTTTTGGCTCTCTACACTATTTTATTCGTTAATAATTACTGGGCTGGCTAATTTCATGAGCGAATTTAAATTTTTAGACAAAGAAAAAATTTCAAAAATTCCAAAAGTTCCTGGAGTTTATTGCTTTAAAAAGGGGAAAGAAATTTTATACATTGGGAAAGCAGCGAATTTGAAAGAAAGAGTAAAAAATCATTTTCAGCAACCTTCCTATAAAGATTATCTTTTTTTGAATAGGGTTGAGAGAGTTGGCTACATAAAAACGAATTCTGAGATTGAGGCCTTGGTTTTGGAGGCAAATTTAATAAAAAAATATCAGCCAAAGTTCAACGTCATCTGGAGAGATTCGAAAAATTATTTTTTCGCAGCAAAAACAAAGGAAGAATTCCCAAGAATTTTTTGGACTCACCAAAAGAAATTGAAAGCAAAAAAATCAAAAATAGAAGTTGAATACGTCGGACCTTTTGTCGATGGAAAAGCCTTAAAAGAAAGTTTGAAAGTTTTGAGAAAAGTTTTTCCCTTTAGATCTTGCCGGGCCTTACCAAAGAGGCCCTGCCTTTGGTACCATTTGGGAAGGTGCCCTGGGCCTTGCCTTTTGAAAACAAAATTGACTGAAGAAATTGGATTGAGAGAAAGAATAAAAAAGGAGTGCCAAAGGAATGCTGAAAATGTCTTCAAAATAATTCAGGGAAAGAAAAAAGAGGTTTTGAAAGAATTGAAAAAAGAAATGAAAGAAGCAGCCAAAAAAGAAGAGTTTGAAGAGGCAGCGAAAATCAGAGATCAAATTTTGGCCTTAGAAAAAGTTTTGGAGCATTCAAAAATTTTAGAAAGGGAAATAAAAGTTGAAGTTCCCTGGAAAGAAACAGAAGAAAAATTAAAAGAAATTTTGAAAACAGAAAGGGTATTAAGGATAGAAGCCTTCGACGTCTCTCAAATCCATGGAAATTTTGCCGTAGGTTCGATGGTCGCTTTTGTCGAAGGAATGGCTGAAAAAAATTTTTACCGAAGGTTTAAAATTAAATTTACTAAAAAGCCGAGCGATGTCGATATGATAAGAGAAATTTTAGAAAGGAGGTTTAAACACAAAGAATGGGGAATTCCTGATTTGATCTTGATCGACGGAGGAAAAGCCCAACTGAATGCGGCAGTAAATTGTAAAACGAAGTTTGAAAATTGCAAATCAATAAAATTATTGGCATTGGCCAAAAGAGAAAATAAATTGTACATCGAAGGAAAAAAAGAGCCGATTCTTTTGAAAAACTTGCCGAGAGAAATTTTCAATTTAATTTTGAAAATGAGAGATGAGTCGCACAGATTCGCCATAAAGTATCATAAGATCCTGAGAGAAAGGGCCTTGATAAAAAAATGATTCTTTATTAAAATTTAAAATGAAAAATTTCTTTTTAAAAATATTGCTTGGGATTTTAACTATTTTTTTGGCAACAAAATTCATTCCGGGTGTTCGTTTGGAAGCCAAAGATAAATTAACAGAATGGAAATCGATTTTATTCATCGGCGCGATTTTAGGAATTTTAAACATCTTTTTAAAACCGATTTTAAAAATTTTAACTTTGCCAATCAGCTTTTTGACATTAGGCCTTTTTTCTTTTATCATTAATTTAGCCTTGGTCGAGATTTTAGACATTTTATTTTTAGAACTAAAAATCGAAGGCTTGAAACCTCTTTTTTTAACTAGCCTTCTTGTCTGGCTAGGTGAATTTTTGGCAAACTTTTTAAAATGAAATATCTTCCAATCGTTCAAATCTTAATTTCGATTTTTTTAATTACCTTCATTCTTTTACAACAAAGAGGGGGAGGTTTTAGTTTGCTTTTTGGTCAGACTTCTTTTGGCTTGAAAAGAGGAATAGAAAAAAAGGTTTTTTATTTGACCATCCTTTTTGCTATTTTATTCGTCATCTTCGCTATCTTAAATTTGGCCAAATGAAATTACCATCGAAAAAACAGTGGAAAAATTTTTTTAAAGTTTTAAACATCTTTGAAAAAATTTTATTTTTTCTTTTCTTACTTCTTTTCCTCTCCTCGACGATCTTTCTTTCAATCAATTTTTATTTTGCAAAAACAAAAATTGTACCAAAAGAAGGAGGGAAATATATCGAAGGAATTTTGGGCACTCCCAGATGGATAAATCCAATCTTTTCTCCCCTGAACGATGCCGACAGAGATTTAGTCGAACTGATTTATTCTGGAATTTTAAAATACGGGGAAAATAACTTAGAAAATGATTTGGCAGAGGATTTAAAAATCTTAGATGAAGGAAAAACTTACGAAATTTCTTTGAAGGATAACATTTTTTGGTCAGACGGAGAAAAAATAACTTCGGACGACATCATCTTTACAATCAAAGCAATCCAAAATTCAGAAACAAAATCGCCTTTGAGGCCGGCTTGGTTGGACGTAGAGATAGAAAGAGTAAGCGAGAAAAAATTGAGATTTAAATTAAAGGAAAGCTCGGCTACTTTTATTGAAAATTTAACTTTAAAACCCATCCCAAAGCACAAATGGCAAGAAATTCCTCAAAAGGATTTCTCCTTGAGCATTTTGAATCTAAAGCCGATTTCATCAGGGCCTTATCAAATTTCAAAATTGAATTTCGATAAAGAAGGGAAAATTGTTTCGATATTATTAAAAGAGAATGAAAAATATTTTGGAAAAAGGCCCTATTTAAAAGAAATTGAATTTAAGTTTTTTGGAAAAAAAGAGGAATTAATCGAGAGTTGGAAAAATGGCCAAATAATGGGTTTCTATTTACCCCAGGAGAAATATTTCGGTGAAATCAAAAATTTTTATCGCTTTAAATCGCCTCGTTATTTTGCCATTTTTTTCAACCAAAAGAACTCAAAGGTCTTAAATTCTTTAAATGTTAGGCAGGCATTGAACTATTTAGTCGACAAAAGGAAAATTTTGGAAGGAATTCCAGAAATTGTTTTAATCGATTCCCCACTTTTGCCAGAAATCTATGGATTGAAAGAACCAGAAAAAATTTATGGATTCGACCCAGAAAAAGGAAAAGAAATTTTAGAAAAAGAAGGGTTCAAAAAAGAAAACGATGAAAGGGTAAAAATTATCAAGACAGAAACTGGTTACCAATTTAAATTGGATTTAAAATTTGGTTCGAAAGGAAAGGAAGTTGAAGAGTTGCAAAAATGCCTTTCAAAATTTCCTGAGATCTACCAAGGGGAAATATCTGGCTATTTTGGAGAAAAAACAAAGGAGGCAGTGATCAAATTTCAAGAAAAATACAAAGAAGAAATTTTAAAACCATTCGGCTTGGAAAAAGGAACTGGCGAAGTCAAAGAGGCAACGAGAAAAAAATTGAACGAACTCTGTTTTTCTGAAAAAGAAGAAAGGATACCTTTGCAAATTTCCTTGGCAACGGTTAATGAAAAGGCATTCGTTGAAATTTCTGAAAAATTGAAAGAGGAACTAAAAAATCAAGGAATTGAACTCAAACTCGAATTTTACGATCCCAATACCCTTTTGGAAATAATCAAAGAAAGAAAATACGATGCGATATTAATCGGCGAAGCCTTAACAAAAATTTTAGATCCTTTTCCTTTCTGGCATTCTTCGCAGACAAAAGACCCAGGCTTGAACCTCTGCTTGTACGAAAACAAAGAATCTGATAAAATATTGGAAGAAGCAAGAAAAACCCTCGATGAAAAAGAAAGAAAAGAAAAACTGGAAAAATTTCAAGAAATTTTGATCGAAAATTCGCCGGCCATTTTTCTTTTTAGAGGAGATTATTTTTATTTTGTTTCAAAGATAAAGGGAATAAAAGAAAGAACGATTTTAGATCCGAGCCAAAGGTTTTTGGGAATAGAAAATTGGTATTTGAAAGAAAAAAGGGCATGGAAGTAAAAAAAGCAATCATTCCAGTGGCTGGATTAGGAACAAGGTTTTTGCCTTTGAGCAAAGCAATACCAAAAGAGCTTTTCCCTTTGGGATTAAAGCCTGTCGTTGAGTACGTAGTCAAAGAAGCGATCGATTCTAAAATCGAAGAAATAATTTTTGTCTTGAGGCCGGAAAAAAAAGTTGTTTTTGACTATTTTACTAAGCCGATTAAATCAAAAAAAATTCTTCTTTCAAAATACAAAGACCAGTTCTTGGATGAATTAAAATCTTTGGAGAGGATGAAAAAAAGAGTGAAGTTTTCCTTTGTCTATCAAAAAATACCGAGGGGGGATGGAGATGCCCTTTTGAAAGCAAAAAAGTTGATAAAAAAAGAACCGGTTGCTGCCCTTTGTGCTGATGACGTCATCGAATCGAAAAAACCTTGCCTTTTTGAAATGATAAAGATTTTTAAAACTTACCAAAAGCCAATTTTAGCCATAAAAAGGGTTGATAAAAAAAGCATCAGGTTTTATGGAATAGTCGAGGCAAAGAAAATAAACAAAAATTTATTTAAAATAGAGAGAATAGTTGAAAAACCAGAGCCAAAAGAGGCCCCTTCCAATTTAGCCATAGTCGGCAGGTCGATAATAACGGAAAGGGTTTTTAAATACTTAGAAAAAGAAAAGGGGGAGGTAATTTTGAGCAAGGTTTTAGGAAAAATGATCGAAAAGGGTGAAGAGGTTTTAGGTTATGAATTCGAAGGCCAGTGGTTAGAATGCGGAAATAAATTCGCTTATTTAAAATCTAACCTTTATTTAACTTTAAAAGATAAAAAATTTAAAAAGGAATTGAAAAAATTCCTCAAAGAAAAAAATTTATTATGAGAAAGATAATCTTGGATTTTCCAAAGCAGTTTAGGCTTGGGTTAGAATCAGCCAAAGATATTGAAATTTCTGGAAAATTTGATAAAATATTGGTTTTGGGAATGGGGGCATCGGCTTTAACTGGCGAAGTTTTAAAAATCTTTTTAAAGGAAAAAGGTGAAAAAATAAAAGTTTTAATCCAGAGAAATTACAATTTACCAGCAGGAATAGATAAAAAAACTTTAATTTCGGCAATTTCCTATTCTGGCCAGAGTGAAGAAACGATATCTGCATTCAAAGAGGCTTTAAAAAAGAAATATAAAACTTTAGCCATCTCCTCTAATGGAGAGCTTTTAAAAATCTGTCAAAAATTTAAAATTCCCTTTGTCAAAATCGAAGGAGGAATTGTGCCGAGGATGGCCATTGGAATTTTATTCTCTTGCCTAGTCAAAGTTCTGATGAACTCAAAATTGATAAAGGATTTTTCGAAAGAAATTTTGATCTTAGAAAAAAAGCTAAAGCCAGAAAATTTGGAAAAAGAAGGGAAAAAATTGGCAAAAAAATTGAAAGGGAAAATTTTATTGATCTACTCGCCTGAAGAACTGGAAGGCTTAGCCAGGATTTGGAAATTGAATTTGAACGAAACGGCAAAGGTACCTGCTTTTTTCAACCTCTTTCCAGAATTAGATCATGGCGAAATTCAATCTTTTGAAGATTTAGGAAAATTCTTTGAAGCGATTTTCTTTTTCGATCAAAAATCCGATAAAAGAATCTTAAAAAAAGAAAGAATAACTGCAAAAATCCTAAAAAAAAGAGGGGTCGGAATCAATTTCATTTATTTTAAGGAAAAGGACATCTTAGAAAAGATTTTTTCAAAAATCCTCTTAGGTTTTTGGCTTTCTTTTTATCTCGCCATTTTGAATAAAAAAGATCCGCTGGCAACAAAGGCAATCGAAGAGCTAAAAGAAAAAATGAAAAAATAGGTCCCTGTGGCGGAACTGGAATACGCGGAGGGTTCAGGACCCTCTCCCGAAAGGGTTGCAGGTTCGAATCCTGCCAGGGACATTAGATGAAAAAAGATTTTCTAAAAATAATCCCTCTGGGAGGATTGGGAGAAGTTGGAAGAAACATGACCCTCTTTGAATTCGAGGGAAAGATTTTGATTTTGGACATGGGATTCAAACTCCCAGAGGAAGATATGCCAGGCGTAGATTATGTCATTCCGAACATCGAATACTTAAAGGGAAGGGAAGAAAACATTTTGGGAATTATTTTTACCCACGGCCATTATGACCACATCGGAGCCGTCCCTTATTTAATAGAAAAGATCTGGAGGCCGAACCTCAAAATTTTTGCCTCTCCTTTAACGAGAGCGATAATTTTGAAAAGGCAAGAGGATTTTCCAGAACAGCCAAAGTTGAGAATAAAAGAAGTAAAGGATAAAAGCAAAATAAAGCTCGGACCTTTTGAGATTGAATTTTTCAGACAAAACCACAACATTCCCGACAATCTGGGTTTAATAATCAAAACGCCCATTGGCAACATCGTCCATACTTCAGATTTTAAATTCGATAAAAACCCCCTCAACGAGCCACCGACAGACTTTGAAAGGTTAAAAGAAATTGGAAAAAGGGGAGTTTTGCTTTTGATGTCAGATTCAACAGGGGCTGAAGAAAAAGGGCATTCCCTTTCAGAGAAAGAAATATTCAAAAATTTAGATTTGATTTTTAAAGAAGCAAAGGGAAGGATCATTGCTGCAACCTTCAGCTCACTTTTGAACAGAATTCAACAACTGATCGACCTTTCTCAAAAATACAAAAGGAAAATAGGAATCGATGGTTATTCGATGGTCACTAACGTCAAAATCTGCCAGAGGTTAAATTATATAAAAATAAAGAGGGGAAGTTGGATTGATTTGAAGGAATTGGTAAATTTGCCAGACAAAAAAATAACTTTATTGTGCACCGGAGCCCAAGGCGAGCCAGAAGCAATCTTAATGAAAATTGCCAATTTGGAGCACAAGGTCTTTAGGTTCAAAAAGGGAGATACTGTCATTTTTTCTTCTTCGATCGTTCCCGGAAATGAAAGATTGGTCCAAAACTTAAAAGACAACATCTTGAGGCAGGGAGCGAAGGTTTTCCATTATAGAATGATGGACATCCACGCTTCCGGCCATGCTCGTCAAAAAGAACTAGAAAAAATGATTAGATTGATGAGGCCTAAATTTTACTTTCCGGTCCATGGTCAGTATTCAATGCTAGTCGCCAATGCCGAAATTGCAAAAAAAGAAGGAATACCAGAAAAAAACATAATCTTAGTCGAGAACGGAAAGGTGGTTAGATTAACGAAGGATGATTTTACAATTTTGAAAGAAGAAGTACCGGCCAATTATGTCATGGTCGATGGATTGGGAATTGGCGATGTCGGAGAAATTGTCTTGAGGGATAGAAAACAATTGGCGAAAGATGGAATGTTCGTTATCGTCGCCGTCGTTGACAAAATAACTGGCAAAGTAAGGAATTCTCCTGATATAATTTCAAGGGGATTTGTTTATTTGAGAGAATCGAAAGAGCTCTTGAAAGAAACAAGAAAAAGAGTAATAAATTTAATCAACAGCAAAACGAGCAGCGGAGGGGCAGTTAATTTCACTTATTTAAAGAGCGAAATAAGAAACGAAATCGGAGAGTTCCTATTCCAAAAAACAAAAAGGAGGCCAATGGTCTTGCCAGTGATAATCGAAGTATAATAACTAAGCAACCCATTGAGGAAGGGGGGTCGGGGAAAACCACGGGTTCCCCGAGAAGGAAAATATTAAAAACCGTGGGTTTTTAAAGAGCGAGCCCGAAGCCCGTAGGGCGCCCGAGCGAAAGCGAGGGAGAGGGCGAGCGATAAAGTATGCGGGTTTTTTCAGGAATCAGGCCAACTGGAGAGTTGCACATCGGGAATTATTTCGGGGCGATAAAACAATGGCTAGAGCTTCAGGAGAAAAATGAATGCTTTTTTTCCATTGTCGATTTGCATGCCATCACCACTCCCTATCAAAAAGAATCCTTGCAAAAAAATATCCTTGAGCTTTTGGCCACCCTTTTGGCATCTGGTTTGGACCCAGAAAAATGCACGATCTTTTTGCAATCGCAAATAAAAGAACATGCAGAGCTGGCCTGGATTTTAGGAACGATCTGCCCAGTTGGGGAATTGAAAAGGATGACTCAGTTTAAAGAGAAATCAAAAAAATATCCAAAGAATGTCAACGCCGGACTTTTGAATTATCCCCTTTTGATGGCTGCCGACATTTTACTTTACAAAACCGATTTAGTTCCAGTCGGAAAAGATCAAAAACAGCACGTAGAGCTTACTCAATTTTTGGCTGAAAAATTTAACAAGACATTCGGCCAAGTTTTCAAGATTCCAAAGCCATTGATTCCAAAACTTGGAGCGAAAATAATGTCTTTGCAAAATCCGAAAAAGAAAATGTCAAAGACCGATGATCCCGAAGGGTGCATCGAAATTTCTGAAGATCCAAAAGAAATAAAGAGAAAAATAAAAATTGCTGTAACGGACAGCGAAAAAGAAATCAGGTACGATCCGATAAAAAAGCCAGGGATTTCAAACCTCCTTTTGATCTATTCCCTTTTTTCAGGCGAAGAAATAAAAAAATTGGAAAGAAAATTCCAAGGAGTTGGCTATGAAAAATTCAAGGAGAATTTAGCGAAATTGGTCATCAAAAAATTGGAGCCGATCAGAGAAAAAAGGGAAAGAATTTTAAAAAGGGAGGTTTTTCTAAGAACGATTTTAGAAAAGGGAAGGAAAAGGGCCGAGGCCATTGCCAAATCGACGATGGAAGAGGTGAAAATAAAAATGGGCTTTTTGACTTTTTAAAAAATTAAAATAAAAATAAATTTATGAGGCTTTATCAACTAACCTATTTAATCTCACCAAAATTAGATCAAAAGGAAATAAAAAAAATAGAGGAGGAGCTAAATTTGGCTATTAAAAACGAAGGGGGCAAAATAAGGGAAGTAGAATTTTTGGGAAGGAAAAAATTAGCTTATCAAATAAAAAAGGAAAAAGAAGCAATTTTTGTCAATTTGAAATTCAATTTGGACCCAGAGAAAATAAAAAATTTGGAAAAAAATCTAAAAGCAAAAGAAAAAATTTTAAGATACTTAATGATCGCAAAAAAAGAAGAAAAGAAAGTTGAATTGAAAAAACCAAAGAGAATAAAAAAAGAAAAGGTCGAGCTGGAAAAATTAGAAGAAAAATTAAAAGAAATCTTAAATGAATCTCAATAAAGTAATTTTAATCGGAAGGTTAACTCAAGATCCTCAATTGAAAGAATTGCCATCTGGAACGAAGGTGGCTACTTTCGGTTTGGCCACTGACAGATATTTCGTCGATAAATCTGGTCAAAAGAGGCAGGAAACAGAATTCCACAACATAGTCTTGTTTGGAAAATTGGCTGAAATTGCCTCCCAGTATTTAAAAAAAGGTTCTTTAGCGATGATCGAAGGCAGGATAAAAACAAGAACCTGGCAAGATCAAAACGGAAATCAAAAATCAAAGACTGAAATAATCGGCCAAAAATTGCAACTGGGACCGAAAGCAAAAAAGCCAATGGCTGAAGAAATACCGGTGATCGAAGAGGAAGAAGAAATAAATGTCGAAGATATCCCTTTTTAACATGAATTGCTACTTTTGCCAAAGGAATATAAAGGAAATAGATTTTGAAAACACTTTGTTGCTAAAAAAATTCATGTCTTCCTTAGGAAAAATAAAGCCAAGAAAAAAAACTGGCCTTTGCGCTACCCATCAAAGGAAATTGGCCAAAGCAATAAAGAGAGCAAGGAATTTAGGGTTGCTTTAAAATATCTTGCCTTATTTTTTCTGCGATCTCAGGGTTTTCCATCAAGAACTTTTTTGCCCCTTCCTTTCCTTGGCCCAATTTTTTATTTTGATATTCAAGCCAACTACCAGATTTTTTAATTATTCCAAGCTCGAGAGCGCAATTGATTAAATCGGCCAACTTTGAAATCCCTTCGTTGTAATAAATGTCGAATTCAGCAGTTTTGAAAGGAGGGGCAACCTTATTTTTAACAATTTTTGCCTTAATCCTATTTCCGATGATTTCATCTCCCTTTTTAATTTGGGCAATCCTTCTCAATTCAATCCTAACCGAAGCATAGAATTTCAGAGCCAAACCTCCGGGAGTTGTTTCGGGATTGCCAAAAGCCTGGCCGATTTTCATTCTCGTTTGGTTCAAAAAAATGAGGCAGGTCTTTGTCTTTGAGACAATGCCAGACAATTTCCTCAAGGCCTGGCTCATCAACCTTGCCTGAAGGCCGATTTGAAATTCTCCCATTTCTCCTGAAATTTCAGCCTGAGGGACCAAAGCAGCGACTGAATCGACGACAATGGCATCGACTTCCCCGGAATTGACAAGGGTTTCGACTATCTGCAAAGCCTGCTCCCCTGAATCTGGCTGGGAAATTAAAAGGTCTTCAACGTTTACTCCGATCTTTTTTGCATAATCTGGATCCAAAGCATGCTCAGCATCGACAAAAGCACCAACCCCGCCTGCTTTTTGAGCTTCGGCCAAAATCGTTAGAGCCAAAGTCGTTTTACCTGAAGCTTCAGGACCATAAATTTCTATCACCCTTCCCCTCGGCACTCCTCCCACTCCCAAAGCCCTGTCCAAAGAAACAGAGCCAGTGGAAATAACATCGACTTTCGTTAACCTTGCCTCTTTCAATTTCATTATCGCCCCTTCGCCAAACTTTTGCTTGATTTGCAAGATTGCCTCCTTTAAATTTTCAGCTTTTTCTTTTTTCGCCATGCTATTTCATTTTATCAACTTTCCTTTGGGATGTAAACCTTTCTTGGTTTTGCCCCTTCAGCCGGCCCGACGATTCCTTTTTTCTCTAAAATATCCAAAATCCTAGCTGCCCTTGCATAACCTATCCTCAATTTCCTTTGAAGCAAAGAGGCAGAGGCTTTTTGGGCTTCGATGACAACTTTTTTTGCTTCTTCCAAAAGCGGATCTTCAAAAATAGTTTCCTCTTCTGTGGGGAAAGTAAATTCCATATCTTCGATCTGAGAAATCAATTCCTTTTCTGATATCCTTTCTACTGGTTCAACGTTCTCTTTTAAATAATCGACGACCCTTTTTACTTCCTTTTCTGAAACGAAAGCTCCCTGGATCCTTTTTGGCTTTGGATGATCGGCTGACAAAAAGAGCATATCTCCCATTCCCAAAAGCTTTTCTGCTCCAGCCATGTCTAAAATAGTCCTCGAATCAACCTGAGAGGCAACCTGAAAGGAAATCCTTGAGGTGATGTTTGCCTTGATCAAACCGGTGATGACTTCGACCGAAGGCCTTTGGGTGGCCAAGACCAAATGGATTCCAACAGCCCTCGACAATTGAGCCAGCCTGACGATTCCTGCCTCCATTTCCTTTCCCTTAGCTGCCATCAAATCGGCCAACTCATCGATGATTAAGACAATGTAAGGCAAAAGTTCTTCTTTTTCCTTCCTCAACAATAAATTCAAGCTATTAATATCTCGGCAGTTTTTACTGGCCAAAAAATCGAACCTCCTTTCCATTTCGACTATCAACCATTTCAAAAGGTTAACAACTTTTTGGCCATCAAAAACAACTTCGGTTTTTAAATGGGGCAAATCGTTGTAAACTGGGAATTCAACCCTCTTTGGATCGACCAAAATGAAATTCAATGCCCGAGGAGAATTTCTGTACAAAAGGGACAAAATCAAAGAGTTAAGAAAAATTGTTTTTCCTGTTCCGGTAGCTCCGGCAACCAACAAATGGGGCATTCTGGCTAAATCGGCATAAACTGGTTTTCCAGAAACATCCCTTCCCAAAACAAAGGTTAAATTGGAAGGAGATTGCAAAAATTCTTTGTTCGAAATTAAACTCCTCAACCTAACCTTCATCCTCTGCTTGTTCGGCACTTCTATCCCAACCAAGCTCTTTCCTGGAATTGGAGCCTCGATCCTGATCGGATGGGCAGCTAAGGCCAAAGCTAAGTCGTTGCTCAAAGAAGTAATTTTTGAAAGCTTCACTCCATCGGCTGGTTTCAATGTATATTGGGTAACTGTTGGGCCGATATTAACTCCTGACATTTCAACCTTAATTCCAAAATTCTCCAAAGTCCTTTTGATGATAAAGGAATTAGCTTCGATATCGCCGGCCAAAGGAACTCCCTTTTCTTCATCCAAAAGCTCAAAGGGTGGAATTTTATATTCGAACAAAGGAATTTTTTTTATTTTTTCTTCCTCTATCTTTTTGGGTAAAAATTCTTCTTTTTTTACTTCAAGCCTTTCAACCTTGAAGGTTGGGGAAAAGAACTTAAAAACTCTTTTTTCAATTTTTGGCAAAGATTCCTTTATTCTTTCAAACTTGAAAAATTTAAAAAATGGGGAAAGAAAAATCAAAAGGCCAACGAAAGTTAAAAAGGAAAAAAAGAAAAGGGAAAAAGAATCAAAAAGTTTTAAAAAGGGAAGAGAAATGAGATAGCCAATCCAACCACCGCTCAACCTTGGGTTTTTGCTCAAGGAAGCCAAAAGGGAAGAAAAAGAAAGAATAAAAATTAAGACTCCAAAAAAGAATGTCCTTTGAAATTTTTCATCAAAAGAAAAAAAGAGGCAAAAAGCTAAAATGAAAATTGGACTTAAAAAAATGGCGCTTTCTCCAAAAAGGGATTTTAAAAAATAAGAAAAAACGATTTTTCCAGCCAACCCTGCCTTTCCAAAAAAGCTGAAGATAAAAAAGAGGGCTAAAATTAAAAAACAAAAACTCAAAAATTTATTAGAAAATTTAATATCTTTGTTGTTTTTCTTTTTAGAAGGCATTATTTTTTAAAATTGGTTCCGCAAGGAATGAGCTTTCCGATGATTACATTTTCTTTCAACCCTCTCAATCTATCTTCCTTTCCCTCGAGGGCTGCCTTTATCAAAACCCTGGATGTTTCTTGAAAGGAAGCGGCAGACAAAAAGGATGAAGAAGTCAAAGCTACCTTCGTTATTCCCAACAAGAGCTGGACGGCCTTGGCTGGTTTTTTCCCCATCTTCTTTAACATTTCATTTTCTTCCAAAAATTCTCCCTTTTCAACAATTTCTCCAGGAAAAAATCTGCTATCTCCGGGATCTTTTATCCTTAACCTAGAAAACATTTCTCTGACGATGACTTCGATGTGCTTGTCATGAATTTCTGCACCCTGGCTGACGTAGATTTTTTGAACTTCTTTGACAATGTATCTTTGGGTTCTTTCTTTGCCAACTATTTTGAAAAGCTCTTTCAAATCCAAACTTCCCTCAAAAAGCTGATCTCCCTTTTTAACTTCTTGGCCTTCTTTTACCCAAATGGCGGCTGAAACCGGGGCTTTGAATTCTAAAATTTCTTTTTTCCCTTTTGGCTGAATCTTAATTACCCTTTTCGGTGTAATTTCTATTACTTTTCCATCGACAGGAGAAATATCTGCCTTTCCGCCAGGATATCTTGCTTCGAAAACTTCCTCAACCCTCAACAAACCTTGAGTAATATCTCCACCCCCTGCCACTCCGCCAGTGTGGAAAGTTCTTAAGGTCAGCTGTGTCCCTGGCTCACCGATTGATTGAGCGGCAACGATTCCGACTGCCTCCCCTAAATCGATCATCTTTCCCCTGCCCAAATCCCAGCCATAGCATTTTTGACAAATTCCCCTTTTCGATTTGCAAGAGAGGGGGGATCTAACTCTTAATTTTTCAATTTGGCTCTCGATAATTTTTCTTCCCTTTTCAAAATCGATCACCTCCCCTTTTTTAACGATAACTTTTTTTGTCTTTTTATCTACCAAATCTTCCAAACAAACTCTGCCGACGATCTTTTGCAAAAAGTCCTGGCCTATTTCTTCAGCATCCGACCTAAAAACCTCTATTCCCTTTTTATCGCCGCAATCTTCCTCAGAAATTATCGAGCTGTGGCTGACATCTATCAACCTCCTCGTCAAATAACCAGCGGTCGAAGTTCTCAAGGCAGTATCGGCCGCCCCTTTCCTTGCTCCGTGGGTGGAAATGAAATATTCCAAAACCTTAAAACCTTCCTTGTAACAAGAAATGACCGGCAGCTCGATTATCTGCCCGGCCGGGTTGACGACTAATCCCTTCATCCCGGCCATTTGGATTGGCTGGGACCAAGATCCCCTAGCTCCGGCATCGGCAATTTGAAAAACTGGACCATCTTGGGGAAGTGTTTTTGGAACTATCTTTTCTATTTCCCTTTTTGCTTTAGTCCAAATTTCAATTATCTTTGTCCTCTTTTCCTCCGGAGATAAAAGGCCCTTTTTATAATGCATCTTAACTTTCTCTTCTTCTTTTTTTGCCCTTTCAACGATTTCCTTTTTTTCTTTCGGAATTACCAAATCATCCATTCCCCAGCTCAAACCAGATAAGGTTGAGTATTCAAAGCCAAGCTCCTTTATTCTATCTAAAGTTTTAGCAACGACTTCTGGCGGATATTTTTCAATCAATTGGGCGCAAATTTTTTCTAAATCCTTAATTTTAATTAGCTGATTTTGAAAAGGGAAATTTTCTGGCAGGGCTTCGTTGAAGATTATCCTTCCGACCGAAGTTTCAACAAATTTTCCGTTCATTTTGACCTTAATTTTCGCTTTAAGATCGATAAAGCCAGATTCATAGGCCAAAATTGCTTCCTCCTTGCTTGAAAAAACTTTACCCTCTCCTTTTTGATTTTCTAAAATCTTAGTCAAATAATAGCAGCCAAAAACAATGTCTTGGTACAAAGTGACGATCGGCTTTCCGCTGGCTGGCTTTAGAAGGTTTATCGAAGAAAGCATCCTTTCTTTTGCCTCCTTTTGAGCCATTTCTGATAAGGGCAAAAAGACGGCCATTTGATCGCCATCGAAATCGGCGTTGAAGGCCTTGCAAATCATCGGATGAATCCTGATCGCCTGTCCTTCGATCAAAACAGGTTTGAAGGCCTGGATCGATAACCTGTGCAAGGTCGGAGCCCTGTTGATCAAAACCAATTTATCTTTGACTACTTCTTCCAAAATCGCCCAAACCTCATCAGTCTTTTCTTCGATCAACCTCGTCGCTCCCCTGACGTTAAAGGCCAATTCTTTCTCCAAAATTTTTCTGATGACAAAGGGCTTAAAAATTTCCAAAGCCATCTCCTTTGGAATTCCGACTTCGTCGAATTTCAATTCAGGCCCGACGACGATCACCGACCTGGCAGAATAATCAACCCTTTTTCCCAAAAGGTTTTGCCTGAACCTTCCTTGCTTTCCTCTGAGCATATCGGCCAGAGATTTTAACAACCTTTTTCCGCCTGTCGTTGCCTGGGTCATCACCCCTTTTCTCATTCCGTTGTCGATCAAGGCATCGACAGCTTCCTGGAGCATCCTTTTTTCATTCCTCAAAATCACTTCTGGCGCTCCGATTTCGATTAAATATTTTAACCTGTTGTTCCTGTTTATCACCCTTCGATAAAGATCGTTCAAATCAGAAGAGGCATAACGACCTCCGTCCAATTGAACCATCGGCCTCAAATCAGGTGGCAAAACTGGTAAAACTGTCAAAAACATCCATTCTGGCCTAATTTGAGCTTTTTCCATTCCCAAAAACAGCCTCAACCTTCTTAAAATCTTCTTTTTTGTTTCGGCCGATGCTTCCTCTATTTCCTTTTCCATCTTTTTAATTTCTTCTCTCAAATTTATCTTTTCAAAAATTTTCCTTAAGGTTTCAGCCCCTGTCCCAGCCTCAAAGCATTCTCCGTATTTTGAAGAAAATTCCCTGTATTCTTCTTCGGACAAAATCCTCAGGGGTTGAATGGATGAAACTTCTGCCTTTGCTTTTTCTTTGGCTTCTTTCAATTGCTTGTATTCTTGAGAATCCTTTTTCAATTTTTTTTCTTTTACTTTCTCTTTAAATTCCTCTTCGATTTCTTTTAAAATTTTCTTTTTTTCTTCTTCTTTAACTTTAGTAATGATATAGGCAGTAAAATAAATTACCCTTTCCAATTGGTTGGCTGGCAAATTCAAAATTATCCCCATCCTCGATGGAACCCCCCTCAAAAACCAAATGTGAGAAACTGGGCAGGCCAATTTTATATGCCCCATCCTTTCCCTTCTGACAGAGCTCTTCGTTACTTCTACTCCGCACCTATCGCAAACGACTCCTTTGTATCTCATTCCCTTGTACTTTCCGCAAGAGCATTGATAATCTTTTACCGGCCCAAAAATTTTCTCACAAAAAAGGCCGTCTTTCTCAGGCCTCTGAGTTCGGTAGTTTATCGTCTCTGCCTTAGTTACCTCGCCGTTCGACCAAGATAAGATCTCTTCTGGAGAAGCTAATTTAATTTTTATTGCCTCAAGCTCTTCGACTTTCATTTTTTTGTTTCTCTTTTGTTAAATTCGTAGTTTTAATTTCGACGCTCATGCCCAAAGATTTTAATTCGTTGGTTAACAAACTGAAAGAGGCTGGAATGTTTGGCAATTTTATCTCTTCTCCTTTCAAAAGGGCTTCATAAGTCAAGGCCCTTCCCTTAACATCGTCTGACTTAATGGTCAGCATTTCTTGCAAAGTATAAGCAGCCCCATAACCTTCCAAGGCCCAAACCTCCATTTCGCCAAACCTCTGGCCACCAAACTGAGCCCTTCCGCCCAAAGGTTGCTGGGTGATCAAAGAATAAGGACCAATGGCACGCATGTGAATTTTATCTTCGACCATGTGGATCAGTTTCATCAAATAAATGTAGCCGACGGTTATTTTTTCTGGAAAAGGAAGGCCGGTGTAGCCATCGTACAAGGTTACCTTTCCATCCTCTGGCAGCCCTGCTTTTTTCAATTCCTCCTTTATCTCTTCTTCAGTAGCACCGGACAAAGCCGGAGAAATAGCATAATATCCAAGTTTTTTCGCTGCCCAGCCCAAAGATGTTTCTAAAACTTGGCCTATGTTCATCCTCGAAGCAATGCTCATCGGGCTCAAAACGATGTCGACAGGAGTTCCATCTTCTAAAAATGGCATATCTTCCATTGGCAGAACTTTAGAAATCACTCCTTTGTTTCCGTGCCTGCCAGCGAGTTTGTCACCGGCTTGAATTTTCCTAATCTCTCCAACTTCGATCTCAACTCTCTTTATTACCCCTGGCTCAAGCTTTGCTCCTTTTTCTCTCAAATAAGTTCTGACGTTGATCACCTTTCCCCTTTTTCCATGTTCCAACCTCAAAGAAGTATCCTTTACTTCCTTTGCCTTTTCTCCAAATATTGCCCTCAATAACCTTTCTTCTGGCGTCAATTCAGCTTCACCCTTTGGCGAAATTTTTCCGACTAAAATGTCCCCGGGTTCAACCTCTGCCCCGATCCTGACGATTCCTTCTTCATCCAAATCTTTCAATTTTTCTTCAGAAACGTTCGGAATGTCGGAGGTTGTAATTTCAGGGCCAAGCTTTGTTTCCCTGACATCGCAAAAGAAATTCTCAATATAAACAGAAGTAAAAACATCATCCCTGACCAACCTTTCAGAAATCAAAATAGCATCCTCAAAATTCCCTCCCCTCCAGGGCATGAAAGCAACCAAAACATTCTTTCCCAAGGCCAAATAACCGTTTGAAATGCAACCTCCGTCGGTCAAAAAATCGCCCTTTTTAACCTTTTGTCCTTTTTTAACTATCGGCTTTTGATCAAAGCAGGTGTATTGGTTTGTTCTTTCAAATCTCTTTAAATAATAAACTTTTTCTTTCCCTTTTGAATTCTTAATCCTTATTTCCCGACCGTCGACAAAAGTGACTTGACCATCTTCTTTTGCAATCAAGGCCCGACCAGAATCCAAAGCCACTTTTCTTTCGTTTCCGGTCATGACCAAGGGTGGGTCTGGGTTCAAAAGGGGAACGGCCTGCCTTTGCATGTTAGAACCCATTTGAGCCCTGTTGGCATCGTCGTTTTGTAAAAAGGGAATCAAGGAGGTGGCAATAGAAACCGATTGCTCGGGGGAAACATCAACATAAGTTATTTCTTTCTTTTTACAAACCCCTGGTTCTCCTTTTATTCTTGCTTCAACTTCTTCCTCCAAAATTTTTCCAGAATCATCGATTTTGATCACTCCAGAAGCAATGTTTTCCCTTTCCTCTTCGTAGGCAGACAAATACTTAATTTCTTTCGTTACCTTTCCATTTTTTACTTTAAAATAAGGTGTTTCCAAAAAACCGTATTCGTTGACCCTGGCATAACCAGCCATATGGGTGACTAAACCTATGTTTTGACCCTCAGGAGTCTGGATTGGGCAAATTCTTCCGTAATGGGAAGGTTGGACATCCCTGACTTCAAAGCCGGCCCTTTCCCTTGTCAAACCACCAGGACCGGTAGCGCTCAACCTTCTTTTGTGCTCGATCTCAGCCAAAGGGTTTTCGTTGTCCATGAATTGGCACATTTGGGAAGAAGTGAAAAATTCCTTTATCACCCCCATCAAAGGCCTTGGGTTGATCAACTGGGCTGGGGTCATTGTCTGAGGATCCAAAGTTGACATTCTGTCTTTGACTATCCTTGCCATCCTCATGAATCCGACTCTCAACCTGTTTAACAAAATTTCAGTAAAAACCCTTACCCTTCTGTTTCCCAAATGGTCAACCTGATCTGGCTTGGCCAAAGGATCGTTCTGCATTCTGATTATTTCTCTTAAAACAAAGGCGATATCTTCTGGCTTCAAAACTCTGTCAGCAATCTTAATTTCTTCTGGTTCTTTTTGGCCAAACCTCTTTATCATCCTCCACCTCCCAACTTTGGACAAATCGTACCTTTCAAAGTTAAAAAACATATTAAAAATCAATTCTTTTGCCGTATCTGGAGTGGCGTAATCGCCGGGCCTCAATTTTTGATAAATTTCAACAAGGGCTTCTGCCTGATTTTTTGCTGGATCCCTTTTTAAAGTTTCGGCCAAATAATCTATTTCCCCCTTGTTAACATCCTTGAAAATCCTTTTCATTTCTTTTTCATCATCGATCCCAAAGGCCTTCAAAAGGGTTGTTGCCGGAACCTTCCTTTTTCTGTCGATTATCACCCCGATAAAGCCGGATGGTTCAGTTTGAAACTCAAGCCAAGCACCCCTGTTGGGAATGATTTTTGCTCCGAAGTATTCCTTGCCACCGTATTTTTCGCTGACAAAGAAAACGCCGGGAGACCTAATCAATTGAGAAATGGCAACTCTCTCAACTCCGTTAATAATAAAAGTTCCCCTTTCAGTCATAAGGGGAAAATCGGCTAAAAATATTTCTTGTTCTTTGATTTCTTTTGTTTTCAAATTCAAAAGCCTTGCCTTGCAAAAAAGGGGGGCCTCAAAAGAATCGTCGTTTATTTTTGCTTCCAAATCGTCTTTGTAATTTGGCTTTCCGAGTTTGTAATCTAAAAAATAAAGCTCAAATTCCTTGCCAGTATAATCTTTGATTGGCGAAACTTCCTTCAACAATTCCTTGAAATCTTTTTCCCAAAACCTTTGCCAGCAATCGATTTGAACAGAGAGCAAATAAGGAAGAGGAAAATGTAATTTGCTCTTTGAAAAATTTTTGATTTTAAATTTTTTCATAATTCAAAAAAGCCCTTTTAAAGGTCAAGGATAATTTTATTCAAAAAATCTTTTTTGTCAATAAGGCTATTATAAACCAATTCAAATTATTTTTCAAGCTCTTGAATTTTAGCCAAAACAACTTGATTCCCCGGGTTCAATTCCAAAACCTTCTTGAAATATTCGAGGGCTTTTTCTTTTTCTCCCTTTTTTTCGTAGCAAAGGCCCAAAAAGTAAAGGGAATTTGAATGGTTTGGCATCAAAAGTGTTGCCC
>Ga0080004_1095570_pt1 | contig 26912 bp, 30 predicted proteins | sample WasSprMetagenome_FD_69207 | JGI IMG/M metagenome (GOLD analysis project Ga0080004, IMG submission 69207) | Sulfidic aquatic microbial communities from Washburn Spring, Yellowstone National Park, USA - WS (SPADES assembly) (version 2) | ecosystem: Environmental > Aquatic > Thermal springs > Hot... | reverse complement strand
CTCTATCAGCTTCAAATCTGCATTTAAGACATATCATTTTTCTATAGCTGTTTTTCACTAGTTTTGAGTTACATATTGGGCATATAGTTGATGTTCCTTTAGGATCAACAATGATTAAAGGTACTCCATGTTTTTCACATTGCCAATCAATCCAATGTTTCAATCTTTTATAACTTAAAATCAATAAAGCAACTTTATGCTCTTTAGGAAGCTCTCTAAGGCTTTCTATTAAGTTTGTTAGGTCTTCTCTAGCTATAGCATATTGATAATGCTTTGCTAGTATAACTATCTTATGTGATGTCTTCTTTACCCAATCTTCAATAATATTTCTAGCCTTCCTATGGAAGTATCTAACTCTCTCCCATATACCTCTTCTTCTAAGCCATGCATTGTATCTAGTCAATGAGTATTTCTTCTGAAGATTTTCAGCTAGTTGTTTATAATGCAAAGCTCTCTCAATAGCTGTTTCAAATCTATATTCAAAATATGAATTGCCAATAACAATATGCTTCTCATTAATATCAACAGCTAATACGCCTTTGGGAATATACTTAGTTGGTTTGGGTATATGCTTAGTTATTTCAATAATGAATTTACCGTCTTTGAGCAATAATCTAGCATCTTTATTTGGATATTTATCATATCTTCTATTCCATCCAATTATTTTAAGTTTAAAACCTCCTAAAATCTCAACATAATTATGTTTGACTCTATAACTCTGTTTATATGTTAGCCAAATCCTTGGAATCTTAGCTCTCGGCATTTTTCCCTTCCTTGGATTTCTAAACCATGACTTGGTAATAGCAATAGCCTCTCTATAACAATCGACAGCAATTTTAGATGGTAAGTTATATTTCTCTTTAAGAATATTGTATAATAATTTATGGACTTTTCCAAGGCTTAATGATTTATTCTTTATAATAACTTTTATAGAATAATTAAGAGCTTCTCTATATCTTTTAATTAAGTTAATTAACTCTTTTTCATATTCTGGCTCAGGACTAACCCTCATTTTTATAGTCAGGGTTAGTAATCCCTCATTGCCAGAAGACATAACTATTCAACTCTGTACTTGGCTATATTGACCTTTCTAAAGCAATTAGGGCATGTAGCATAGTACTGCTTTTTACCCTTATAGTCCCAGATATATCCACACTTAGGACATTTTAGCTTTACCAACTGACCACCAACTAAAGCAATAAAGAAAAACCTTTATAAGATTTTCTATTCGCCTCGCCATAAATGGCGAGGCTTTTAGTTGAAATTATCTTAAGTTAATTAAATTCATTTTCAAAATTTTAAGTTAAAATTACTTAATAAAAATATGCAGTATTTTTGGTCTTGTAGGTTCAAGCTTACTACTAACTGGATCAATTTTTAAACCTAAATCTTCTAATGTTCTAACACCAATAACATTTTTAGCATTTTCAAAACATAAAGCTAATGTAACAGCTGATCTATCTTCTAAGCTTATGATTACTGCATATACATCTGCTTTAACAATTCTTCCATCTCCAAGCTCTAAATCTATTTTATATGGTATGGACCATGCACCTATTTTTTCTACAATATTTTTATCTAATACTGTATAGCTTGCACCAGTATCTACAATTATATTTTTTAAAAGAATTTCTCCCATTCTTCCTCTTACTATAATATCAGCATAAACATGCCCCATGAAAATCACATTATAAAGTAAAAATTAAAAATAAATTTTTATTCGTGTCTTAATGCTACAACTGGATCCATTTTTGATGCTCTTCTTGCAGGATATAAACCTGCAAGTAAACTAACTGCAATAGCAAAGAAAAATACAAAAATTATTATTTCTGGTCTAATTATTGGTGTATAAGAAAAAGAGCTTATTTGAGCTGAAAAACTTCTACCAATAGTAAATGACATTATATGAGGCATTATATAGGAAATTATTGATCCAACAATTATTCCTATTATTCCACCAATTATACCAACTATTCCTGCTTCAGAAAGAAAAATTGCAAGTATATTTCTATCCTTAAATCCAAGTGCTTTTAATACTCCAATTTCTCTTGTCCTTTCAATTACAGATACAAACATAATATTCATTATTCCAAGACCTGCTACAAATAATGAAATTGCAGCAATTGATCCTAATAACATAGTTAGCATTCCTGTTACAGAAGAAACTATTTGAGTAATTTGCTTAACAGTTAAAATATTTAAATTATTTCCATAAATTGCTCTTATATTGTCTACAACTTCATCAACAACATCTGGACTTATTGTTTTTACAAAAATTGCAGAATAACTTGTTCTACCTAAGAAATTTGCTAATGCTTTTAATGACATGAAAATACTATCATCTACAGAAACTAATGCAGTCATTCCATATGGTTCTAAGCATCCTACTACACTTACAATCATTCTTGTAGATCTTGATTCAATAGTTGTAGTTTGTCCAACATTTAAAAAAGGAGAAGTAAGATCTTGTGGTTGATAAACATTTGATCCGATTACAATTTCAGAATAACTTAAAGTTTGAAATAATCTTCCTTCTCTTAATTCATATCCTGGAATAAGTATTCCAAATTTTGATGGATCTATTCCAACAATTTGAACATTTCTTGATGATTGTATTCCATATATTTTTACATTTGATGTAATTGTTGGTATTACTAATTCTACATTTGGTATTTGTAATAATCTATTTACATCTTTATCAGTTAATATTATAGAAGGAGATGCTGGTCTTAAAAGTATTGTATTTGGTCCAAGTTTATTCATTTGCTCAATAATACTAGCTTGAATTCCCTCAGTTTGTGAAACTAATGCAATTATTGCTGCAGTTCCTACTACTATTCCTAGTATAGTGAGAATTGCCCTTAGCTTTCTTTCACGTAATGATCTTAATCCCCATTTAAATATATCAGTAAATCTCATTTTAAAATCCCATTATTTTCTCAATTTTCTCAAAATTACTACTAATGCAATTACTATTATTATAATAATTATTGGATAAATTATATTGAAAGAAAATTCAGAGGAAGTTTTTACTTGAGTTGTATTAGTTGAAATTAAGATATTAACAGGTACATTAAGAATTCCTTTAAAGCTTTGACCAAGATTATCTTTATAAGTATATTCTAAATTAAGTACATATCTTCCAGAGGTAATATTTGTAGCATAATATGAAATTGTAAATGATGATGGTGTATTAACTGATAGATCTCCTAGGAATATTTTATCATAGCTTACTGGTTTAAGACCATTAGATTCACTTGGATATATCATTACACTTTGTGCAGTAGTAGTTCCTAAATTAATAATAGAAACTGTTATTGAAAATGGTTTTCCAATTGTAATTTGTGATGGAAAAACTGAAGAATCAAGAACAATAATATCAACTACTCCTCTTATAATCATACCAATATTACTTACTTGTTGCTTACTTTTTAGATTTGTATCTATATAAGATATGGAAAATGTAAATGTTGTAAGTAATCCTGATGAAGATGGCGATGCAAATAATTTTAATGGTATTGTAATACTTTCTCCTGGTTTTAATTCATCTATATACCAATTTCCATCACTATCTAAAAGAATTACTGATTGAATTGGAATCGTAAGAGATATAAATATTGATTTTGCAATTCCATTTCCTTCATTTTTAATTGTTAAATTTAAATTATTTATTTCTCCTGATTTAAGCTCATTTTTATTTAAGCTTATATCAATTACTGCTTGTTTTGAATAAACAGTAGGAACATTTAATGAAATATATCTTGTTTCTTGCTTCATTCTTAATAAAGAATCATAGTAAGTAAGTATGATAGGAATTTGATATGTATTACCAGAGGCTAATGGACTAACATAAATATTAACTTCTAAATCAATAGATTCTCCAGATTTGATTTTATCTATTGACCAATGACCATCAGATTCTTTTAAAACTAATCCAGATGGCATATTTAATAATATTTGAACATAAGATGCATCACTATCTCCTTTATTATATAAATAAATGTGAATTTTATTTAATTCTCCAGCATTGAGATCTTGTGGATTTACATTTATTTCAAAATCTACTAATGGAGATGTACTAGATGGAACAATTAATGTTAAATATTTTGTTTCAGTTTTTGATTTAATATAATCTGAATAAGAAATTGTAATAGGCAATTGATAAGTTTGACCTGCAGAAGAAACTGATGCATATATTGTTATTGGAATTTCAATTTCTTCATTTACTTTTATTGTATCAAAATACCATTTTCCATCACTATTTACTAATGATAATGGAGACATTCCAGCTCCTGGCATATTAAGAACTATAGATACTTGCTTAGCATCTGCATCTCCAATGTTTTTTATTTTCAATGTTAAATTATTATTTTTTCCAAAATCAATTTCATATGGAGATAAAGATAAAGATAAAATAGCTCCTTGTATTTCTAAAGGTGGAACATAAACTCCTATAGATCTAGTTTCTGTTTTAGAACCATAATATTGATAGCTTAATGTAATTGTAATTTGATATATATTTCCTGCTGCACTTGGACTTACATATATATCTAAAGGAATAGAATATGATTCCGAGGATGCTAAGCTATCAATATACCATCTTCCATCACTTCCATTTAATATCATTAATGCTCCACCAGTTGCAGAAGATGGTAAAGATATACTAATCCATATTTGTAGAGCAGTAGCATCTCCAATGTTTTTTATTGTTAAATATAATCGATTATCTTTACCTGGAATAAGTATGATTTTATCAAAGCTTAAACTAAGATTAGGAGGACTATATGATAGAACTGTATTAATATTTAAAGATAAAATTATTATTAAAATTAAAAAAATAGTTTTAGTCTTTAACATTTTGCTCTACCTCTTTTTCAATTAATCCATCTTTTAACCAAAAAACTCTATGACAATATTTTATTAAATTTAAATTATGAGTAACGAATATTATTGTTACACCTTTTTTATTTAAATCATGTAATATTTCTATAATTTCATTTGCTGATTTAGAATCAAGATTACCTGTGGGTTCATCTGCTAATATAATCTGTGGATTATTTACAAGTGCTCTTGCAATTGCAACTCTTTGCTGTTGACCTCCACTTAATTCACTTGGTCTATTTTTTTCAAATTCTTTTAAACCAACTAATTCAAGTAATTTTCTTGCTCTTTCTTTTCTTTCTTTAGGAGGAATTCCAGAAGCTATCATAGGAACTTCAATATTATCTAGAGCACTCATATATGGAATAAGATTAAATGTTTGAAAAATAAATCCTAATTTCTTATTACGAAGTTCAGCAAGCTCATTACTTTTAAGTTTTGAAATATCAATACCATCTATAATTACCTTACCTTTTGTTGGTCTATCGAGAGCACCAAGAAGATTTAAAAGAGTTGATTTTCCACTTCCTGATGGTCCAACAATTGCTATAAATTCTCCTTTTCTTATTTTCATATTAATTCCTCTTAAAGCAGGATATTCAATTTTTCCTGATTTATATATTTTCCAAAGATCAATTGTAGTAATTATCCATTGTTTTTCTTCAAATTGCAAAATTTCTACCTCTTTTTTTAGATAGGATAATATCTATAAAATAAAATTTCCTTTAAGAAAAGTATTTCTATTAAATTATGCTTTAGTCTTTTGCTAAATTTTTCTAATTGGTGATAAAAATGAAAAAACTAATTGTACTATTCATGGCTTTCATTACTACACTATTTACATTTGGTACTATGTATAGCTTTGGAATTCTTCTTCCAATTATAATTAATGAATTTGAATTAACAAAATTTGAAGCTGGTTTAATTATTGCTTCTAATTCAATTGCTTATGCTATTTTTGCACCAATAATAAGTTATCTTGCAGATAGAAAAAGTGAAGAAAAAGTAATAATTATATTTTTAGCAATTACAGGAATTGGAACTTTAATTATGGGATTTAGTAATAATAAATGGATTATTTGTTTATCATATGCAATTATAGGAGCTGGTTTACCTGCTGCATGGGCTCCTTTAATATCATTTCTTCAAAAATCATTTGGAAGAAAAATAAGAGGAACAGTTATTGGAATAATGAGCTCAGGAGATTATATTGGTTATGGATTACTTTCATTTATTTTACCTTTATTAGTTTATAATTATGGTTGGAGATTTTGCTGGTATATTCTTGGAATTTTTATATTAATAATTACGATTATTAATAAATTTGTATTTAAACATGAATATGAAGAATATAATAATTTAATAGAGCCAAAAGTAAATTATCATAAAATATTTAAAACAAGAAATTTTTGGATAATAGGAATTTCATATATGCTTATGGCATTTACTATTACAGGTCCTTTAAATTTTATTGTTACTTATGCAAATCTTGAAATTGGAATTTCTTATTCATCATCTGCAGCATTATCAGGTATAATTGCTTTTAATGCACTTATTGGAACATTAATATTACCTTTAATTTCTGATATTACTGGAAGAAAAATAATGATGATAATTTGTAATATTTCATTAGGATTATGTGTATTTGCTATTCCAATAGTTGGTTCTTATTTACGTATGATTATAATATTATCAGCAATTTTTGGAATTTTCTATGGAGGATTTTATCCTATTTATGCTGCAGGTGGATCTGATTATTTTCCTAAAAATACTACTACTGTACTTGGATTATGGGGTGCATTACATTGTATTGGTTTAGTAATAGGAAGTTCAATATTTGGTCTTATTACTGATGTTACTAAAAGTTTTCATACTTCTTTTTATATTTCAGCTTTATTTGGAATAATAGCAACAATTTTATTAATTCCATTAAGAAGATCTTGATAGAATAAATTTTAATAAAAAACATATAGTTTTTAGAATTTTAAATTATATTAGAGGTCATAAAAAATGAGTAAATTCTTAAGAATAGCAGAAGAAGAGAAAAAGAGAAAACCTAATGACTTTTCTGATGAATATTTAAATCTCAAGATAAGAATTGTAATGGATAAATTAGATCTAGAAGGAAAATTGTTAGCAACATCAGATTATTGGATGAAGTTATTAAGTAATGATGGAGTAATATACATTAATAAAGCTCATGTTATCTACATAAAACCATTAGAAAGTAAAAAAGAGTAAAAATTTCAAAACATAATGAATAATATTTCAGTTAATAGTTCTTGAAATATAAAGCTTTTTTCTTAACCAAAAAGCTAAATTCACTAAGCTTATCATTACTGATGCTTAAATTAGTGATCCTATTACTGTTGCAAATGCTTCTCCTGATGCCAATCCAAAAACTGATACTGCTATAGCTAATTCAAAATTATTACTAGCAGCAGTAAATGAGAGTGCTACAGTTCTTGAATAATCAAGTCTAAAGTACCATCCTAAAAAGAAAGATACTAAAAACATTATTACAAAGTATAATAATAATGGAATAGCTATTCTAGCTACATGAAGTGGTAATGCTACAATATATTCTCCTTTTAGTGAAAACATAACTATTATGGTAAAAAGTAAAGCAAATAATGATGTAGGACTAAGTTTTGGCATAAATACATTATCATACCATTCTTTTCCTTTCTTATTTAAAAGAATAAATCTAGTCAATATGGGTAATTTTTCTCCTTTACTATTCATTAATGTTCTTAGCTTTATTATTATGAGAAAAAATTTAGTAATATATATCACGCTGATTTACCTAAGACGAAAAAATTCTTTTTAGTAATTCATTAGTTTTCTGCATCTATTTGGATTTACATTTATCATTTTGCATCTCATATTATAATAAAAACTATCTTAATTGAAAATTTAAAGAATTTTTATAATTTAGTTTTATGTTTCATAAGAAACAAAAAGTTAAAGTAATACTTTTTTTCGAAAAAGTAACACGAGGTGAGGAATATTTCTGATACATTATTTCTAGAACCTGAAGTTTTACCCAATGAAATCTATAAGATAATACAAGATGCTGAAAAATTCTATGTAATAGATGCTGCTTTAGAACTTGATTTATTTGAAAAAACTAAAGAACCAATTTCAGTATATGAATTAGCAAAAATCATTGGAACTGATCCAAAATTAACTGAAAAAATGTGTAATATATTAGTTGCAATAGGTCTTTTAAAGAAAAAAGAAAACCTATATGAGAATTCAAATATTGCAAATATGTATTTAATAAAGGATTCACCATATTCACAAAAAAATCTTCTTAAATTAGAAAGAAGTATAGTAAAAAATAATTGGACTAAACTTATTGATGCTCTTCGTAATGGATTTATTGAAGTTAAAAAAGATTATTCACTTCGTGAATTCTCCTTAGCTATGGCTGAAAGTGCAATAAGAGGAGAATTACAAAAAATAGTAAAAATATTAAGTCAAATTGAAGATATGAAAAAAGCAAAAAAGCTTCTTGATTTAGGTGGAGGACATGGATTATATTCAATTGCATTAGCAAAAATTTTTTCAAATCTTCATGTATATATTCTTGATTTTCCACAAGTAATTGAATTAGTAACAAAGGAATTTGTAGAAAAGTATGCAAATTATGAAAGAATTCACTTAATATCAGCAGATTTTACAAAAGATGATATTGGAAATGACTATGATATAGTATTTGCTTCTCATTGTCTATATGGAAAGAATAATCAACTATTAGATATCTTAAAGAAAATACATAAAAGTTTAAACATTAATGGAATACTTATATCAAATCATTGGTATTTAAATAGTAATCAAGAAGGCCCAATTAGAGCATTACTATGGGAGCTTAATCTTGCTTGTTTTAACTTTAAAGACTTTGATTTATTTACTTTAAAAGAATTTATTTCATATCTTAGTAAAGCTGGATTTTTAGTTGAAGATATTATAGATATATCAAATATTGATAGTCCATCAAAATTAGTTATTGCAAGGAGGATTTAAGAATGGTAATAATATATAAAGCAAAAGATTTTGAATCAATTGATACTCCTGAAGGACAAATGATACCAATTTTTATTAATGAAAATATTTGTGTAATAAGATTAAATATACCATCTGGACTTTCTGTACCAGCACATTCACATAAAAGTAATATTTTAGCAATAGTAACAAAAGGAAAATTAGAAATTAATCATAATAATAAAAGAGAAGTAGTAGATGAAGGAGATGTATTCTTTATACCTGCTAATATTGCAGTAGGTATTTCAAATCCATTTAAAAATGATACAGAAGTTATAACAGTATCATATCCATCATCATATAAGAATATTGATGAATTTAAGAAGATATTAAAATCATTATTGAGGTGAAAATAATGCAAAAATTAGATGAATCTATGAAATTAGCATTAAGAAATAATATATGCTATTTTGCTACATGTTCAAAAAATGGAATTCCAAATGTAGTTCCTATGGGACTTGTTGAAGTTCTTGATGATTCAACTATTGCAATAGTTGATGTATTAATGAAAAAAACAAGAAAAAACTTAGAGGAAAATAATAATGTAGCAATTGCAGTAACTGATGTTAATAGATTAGTGGGATATCAGTTTAAGGGAAAAGCATCAGTAATTACAACAGGAGAATTAATGGAGTGGGCAAATGAATTTGTAAAGAAAAAGCATGAAAAAAGAAAAGAAATTCTTATTAATCGTCTTAAATCAGAAAAAGATCCTGAAATAATTTCAAAAATAGAAAAAAGAATTAATGTTATGTATAAGCCAAAAGCAGTAGTTATAATCAAAGTAGAGGAAATTTATAAAACAATGTAAGGAGGGATTTCTATGAATTTAAGTAAGAAAATTATTATAATATTAAGCTTAATAATAATAGCATCAATTACAGTTTATTCATTATTCTTTCCATTTAAACAATTTACAGAACAAAAAAAGGAAGCTTATATTATTATTCAAGATATGGTAGGAAGAAATGTAAATTTATCTAGTAATATTCAAAAAGTTGTAACAACAGTTCCAGATACTCTTAGACTTGTAGTAATGTTAAATGCAACCGATAAGATTGTTGGTATAACTTCATATGTTGATATGGGATATGCTAATAAAATGGAAGATATATTAGCTCATCCAGAACTTCTTAATTCTTCAATTGCAAGAATTGGAGCAGCTGCAGAAATAAATATTGAAAAAATAGCTGAAATAAAACCTGATGTAGTTCTTCTATATGCTCCTTACTCATATCTTGCAGATCAAATTGAACAAAAAGCAAAAGTACCAGTTGTTTGTGTAAGTGCTGGAGATAGTCCACAAGAATTTTACAAAGCATTAAGATTAGTTGCAAAAATTCTTGGTAAAGAAGAACAAGCAGAAAAGATAATTGCATACTTTGAAGCAAAAATTCAAGATGTTAATAATAGAATACCAAAGAATCAAAGTGCTCCAAAAGTCTATCTTGCAGATTGGGCATATAGATATGGTGTTGGATGGACTACAAGTCAATATTGGCCACTTGATATAACTGGAGCTATTAATGTTGCAAAAGAAGTTGAAAAACGTTTTAATACAACATATTTTGAAGTAAGTAAAGAACAAATTATTCAATGGAATCCAGATATAATATTTATTCATGGATATAAAGGAAGAACTTCAGTAGAAGCAATAATAAATGATCCTGCATTACAATCTATTAAGGCAGTTAGAGATAGAAAAGTCTATGGTGTTTTTGGTCCATATATAGGTTATGATCCAAAAACTTGGATTATTGATATGTACCATATAGCTAAGATAATTTATCCAGATAATTTCAAGGATATAGATATTATTAAGATTGGTGAAGATGTCTTTAAATTCTTCTATGGTGATAATGGACCTTTAGTATTTCATCAAGTTCTTATTAATAGAGGCATATATCTTTCTTCTGAGCTTGATTTTTCAAAAAAATAGGTGATATTATTGCCTGAAAGTATTGTTATACAATACAAAAAAATCTCATGGAAAAAATATCTAATAATTTCTTCATTATTTTTTTGTTTGTTTTTTGCTTTTATTATATCACTTTGTTCAGGTTCATCATATATCACTCCATCAGAAGTAATTGATATATTAATTAATAGAGGAAGTGAATTTGATATAATTATTTGGGAAATAAGATTACCTAGAGTATTAACTGCAATTTTTGCTGGAGCTGGATTAGCTATTGCTGGTGCAACAACACAAGTAGCTTTAAGAAATCCATTAGCATCACCATTTACACTTGGAATATCTTCTGCTGCAGGATTTGGTGCAGCATTAGCTATTGTAATTGGTGCAGGAAAATTTATACAAAGCTATCTTGGAGGAATAATAGTTTTTTCTTATTTACCATTAATAATAAGTGCATTTTTCTTTTCTATAGTTGTAATAATTGTAATAATTTTCTTAGCAAAAATAAAAGGAGCAACTCCTGAAACAATAATTCTTACTGGAATTGCAATGTCATTTTTATTTTCTGCAGCTACATCTTTTATGCAATACTTTGGAACAACAGAACAAGTTGCATCTATTGTATTTTGGCTTTTTGGTAGTCTTTCTAAAGCATCTTGGATTGGATTTTGGACTATTTTCTTTACATTTTTAATAATTTCAATTCCAATTTATAAATGGAGTTATCATTATAATGCACTTCTTATTAATGATGAAATTGCAAAAAACTTAGGAGTAAATCCTGAAAAACTTCGCTTAATAAGTATGATATTATCATCACTTATTACTGCAATAATAGTATCATTCCTAGGTGTTATAGGTTTTATATGTTTAGTATCACCTCATATTGCAAGAATGATAATAGGATCTGATAATAGATATCTCTTTCCTACATCAATATTAGTAGGTGCTAACATATTGGTATTTTCTGATATTATATCAAGAATAATTTTATCACCAATAGTTTTACCTGTAGGAATAATTACATCTTTTCTTGGTGTTCCAGTATTATTGTATCTTCTAATAAAAAGAAAGAAACATTGGTATTAGGTGATTTAATGAAGAGATTAAAAATTGAGAATTTATCCTTTTATTATGATAAGAGAAAAATCTTAGAAAATATAAATTTAGAAGTACCAGAAGGAAGGATTTTCTGTTTATTAGGTCCAAATGGTGTAGGAAAATCAACACTTCTTAAATGTATAGCAGGAATACTTAAACCTAATAATGGAAGAATAATTTTAAATGGAAAAGATCTTAAAAAAATTAATCTAAATGAATTATCAAAATTAATAGGTTATGTTCCTCAAAATGTACGACCTATATTTTCAACAACAGTTTTTGAAACAATTTTAACATCAAGAATACCATATATTAATTGGAATCCAAGTAAAATTGATCTTGAAAAAACAGAATATATAATTAAGAAATTAGGTTTAGAGGAATTAGCATTTAGATATGTAAATGAAATTAGTGGAGGAGAATGGCAAAAAGTACTTATAGCAATGGCACTTGTAAAAGAACCAATTTTATTACTTTTAGATGAGCCAACAAGTAATCTTGATCTTAAATACCAAGTATATGTAATGAAAATTATTCATGAATTTGTTAGAAGTAAAAATCTAATTGCAATTTTTACTACTCATGATATAAATTTAGCATTAAAATTTTCAGATATCTTAGTATTAATGAAGAATGGAAGAATTTATGCAATTGGTGAACCTTGTAGTATTTTAAATGAAAAAATAATTCAAGAAGTATATGATATAAAAGTTAAAATTATTCAATATGATAATTCAATTTTTGTTACTACTGAAAGTCTTGCTCTTTAGGAATAAAAATCAGACTTAATTTAATTATATTGACCGTAGACAGCAGTTTCAGAATAAATAGACTTAAATAGACTTAAGTAGTATTTTCTATTGATGGAGAAGCTCTACACGCTTAAAGAAGCTAAAAAGCTATTGGGAGTTACAACGAGAACCATTCAGCGTTGGGACAAACAGGGGAAGATAAAGGTTGTCAGGACGGTTGGTGGTAGGAGGAGGATACCTGAAAGCGAAATTAAGCGCATTCTTGGATTAAAGGAAGAAAGGGTAGTAGTTGGTTATGCTAGGGTCTCTTCTACAACTCAAAAAGATGACTTGGAAAGACAGAAGCAACTTATATGCAGCTACGCTAAAGATAAGGGTTACGATAAAGTTCAAATACTAAGCGACGTAGGTTCAGGCCTTAACGAAAAAAGGAAAGGTTTTCTCAGAGTCTTAGAAATGGTCACTGAGAAAAAAGTTTCCAGGGTGATTATTGTATACAAGGATAGGCTGACCAGGTTCGGCTTCGAAACGCTGAGGAAGATGTTCCAAGCCTTCGGAACCGAAATAGAGGTAATAAACAGCGAGGAGAAAAACCAAGATGAGCTTGTTGAAGACTTGATAATTATAGTGTCTCATTTTGCTGGAAAGCTCTATGGGATGAGGTCTCGTAAGTATAAGGAGGTCGTTGAAGGTGTCAAAAAGCTCGTATCAATTTAGAGCATACAATATAAGGCACAGGTACGATGTAAGCGAGTTCCTCGAAGCATATAGAAGACTGCTTAAAAAAGCTGTGGACGAGATATGGGCTAAGATCAGATGGATTGAAAAGTATGATAAGAAGGGGAGAAAGAGACTTATACCAATAATTCCAAAGGACAACAACTTCAAAAAACATCTGAGAAGTTTGTTGATGGAAAACTGGAGTTATTCGAAGCATTATGTTGACTCAGCGATTAAACAAGCATATTCTATGCTGAAATCCTGGAGGAGGAGTTGCCTCAAAGGAGAAAGACGAAAAGAGAAGCCAGTAGTTAGGAAGAGGTTCGTTAGGATCAAGGAGACGCTCTATAGCTTTAAGGATGGAAAGATAAAGGTCAGCGTGAAGCCATACGAAGAATACCTTGAGTTCGATATTTCTAAGGCTTGGTTCCTCAGCAGGGCAAAAGGTGAACTGGGAGAGCTAATCTTAGGTGAAAGGTACTTAACAGTAACGTTCAAGTTCAAAAAGGACGAGGAAGTTAAAGGTAAGATAGCTTGGGATTGTAATGAGAAGAGCCTAGATGGATTCAGCCCAAACACAGGCTGGATTAGAATAGACTTGACAAAACTATTTCATATACATAGGGTCTATGAAGTGAAGCGAAAAAGATTGCAACAGAAGGCATCAAAGAAGCCTTCGCTTAGAAAGATTCTGGCAAAATACTCCAAGCGGGAGAAGAACAGGGCTAGAGATTTTGTCCACAAGCTGACGACCTTTATGTCGAGGAAGTTCAAAGACTATACTCATGGCTTCGAAGACTTGAGGAAGGAGGGAATGCTCAACAGCTCAAAGGAGCATAATAGAAACATCTCGAAGGTCAATTGGAAGACGATCATAGCCCTCCTGAGCTACAAGTCAAAGGTCGTGCTCCTCAACCCAAAGAACTCCACTAGAAGGTGCTCCAGATGTGGGATGGTTAATGCCCCGAAAGGAGCAGTATATGAATGCAAATGCGGGCTGAGAATAAATAGGCAGCTTAATGCTGCCATAAACCTGTACCTTCAGATGGAGGGGCTTTCTCTAACTCCAAAGCTCTTCGATGAGCTGATGAGGGGCTGGAGCGGGTTCACCCTGACAGGGGAAGAGGCTGATGAGAACTCCAATGAACTCAAGAGGAGTCCAAGGCTGATGAATCCCAAGAGTTATGTAAGTCTATTAATGACTATGTACTCAGAACCCATTTCTCTAGTCTATATGCACTATCCCAAAACATATATTCATATTTACTTGTTATTATAAAATGCTTTTTCATTTCTTCTTTTTGCTTTTCAGATAGATCTTTTGCAACTTCATTTGTTATATTTATTACTTCCATGCATATACTTTCAAATTCTTTTGAAGAATATGTATTAATCCATCTTTGATATAATTCTTTTTTTGAGCCTTTCTTTTCAAGTTCTTTTCCTACTTCCCAATATATCCAATAGCATGGTAATATTGCTCCTAATAATTCATGAAATGGTCTTGAATATGCTATTGCTATAAGATATGTTGTATATGCTAAATTTGTTGGAGACATTGGTGTAGAATTTACATCTTCTTCACTTAATTTCCAATCTTTAAAGAAACTTCTATGTAGTGATTTTTCAAATTCAAAAGTAAGTTTAGCATGATTATTAAAAATAGCTGTCCATTCTTCTTTTGGTGCTTTTGATGCAGTTAAGCTTAATGCTTTTGCATATTCTTTTAAATAAAGTGCATCTTGTATTACATAGAATTTAAATTTTTCTTCTTCTAATGTTCCATCTACTAATCCTTTTATAAATGGATGATTTATTATTCCTTCATAAATTTTTACTATAGAATTCCATAATTCTTTTGTAAACATTTTATCACCATTGATAAATTCCATTCCAAAACATAAGCTCATATGATTGTATTAATTTTGCACATTTTTCCATATTTGATAAACTATCTTTATATCTTTCCATTATTTTAATTGCCATTTCTTCAATTTTATCAAATGGACCTGAGAATAATTCAAAAAATCCTATGTTTTTTATATTATACTTTTCTTTTAATGCTTTTCCAAATTTTTTACATGCTTCTCCCCATACTGGAAGATTAATAACTAATGCAGTTGCTTGTTCTCCTGGATTTGCATAATTTGCAAGCCATGCCAAATAATGAGTATATGCAATTGCCATTGGTATTGGTTCTGAAAAATCTACTTTAATTTCTTCAGCTAATAGTTTTAATCTTTTTAATGCTTCATAATCTCCTGATATAAGTGTATAAAAGAATTCTACTTCATCATCATATTTACTTCTTGATAGCATTATTGCTAAAGATCTTAAATCATGATTTACAATATAAATTTGCTGAGATACAAAATTTTTTATTTTTTCAAATTTTAGTTTTCCTTTTTCTGCTTCTTTTATTAATGGATGATTTATTATTTTTTCATTTTCTTTTTCAAGTTCTTTTCTTATTTTCAATAAAAATTCTTTCATAAGAAGAATAAAAATTAATATTATAAAAATACTTTATAATAACTGAGTTATAAATGAGCGAATATATTTTATGGAAAGCAGATTTCAAATATGTATGTAGAGATTGTGGATATGAAGGAAATGAAATACTTATAAGTGCAATAGATAAAGAAAGAACTTCTGTAAGATGTCCAAAATGTGGTTCTCATAGAGTTCATGTAGAATTGAATAAAGTAAATATTTGAAATTAAGAAAAAATTAATTATGAAGAAATACTTAGCTTATTCAATATTAATTTTAATTATAGGTTTTCTTTTATTAGAAAATTTAAATCTTAAAAATGAAAATGAAAAAATTAATCAATTATATAATACAACATTAAAAGAAAATATTGAATTAAATAAAAATTATAATGATTTATTGAAAAGCTATGTTATTTTAAATGAAAGCTATAATAATATTTTGATTAGTTATAACAATTTAAGTAAAGAATTTAATTTACTATATGAAAATTATAGTAATATTTTAAAATCATATGAAGAAATTTATAGCAATTATATTGAGCTAAATAATTCTTATTCAAATTTAAAGAAAAACTATGATTTAATTTATAATGACTATAATAATACAAAAATAAAATTAGAAGAAACTTCAAAAAATTATGAGATATTATTAATTAATTATACTAATATTAAAAAAGAATATGAAAAATTATATTCAGTATTCTATGAGCCATTAAAAAATAAAACTATTCCAACATTAGATGAATTAAAGAAATGGTTAGCTGAAGATAAAACAAATGAAATTCCTTATTCATATCCAGATTTTGTTTGTGGAGATTATGCATTTATGTTATCTCTTCATGCAAAATTAAATAATTGGGATATGGGAATTGTTACAGTAATAGGAAAATTAAATGGAAAAGATTTTGAACATGCTTTTAATGCTATTTTATGCAAAGAAGGATTATATTATATAGAACCACAAAATGATGAAGTATTTCAAGCAGATATTCAACCAGGATTAAAATATTATCATCCAGGATTTGGAGAAGTATATGTAATGGAATATTATGTTGTTATTTTGTATTAGTTTCATATGAAACAATAAAAATAAATTGTTCTCATATTAATTTCTATTGGGATAAATCATGAGCAAAGCAAAAATTATTGGAATATTAATAATCATAGCAATAATAAGCTTTTATGGAGGTTATTTAATAAGTAATTTAATAAGTAGTTATTCACCTACAATACAAACATCTAAATTAGGAAACATAACAATAATAGATTCTTCTGGAAAATATGTTGAAATAAGTATACCAGTAAAGAAAATTGTTGTATTAACTGGAGATGCTGCAACTATTTTAAAAATTTTAAATGCAAGTGATTTAATAGTAGGAATTAGTGATGTAATAGCAAATAAGCCAGAGATATTTGGTAATATTTCAAATAAAACAGTTGTTGGAAGTTGGAAAAATCCAGATTATGAAAAAATAATAAGTCTTAAACCAGATATTGTTATTACTTATACAAGATGGACTTTAGATGCTGAAGAAAAACTTGAGCCATTAGGAATTAAAGTTGTAAGATTTGATTTTTATATTCCATCAATAATGGATAGAGAAATAAAAACATTAGCAATAATAATTGGAAGAGAAAAAGAAGCAGAATCATTATGTAAATGGATGAAGGATATATTAAATATTGTAAATCAAAGATTAAGTGGTTTAAAAGAAGAAAATAAACTAAGAGCATATGGTGAAACATATATTACATGGGGTACAGTAGGACCTGGAGCTGGACTTTATGATATTATGATATTATCAGGATTAAGACCAATAGGAGAATTTTCTATTTCATATCCAAAAGTAAGTGCAGAATGGGTAATAAATGAAAATCCAGATGTAATAATTAAAGCAATAACAGCAGATCCATTAACTATTAAACAAAGTGATTATGAAAAAATATTAAATGATATTAAACAAAGATTAAATCTTACAAATGCAGTAAAGCAAAATAAAATAGTAATAATTCCAAATGATCTTTTATATAAACCAAGTTATCCCATTGCTATATTACAAATTGCAAAAATTTCATATCCTGATAGATTTTCTGATATTGATGTTAGTTATTACTTAAAACAATATTTATCATTTCTAGGAATTGAATATAAAGGAATATGGTACTATCCAAGCTGATGGTGAAATAGTGAAATATAAAATAACAATTTTTTCTTTTTTAATATTATTAATTTTTTTAATTGGAATTTCTATTTCAATAGGTTCTGTAAAAATAGATATTATTGATGTTTATAAAATAATAATAGCAAAATCATTTCCATTTTTAAATATTAATAATAATGAAGTTTTAGAGTATATTGTTTGGAATTTAAGAATGCCAAGAGTTTTAGGAGCAATTATCATAGGGGCAATACTTGCATCCTCAGGTGTGGTATGTCAGAGTATATTAAGAAATCCATTAGCATCTCCATTTACACTTGGAATATCTTCTGCTGCAGCATTTGGTGCATCTATAGCAATTATACTTGGAGCTGGAATTGCTTATGGTAGTTATACATTTCTTATAACAAATGAGATTTTTATAGTAACAAATGCATTTATATTATGCTTAATCTGCTCAATAATTATTAGTATTATAGCAAGAATAAAAGGAACAAATCCAACAGTAATAGTTTTAACTGGAATTGCAATAGGATATTTTTTTAGTGCATTTACATCAATATTACAATATACAAGTCAAGCAGAAGCATTAAAAGCAGTAATAGTATGGCTATTAGGAGATCTTGGATTATTAAATTGGGAAAAATTAATATGGATTTCATCAGGATTAATAGGAATAATAATTTTTATTCATATGGGATGGAGATTAAATGCTTTTAATATGGGAGAAGAAATTGCTTCTAGCTTAGGAATTAATATTAAAAAAATAAGAGCAATATGTATAATTGTTATAGGATTTATGATTGCAGTAACAATATCATTTGTTGGAGTAATTGGATTTATATGCTTAGTATCTCCTCATATTGCAAGAATAATTATTGGAAATGATAATAGAAAATTGATAATAACATCATCATTAATAGGATCAAATTTACTTTTATTATCAGATACAATTGCAAGAACAATTTTTTCACCATTAATTCTTCCTGTTGGTGCAATTACTTCTCTTATTGGAGGACCATTTTTTGTTTATTTATTAATTAAAAGTAGGAGGATGTATTGGTCATGAGTCTTGAAATAATAAATTTATATTCAAACTATGGCTTGAAAACAATATTAAAAAATATTAATTTAAAAATAAATAAAGGAGAATTATTAGCAATAATAGGACCAAATGGTGCAGGAAAAACCACATTTTTAAAATGTATTTTAGGAGTAAAATCATATAAAGGAAGAATAATTTATGATGGAATGGATTTATCTAAAATTTCAGAAAGAGAAAAAGCAAAAATAATTTCTTATCTTCCTCAATTTACTCCAATCATATTTCCAATAACAATTTTTGAAAATGTTATTTTAGGAAGATTACCTTATTTTTGGACTATACCAAAAAAAGAAGATATTGAATTTGTAAATAAAATATTAGAAGATTTAAATTTAATTGAATATTCAAATAGATATATTGATGAAGTAAGTGGAGGAGAAAGACAAAGAGCTAATATTGCAAGAATAATTGCACAAAATTCAAAAATAATGCTATTTGATGAACCTACTGCAAATTTAGATTTAAAATATCAATTGGAAATAATGGAGTTAATAAGAAGAATAACAAAAGAAAGAAATACTATAACAATTATAGCAATTCATGAAGTTAATCTAGCTTTTAAATATGCTGATAGAATAGTTTTATTAAATAATGGAGAAATTATATGTAATGGAAGTCCAAATGAAGTTATTAGTATGATAAATAAAATTTATGAAGTAAATGGAGAAATAATAGATTTTAATGGAAGACCAAGAATTATTTACTAGAAAAATAAAAAATTATTTGGTGATTAATTGGACTTAACAATATACATAAATTCATTTATAATTATCATATTAACAGCTTTTATTGGAGTTTTTATTGCAGATATTTTATTTTCAATAGGATTTCATAAGAAATTATTAAAGCCATTAAAATTAATTTTAAAAATACCAAAACTTCCATCTGAACTTTCTATTCCTATGGTAATAGGAATAATTGATTCAAGAGCAGAACATGCTATTATTTCTTCTCTTGTAAGAGAAAATAAATTAAATCATAAAGAAGTTATAGTTTATACTCTTTTTTCTATGCCATTTAGTGGCTTAAGATTAATAATAGAGTATGTATTACCAATTTCTATAGCAATATTTGGAATTTCCATAGGATTAATATATATTGGATTATCATTTTTTGCTCTTATTATTAGTATGATAATGGGAATAATTTTAGGAAGAATTTTCTTAAAAAATAAAGAAATAATTATAAAAGAAGAAATTAAGAATAGTAAAATTAATTTAAAAAAATCATTAATAAAATCAATAAAAATAACAAAAGATATTGGAATAAAATATTTTATTGTTTTAATAATAGTAATTTTATTAATATATTTTGGAGTTTTTAATTATTTAGAAAATATTTCAAAAATTATTGCAGAATTTTTTATTTTTAATACAAAAGCATTACCAATTACTATTACATATATTGTAAATTATCAAGCATCATTATTAATAGCAGGAGAATTGATAAGAGAAGGAATTTTATTTTGGAAGGATGCTATAATTGCTTTATTTATAGGAAGATTAATTTATTCATTATTATTTGAATTTTTACATTCTTTTCCTTTTTATGTTGCTATATATGATTTAAAATTAGCAATAAAATTAACAATTACTATTATGATTTATACTATTATTTCAACACCAATTTTAATTTTCATTTTAATGTCAGAGTGAGTCAGGTTCTTCATTATTCTGAAAATGGCTCTTCCTTCATCATCCATTTTTTATTTTTTATTTCAAATATATAACTTTATTCCTATTATTGATAAAATAATTTCAAATATTAAAATGCTTATGGTTACATCTTTTTCATAAACTTTTCCTTTTATTTTCTTAATTATTACAATCATTAAATGACAAACATCACATATTTTTTCATAAGGTTTATCTAATGTTCCATCTTCATTTACTTTTCCAAAAGCTTCTATTTTCATTTTCCCTCTTGATCCTAATATAAAATCCATATAATATGGAATGTATAGAAATAGTGCAAGTTTTTCCATATTTCCTAAAATTGCCATACATGCTATTATTGCTCCAATCATATATGTAAAAGCATTTCCAGGAAATATTTTTGCAGGATACCAATTAAAATAAATAAATGCAATTAAAGAAAGAACAATTATTAATCCTATCATAGAAATCCAACTATTTCCAGTATAATATGCAATAATACTCATTGTTGAAATTATAATTATTCCCATTCCTGCTTCTAATCCATTATATCCTGCAAGCATATTAAATCCATTTGATGCACCAACTATACCTATAGGAACAATAATAAGAGGATATAAAATTCCTAAATCTATAGTTTCAAATATTGAAATTGTTGTTTTTCCTAAATTTGAAACCATCATTGGAATTGCTGCTGGAATTGTTAATAATGGCTTTTGCCATTGTTTTAATCCTATCTTCCATCCTAAAATATCATCAACAAATCCTATAAATGCAATAATTAAAACTGTATTTAAAAATGCAAAAAGTGCATAATTTATATGAATTTGATTTAAAATAAATGTATTTATTCCCACATAAGATAATATTCCTCCTAATATTCCTCCTAATAATGGAATTCCTCCTAATTCTGCAACTTTTGGATTTCCTGGTTTATTCATATCCTTTCCAACAATTCCAATTTTATGTGCAATAGGAATCCATAATTTTGTTAATATAAATGTTGTAGTAAATGAAATAATTAAAGGAATTAATAGCAAAGGATTCATAAATAATGAAAAATAAAAGATTTATAAATATTTTTGGAAAAGCTAAAAAATTCTTTTTTATTTATTATTTTGATATGGTAAGTTTTCAATGTAAAAATGATGGAAATTGCTGTAAAAAATATTGGGTTCCATTAACTCATTTAGATATATTTAGATTACATATTTATGGTAAAATAAATGATTTAATTAATTATATAGAACTTCATGAATATAATGAAGAAAATTCAAGATGGAAATCAATAATAGCTAATAGTACATCATATTATTTATCATTAAAATATGAAGATAAATGTATATTTTTAACAAATGATGGTAAATGTAAAGTTCATTCATTTAAGCCATTTGCATGTAGATTTTATCCATTTGAATATGAAGTATGTGGAAATAAAATACTAATAGATGTAAATGAACAAGCAAAAAAAGAATGTCCTGGCTTAATTTTAGATAATTCGGGAATAGATAAAGAAATAGAAGAGAAATTAAAAAAATTAGCAAGAATTAGATTAAAAGAAATAGAATTATGGAATAAAGCAATAAGTGAATGGAATAAAGATTGGAATAAGGATAAAATTGACTTAGAAGAATTAATTGAATTCTTAATGAAAAAAGCAAAAGAAGATTATCAATATTTACTTTCAAAAAAATTATGGACGATGTGATTTATGGAAATATTATTTGTAAGTTCATCTAAAATTCCATCAAAATTTCCACAAAGATCAGATCATCTTTATAGAGAATTAAAACTAATGGCAAATATAAAAATAATAGAAGCACATAATCCATTTTTAGGGATAATTAAAGTATTAAAAAATAGAAAAATAAAATGTAAAATATTTTCAGGATTTAGAGCAGGATTATGTGCACTTTTCTGTAAACCATTTATTAAAGAATATATTTATGATTTAGTAGAATGGAAAGCAGATTTATGTAGAGATAATTGGAAGGGAATTAAAAGAATTTTTATTCCATTAATTGAATTTTTAGAAATAGAAATAATAAAAAATTCAATATTAGTATTTAATGCAGGACATAGTTTAATTCCTCCAATAAAAATTAATAAGCCAATTGTTTTTGCACCAAATGGATACAATTCAGAAATTTTCAATCCTTTAAAATATAATAGAGAAGAATTAAGAAAGAAATACAATGTTAATTTTCCATTAATAATTTACATTGGTAAGCTAACTAATATGTATGTAAAATACTTAATTCCTGTAATAAAATCAATGAAAATTGTAAATAAAGAATTTCCAAATGCTGAATTTTGGATATTTGGAGAAGGTGAAGGTGAAAAAGAATTGAGAAAATACATTAGTGAAAATGTAAAGCTAAAAGGATATATTGAATATAAATATGTTCCAGAAATCATAACAATAGCAGATATTGGAATAAATGCATATAAAACTGAAAGCTTAAAGCTAATAGAATGGCTTTCTATGGGATTACCTGTTATTGCTCCTAAATCTGTAAAAATTCCTGGTGTAATTAATTGTAATTGGAATGAAGAAGAAATTGCAAATAAAATAATAAAAATCTTGAAAAATTATAACAGAAATATTATTAAATTAAATGATTGGAAAGAAACTGCAGAAATTATATTTAATACATGTAAGAAAATTTATAGCTAAAAATCAATGTAAAAGATAATTATGTTGCTTTTTATCATAATCACTTCTACTCATTAATTTTCTTGCAGGAATACCAATAACTACAGTTTCAGGTGGAACATCTTTAGTAACAATAGCACCAGCACCTATAACTGCTTTTCTTCCAATTTTTACTCCTGCTATGATTACTGCTCTAGCACCTATAATAACTTCATCTTCAATGATTACACTAGAAATTTTTGGTGATGGTGGATATTTATCATTTGTTATTGTTACATATGGCCCTATAAAGACATTAGAACCTATTTGAGTACCAGGTGGAATATATACACCAGTTTGTATATTACTATTACGTCCTATCTTAGTATTACCATCTATAACAGAATATGTTCCTATTTTTGTTTTACTACCAATTATAGTATTTTCTCTTATTAAAACACCATGACCAGTTTCTATATAATCACCTAATTCTACTCTTTCATAAATTATACTATTAGAACGAATAATACAATTTTTTCCAATTTTACAACCATCACTTACTTTATCATAATCTTCAAAAGAAATTTTTTCTAATGAAAGAATTTTTCCTCTTGTAGGATATCCTATTATTACTCTATCTCCTATTATTGTTTTTTCTTCTATAATAGATGGACCAAAAATAATTACATCTCCTTCTATAAAGGATTTAATTTTAGCCTTATTTGATATGAACAATTAAATCACCATTTAATCTAAAAGATTTTTATTATTAAATGCAAAATATAAAAATTATGAAAATTGGAGTAATTGGATTAGGATCAATGGGATGGAATCATGCAAGGATTTATTCTAATTTAAATTATGATTTAGTTGTAGTGGATATAAATGAGGAATTAGCAAGAAAAGCATCAAAAGAATTTGGTGTAGAATATTCTACTGATTATAAAAATATAAAAGTAGATGCAGTAAGTATAGCAGTTCCTACTTCACTTCACTATGAAATTGCATCATATTTTTTAAATAAAGGAGTACATTGTCTTGTAGAAAAACCAATTACAAAAACAATAGAAGAAGCTGAAAAGCTAATAAAAATTTCAAAAGAGAAAAATGTAAAGTTAATGGTAGGTCATATTGAAAGATTTAATCCTGTAGTAAGAAAAATGAAGGAAATTATTGAAAAAGGAATTTTAGGAAAAGTTTTAGTTATAAATACAAGAAGAGTTGGACCATTTCCTCCAAAAGTAATTGATACTGGAATAATAGTAGATTTAGCAATTCATGATATTGATGTTGTGAGATATTTATATGGAAAAGAGCCGGTAAAAGTATTTTCAAAGTATGGAAGAATAAAACATATTTATGAAGATTATGCTATTTTGCTATTAGATTTTGGAGAAAGTGTAGCATCAATAGAAGTAAATTGGTTTACTCCTCATAAAGTTAGAAATGTTGTAATTACTGGAACTAATGGAGTTGCTTATATGGATTATATAGAACAAAGTATTGTGATATATAATTCAAATTGGAAAATGGAGCCTAAAATAGAAAAAGAAGAACCACTTAAATTAGAAATTCAACATTTTATTGAATGTATTGAAAAGAATAAAGAACCATTAACATCAGGAGAAGAAGGATTAAAAAATCTTAAAATTGCATACATGTGTATATTAAGTGATAAAATATAAATAATTTTATTAGAGTAAAAAATTTGTCTTATTCTTCATAATTTTATGCTTTTTATTTTACAATTTTTAGAATCTTTGATAGTCTTTATGTATGAAATATTCTTAGTTCTTCATTAATTTCAATAATTAAATCTTAAAGTTATGTTAATTTCAGAGTTGTGAATTATAAGTGAAGAAGTTAAAACAATGAAAATCTTTAGACAAAAATCTTTAAAAAACAAGAATTAAGTTAGGTAATAGGAAAGGCGTGTCTAAAAGGAAAAGTATGCCTTATGACTCGAATAGCTGTCTTTAATACAAATTTAAGTTTAGCAGGAGGTGGAGAAGCTGTTACATTAAGTATTGCAAAAACACTTGAAGAAGCAGGATATATTGTTGATGTCATAACATATAAATTTGATAAGGATCTTGAAAAAGTCTTCGAGCTTATAAGTCCAAACTATAGACCTAGAAGGATTATAGTGTATAAAGCACCTAAACTTGCTAAATTGCTGAATACCAGAGGCAAACTTGCAAGGTTACGTGGACTAATATTAGTAGATATACTAGTAAATCATCTTATAGAAAAAATAAGAGAAAACAAAAACTATGATTTAATTATAGATACGTCTTCTAACATATTAACTAAAGCAGATGTAATATATGTGCAAAATATTACATGGTAAAGAAGTAATAGATCTGAAATATATTGGAAATTATATGAGAAGCTAATAGAGAGAACTTCTAAGGTGCTATTGAATAGACCTAAACCCAAAATAGTATTCTGTAATTCGAGTTGGACAGCAAAAAATTTTAAAAGTCTTAACAATAATGATGTGAAAGTAAAAATATTATATCCACCAGTAGATGTGAAGTATTTTAGTGAAGTTGCAAATAATATTCAATATGAAAATATAATTGTGACTGTAAGTAGGTTTGCACCTGAGAAAAATCTTGATAAAATAGTTGATATTGCTAATGATCTCAAAGAAGAATTTAAGTTTATAATAATAGGTGGGAGAGGTGAATATTCAGAACCTGTTATAAGTAAATTAAATGCTAAAATCAAAAAATTGAAAATAAATAATGTGGAATTGCTAGTAAATGTTCCTAGGAGCAAATTAAGAAAAATCCTAAGTATTGCAAAATACTATTTGCATCCACCACTTGCAGAACCATTTGGAATTGCTGTTGTTGAAGCTATGAGTGCTGGTTTAATTCCCATAGTTTATCGTGATGGTGGAGCATGGTATGACATCGTAAGTAAAGTTTCAGATATACTTGGCTATAGCAATGTTAGCGAAGTACCTAGTATCATTAGGAAAATTGAAAAGAGTAAGGATGTTTACATTGAGCTTAGAAAGAAAAGTATAGAAGTTGCAAATCTTTTTACATATGAAAAATTCAAGAAAGTTTTTCTTAGAGAGTTGGAAGAAGTGTTAACAAGCACTATTAATGTTTAAAATGAGTGTTTGAAGTTTTACATATAATAATATTAGTGTTAAAGTAATTACATATTAGTAAGGAAGAAGGGGTAAAGGAAGTAATTTAAAACTTTAAATAAAAAGAAATAGTTAGAGTATTTTATGAGCAAAAAAGGTGAAAGTCTTAGACTAAATAGTGAACGTAATGGAATCATTACGATAAACACAATTCTTGATTATATTGAAGAAGTAAGAAATTATCTTAATACATTAGGATTTCAAACTTTATCATCTATATCAGTTCCATATTTTGTTAAAATGATATATAGAATTATTAAGAAGTTTTTAAATCGTTT
>Ga0080004_1167805_pt1 | contig 26921 bp, 31 predicted proteins | sample WasSprMetagenome_FD_69207 | JGI IMG/M metagenome (GOLD analysis project Ga0080004, IMG submission 69207) | Sulfidic aquatic microbial communities from Washburn Spring, Yellowstone National Park, USA - WS (SPADES assembly) (version 2) | ecosystem: Environmental > Aquatic > Thermal springs > Hot... | reverse complement strand
CGGAGAGGATCAGCTTCGTCTTAGTCAGAACTATCTCCTCTTTCATCGTATAAACTTGTTTAAACTATAGTATTTAAATCTAACGGTTGGTGGTTGACAAGTACGCGGGCTTAATAGATACTGATGCAGATGCTATAATATTTCATAAAAAAAAGCTAAGTCTCCCCATAAAGGTTTATGCGGGACCTCCTCACCTCTCAGAGGTCCGATGGAAACCCTCAAGTGGATCACCCTGGTCGTCCTCCTGGGGTGCTACTCCCTGGCCATCTCCCGGAGGATCAGGCTCTCCCTGGTCTCCCTCTCCTCCGCCCTCCTCCTCCTGCTGGCGGGGGCCCTCAGCCCGGAGGAGGCGGTGAACTCCATCAGGTGGAGCGTCCTGGGCCTGTACTGGGGCTTCCTCCTCCTCTCCCTCCTCTTCTCGGAGAGCGGGCTACCCTCCCTCCTGGCCCACCGCCTCCTGAGGGCCTCCAGGAGCCCGGGAGGGGCCCTCCTCCTCCTCTGCTCCCTCACCGCCCTCTTCTCCGCCTTCCTGGAGAACGTGGGGGTGGTGCTGATCATGGCCCCCATCGCCTTCGAGCTCTCCAGGAGGATCCGCACCTCCCCCTTCCTCCCCCTCATCTCCGTGGCCCTTTCCTCCAACATCGTGACCACCGTGAGCATGATCTCCGATCCACCCGCCCTGCTGCTGGCCTCCCAGACCGGCATGAGCTTCACGGACTTCTACCTGTTCAGGGGAAGGCCGGGGCTGGGGGTCCTCTCCGCCCTGGGGGCGGCGGCGGGCCTCCTCTCCCTCCACCTGCTGCACTTTCGGAGGCTGGGCGGGAGGGTTAGGGTGGAGGAAAGGGAGGGGAGGGTGGACTACTCCCCCCTCGTCCTCTTCGCGGCCGGCATCCTCCTGCTCTCCCTGGATCCACGCCTCCACCTGGGACCTGGTCTGATAGGGGTGGGGGTGGGGGTGGGGTCCCTGCTGCTGGGGGGGAGGAGGGCGAAGAGGATGATCAGGGAGTTCGACTGGGACTCCCTCCTCTTCCTCCTGGGGATCTTCGTGGTGATAGGGGCGGCGCAGAACGTGGGGCTGCTGGAGGACCTGGCCAGGGAGCTGGCGGGCCTCAGGCTGGGCCCCTCCGCCACCCTCGCCCTGCTGGTGTGGCTGTCCGTGGCCCTCTCCTCCTTCATAGACAACGTCCCCCTCACCGTCCTCATGCTCCCCGTCTGCGCGGACCTGGGGAGCTCCCTGGGCATGGACCCCCTCCCCCTCATGTACGGGATGCTGGTGGGGATAGGGATGGGGGGAAACGTGACGCCCGTGGGGGCGACCGCCCAGGTCTTCGCCTGCAGGATGCTGGAGAGGAGGGGCCACAGGGTGAGGCTCACCGAGTACCTGAAGCTCAGCCTTCCCCTCACCCTGGTCTCGGTGTCCGTGACCCACCTCCTCCTGCAGCTCCTGTGGCTTTAGCCGGAAACCGATTTAGGGAGAGACCGCCGAGGAGAAGAGATGGGCGCTCCACCGCTGAGGAGGATAGACGAGGTCAGGTGGGAGATCCCCAAGGAGTACAGGCCCTACATGGCCGTACCCGCCCGCATCTACGCGGACGAGGGAATGCTGAGGGAGATGGGGAAGGACCTCACGCTGGAGCAGGCGGCCAACGTGGCCTCCCTCAGGGGGATCTACAAGTACAGCATCACCCTCCCCGACGGCCACCAGGGATACGGGTTCCCCATAGGGGGGGTGGCGGCCACGGACGCCGAAACGGGCGTCATAAGCCCGGGGGGCGTGGGCTACGATATCAACTGCCTCCCCGGGAAGACTAAGGTGCTTACCCCGCTGGGCTACCGCCTCGACCTGGAGAAGATCTCCCCCGGAGACCAGGTCACCGTGCTGAACCAGCACCACGCCAAACCCACGGAGACCGTCCTGGTCCTCCGGAGGGGAGAGCGCATCCTCAAGAGGATAAGGACCTCCGCCGGCTTCGAGCTGGTCTCCACGGCCGACCACCCCGTGCTGACCAGGAAGGGGATGAAGGAGGTGGGCAGGCTCTCGGTGGGGGAGGAGGTGGGGCTGCACCCCTTCGAGGGTGTGGAGTTCGAGGAGCCCCAGGAGTTCGAGATCCTGCCCGAAGGCTACTTCCGGGGGAGGATCGCGGGGGAGCTGAAGAGGCGGGGGCTGCTCCCCCTTACCTCCAAGAACCGCAAGCTCCCCTACCTCCTGAAAATCCTCGGCTACCTGCTGGGGGACGGGACGGTCTGCGGCAAGGAGGTGAGGTTCTACGGCAGGCCGGAGGACCTGGAGGACATCAGGAGAGACCTTCTCGTCCTGGGATACCGCAGCAGGAAGTATGAGAGGAGGAGGGAGCACCTCCTCCGGGGCTACAGGTTCACCACCAACGAGGCTTCCCTGAGGGTTTCGGCCAGGAGCCTCGCCGAGCTTCTGTGGGCGCTCGGCTATCCCAGGGGAAAGAAGACGACGGCCGATCTCCTCCTCCCGAGGTGGCTGCTCAGGCTCCCCAGGTGGCTGAAAAGGCTGTTCCTCGCCTCCTACTTCGGGGCAGAGATGTCCAAGCCGAAGGCCCCGAACGGGTACCACTTCTACATGCCGGAGGTGAAGCTGGCCAGGGAGAAAGGGAGGGAGAAAAACGCCCTGAGGTTCCTGCGGCAGCTGCAGGGGATGCTGGAGGAGTTCGGGGTCTCCTCCACCGTTTCCGTGGCCGAAGAGACCGGTGACCGCACCACCCTCAGGCTGCTGATCGGGGAGAGGCCGGAGAACCTGATCAACCTCTGGTCCAAGGTAGGCTACGAGTACAACAGGAGGCGGAGGGAGCTTTCCCTGGCGGCGGTCGTCTACCTGAGGATGAAGCTGGCCCTCGCGAGGGAAAGGGCGCGGGCCAGGGGGGAAATCCGAAGGGAGAGGGGGAGGAGCCAACCTGAGGAGCTGCTGGAGAGGTACGGGGGCCTCGTCAACAGGAGGTTCATCGAGAGGAGCCTGTACGGGGAAAGTGAGGGGGTCCGGGTGCCAAGGGATTTCATGAGGTTCGAGGAGTTCGTGAGGAGGTTCTCGGAGGGTGAGGTGGTCTACGATCGAATCGTGGGAATCGAGGAGGTGGAGCATGAAGGACCGGTGTACGATCTCACCGTGGCGGACGAGCACCACAACTTCGTGGCGGACGGCTTCGTGGTTTCGAACTGCGGGGTCCGCCTGCTGCGCACCGACCTCCGGAAGGAGGAGGTGATGCCCAGGCTCAAGGACCTCGTCGAGACCCTCTTCCGCAACGTGCCCTCCGGTCTGGGGAGCACGGGACACGTCAGGCTCACCCCCTCGGAGCTGGATCAGGTGCTGGAGAGGGGGGCGAGGTGGGCGGTGGAGAAGGGGTTCGGTTGGGAGGAGGACCTGGAGAGGCTGGAGGAGGGGGGGTGCATGGAAGGGGCCGACCCGGGCAAGGTGAGCGGGGAGGCCAAGAGGAGGGGCTTCCCCCAGCTGGGCAGCCTGGGGAGCGGCAACCACTTCCTGGAGGTGCAGGTGGTGGACAGGATCTACGACGGGGAGGTGGCCCGCAGGTTTGGCATAGAGGAGGAGGGGCAGGTGACGGTGATGGTCCACACGGGCTCCAGGGGGCTTGGGCACCAGGTGTGCTCCGACTACCTGAGGACCATGGAGAGGGCCGTCAGGCAGTACCGGCTGGAGCTGCCGGACAGGGAGCTGGTGAGCGTCCCCTTCACCTCCCCCGAGGGGCAGGCCTACTTCTCAGCCATGAAGTGCGCCGCCAACTACGCCTGGGCCAACCGTCAGATGATCACCCACTGGATAAGGCAGAGCTTCGAGCAGGTCTTCCGCAGGGGGGCGGACGCCCTGGGCCTCAGGGTGATCTACGACGTGGCCCACAACATAGCCAAGCTGGAGGAGCACCGGGTCAACGGGGAGAGGAGGAAGGTGGTGGTGCACAGGAAGGGGGCCACCAGGGCCTTCCCGCCAGGGCACCCGCAGGTGCCCTCCCCCTACCGGGAAGCGGGGCAGCCCGTGATCATCCCCGGAGACATGGGGACGGCCTCCTACCTCCTGGTGGGGACGGAGAGGGCCATGGAGGAGAGCTTCGGCTCCACCGCCCACGGGGCCGGCAGGCACCTTTCCAGGACGGCCGCCCTCAAGCAGTTCAGGGGGGAGGAAATAAGGGGGAAGCTGGGGGAGAGGGGGATCTACGTGAGGGCCGCCAAGCTCTCCGTGATAGCGGAGGAGGCCCCGGAGGCCTACAAGGACATAGACAGGGTGGTGGAGGTCACCCACCGGGCGGGCCTCTCCCTGAAGGTGGCCAGGCTCACCCCCCTCGGGGTGGCCAAGGGCTGATGAGCTCCCTCTCCGTTCTGCTCCCCTCCTCCCTGGTTTCCGACGCCAGGAGCCCCCTGGAGAAGACCGTGAAGCTGGGGATGGTGGCCCGCGCCCTGGCCATCTTCAGGGTGGACGAGGTGGTGATCTACCGGGACAGGGACCCCCACGTCAAGGATCACCGGGGGGAGATGGAGTTCATAAGCACGGTTCTCAGGTACGCTGAGACCCCCCAGTACCTCAGGAAGCTCCTCTTCCCCAAGCTGGAGGCCCTCAGGTACGTGGGGCTGCTACCCCCCCTGCGCACCCCCCACCATCCCCTCCAGGGGGAGAAGAGCGGGGAGGGGGACTTCAGGGAGGCCGCGGTCCTCAGGGCGGAAAGGGGCAGGAGCCTGCTGGAGCTGGGGCTGGAGGAGAAGGGGGTGGTGGAGAGGAGGCTGGAGGTGGGGAGCAGGGTGACCGTGAGGCTGGGGAAGAAGGAGGGGGGGCTCTGGAGGGTGGAGGTCGTGCCCAGGGAGAGCACGGGGGAGTACTGGGGGTACAGGGTGCTGGAGAGGGAAAGCCTCTCGGAGGCCGTGAAGAGGTATGAGGCTTACTTTAAAATAGGAACGTCTAGATACGGTAAAAAATTGGAGGAGCTGAGAAGGAGCCTGAGGGAGATGAGACCCGAGCGCCTCATGGTGGCCTTCGGAGGGCCCTACGGCGGCCTTTCCTCCATATGCGAGAGGGAGGGAAGGAGAGTGGAGGAGCTCTTCCACCTGATGGTGAACACCCTCCCCGGGCAGGGAACGGCCACGGTGAGAACGGAGGAGGCCCTCCTGGCCACGCTGGCCCTCCTGCGGGCGGAGGTGGAGTGAGTGGGAAGGAAGGCGCACCGACCGAGGAGGGGCTCCCTGGCCTACACCCCCAGGGTCAGGGCTCCCTCCCCCCTGCCCCACATCAGGTCCTGGCCCGAGCGGGAGGAAACCCGCCTGCTGGGCTTCGCGGGGTACAAGGCGGGAATGACCCACGTCTTCTACCTCGACGACAGGAAGACCAGCCCCACGGCGGGGAAGGAAGTCTTCTCCCCCGCCACCGTGATCGAGGCCCCTCCCCTCAGGGTGTGGGGGCTCCGCCTGCTGGGGAGGACCAGCCGGGGGCTGAAAACGCTCACCGAGGTCTGGGCCGAGAACCTCCCCAAGGAGCTGGGAAGGGTGCTCAGCCTCCCCAAGAAGAGCGATCCCGAGAGGATGAAGAGGGCGGAGGAGCTGGTGAGGGAGGGGAAGGTGGAGGAGGTGAGGGTCCTGGCCTGCACCCAACCCGAGCTGTGCTCCGGACCCAAGAAGAAGCCGGACGTCCTGGAGCTGGGGGTGGGAGGGAAGGACGTGGGCTCCAAGTGGGAGTACGCCAAGAGCCTGCTGGGCAAGGAGGTGAGGGCCTCCGAGGTCTTCAAGCCCGGGGAGTACGTGGACGTCACGGCCATCACCAAGGGCAAGGGATTCCAGGGACCGGTCAAGAGGTGGGGGGTCAAGATCCTCCCGAGAAAGACGGACGAGGGGAGGAGACAGGTGGGAACGCTGGGACCCTGGACCCCGGCCAGGATCATGTGGACGGTCCCCGCCGCGGGGCAGATGGGCTATCACCAGAGAACGGAGCTCAACAAGCGCATCCTGAAGATAGGGAGGGGGGAGGAGATAACCCCCAAGGGCGGCTTCAAGAGGTGGGGGCCCGTCAGGAGCGATTACGTGCTGGTGGCGGGATCCCTCCCAGGGCCCACCAAGAGGCTGGTCCACCTGCGCCTGGCCAGGAGGATGCCTGAGGCCGGAGGGGTTCCCACCCTGACCTACGTGGCCAGCACGGGGGCTGGAGGATGAGCTGGAGGGTGAAGGTTCCCGTCTTCTCCCTGGAAGGGAGTCCCGTCGGGGAGCTGGAGCTCCCGGAGTTCTTCCAGGAAGAGTACAGGCCCGACCTGATCAGGAGGGCCGTCCTCTCCTCCCAGACGGCGCGCCTCCAGCCCAAGGGCGTGGATCCCATGGCGGGAAAGCGCACCTCCGCCGAGACCTGGGGAAAGGGGTACGGGGTGGCCAGGGTGCGCAGGGTGAAGGGCAGGGGATACCCCGCGGCGGGCAGGGGGGCCTTCGCCCCCCACACGGTGGGGGGGAGGAGGGCCCACCCGCCCAAGGTGGAGAAGGTCCTGAAGGAGAGGATCAACAGGAAGGAGAAGAGGCTGGCCCTCCGCTCCGCCGTGGCGGCCACGGCCAGGGCTGAGCTCGTGCGCTCCAGGGGCCACCTGACGGAGGGGGTGCCCTCCCTGCCCCTGGTGGTGGAGGACAGGCTGGAGGAGCTCTCTGAGACCAAGAGGGTGAAGGAGGTCTTCCAGAAGCTGGGCCTCTGGAAAGAGGTGGAGAGGGTGTCCAGCGGGATCAAGATCAGGGCGGGGAGGGGGAAGATGAGGGGGAGGAGGTACAGGAGCCCCGTGGGGCCGCTGGTGGTGGTCTCGAAGGATAGGGGTATAAAGAAGGGGGCGGGAAACCTCCCGGGGGTGAAGGTGGTGGAGGCCAGAAACCTGGGGGTGGAGGACCTGGCCCCGGGGGGGATGCCCGCCAGGCTAACCGTCTGGACCCCCTCCGCCCTGCAGGAGCTGGGGGAGAGAGTGTGAAGGACCCGCACAAGGTGATCCTCTACCCCCTGGCCACCGAGAAGGCCGTCAGGCTCATAGAGAGGGAGAACAAGCTCACCTTCGCGGTCTCCCCCGACGCCAACAAGACGGACGTCAAGAGGGCGGTGGAGCTCCTCTACGGGGTGGAGGTGGAGAGCGTGAGGATGGAGAGGGAGCCGGGGGGGAGGAAGAGGGCCTACGTCAGGCTGACCCCAAGGTTTAATGCGGATGAGGTGGCATCCAAACTTGGGGTGATCTGATGGGGAAGATCATAAGGGCGCAGAGGATAGGCAAGGGCTCACCCACCTACCGGTCCAAGAGCTGGAGGAGGGTGGGGGAGGTGAAGCTCCCCCCCTTCAAGGCCAGCAGGGGAACGGTGGTGGACCTGGTGCACGAGCCGGGGAGGGGTTACCCCCTCATGCTGGTGAAGTTCAGGGAAGGGTTCAGCGTGGTGCTGCCCGCCCCAGAGGGGATAAGGGTGGGGGAGGAGATAGAGTGCGGGGCCGGGGCGGAGAACAGGGCGGGCAACATCAAGCCCCTGGCCGAGATACCGGAGGGGACCAAGATCTTCAACATCGAGGCCCTGCCCGGGGACGGGGGCAAATTCGTCAGGACCTCGGGATCCCACGGCATCCTGATCGCCAAGGAGGCGGGGAGGGCCATGGTGCAGCTCCCCTCGGGGGAGATAAGGGCCTTCGACCTCCGCTGCCGGGCGGTGATAGGCACGGTTTCTGGAGGAGGGAGAACGGAGAAGCCCTTCCTGAAGGCGGGGAAGAAGTATCACGCCATGCTGGGCAAGGGCAAGCCTTATCCGAGGGTGAAGGGAGTGGCCATGAACGTGGTGGACCATCCCTTCGGGGGGGGAAGGGGGAGGCACGCCGGGAGGCCCAAGATAGTCTCCAGGAGGGCTCCACCCGGGCAGAAGGTGGGCCTGATAGCCGCCAGGAGGGTGGGCAAGAGGTAGGAGCATGCCCAAGAAGTTCACCTACCGCGGGTACACCCTGGAGGAGCTGAAGAAGCTCTCCCTGGAGGAGTTCGCCAAGCTCCTCCCCTCCCGCCAGCGCCGGAGCCTCCTCAGGATGCTCAGGGGAACCCATCCGGAGGCCAGGAAGCTACTGGCCAAGGTGAGGAAGCTCTCCAAGAAGGGGAACGGGGAAACCATCATCCGGACCCACCGGAGGGAGATGATCATCGTTCCGGAGATGGTGGGGCTCAAGTTCGGGGTCTACAACGGGAAGGAGTTCGTGGTGGTGGAGGTGAAGCCGGAGATGATAGGGCACAGGCTGGGGGAGTTCAGCCAGACCAGGAAGAAGGTGGTGCACGGGGCACCCGGGATAGGGGCCACCCGTAGCTCGATGTTCGTTCCCCTGAAGTGATGGGATGCCGAGGTTCGGTTACTCCTGCAAGGTGGAGGAACCCTGCGCCAGGGCCATGGGCAAGGAACTGAGGATCTCCCCCAAGGACGCGGTGGAGATCTGCAGGGAGATAAGGGGGATGGGGCTCCGGGAGGCCCAGTCCTACCTCCAGGAGGTGGCGAAGGGAAAGAGGGCGGTCCCCTTCCGGAGGCACGCCAAGAAGGTGGCCCACCACCGGGGAACGGGGGGGGCGGGGGCCTACCCCGTCAAGGCGGCTAAGGCCATCCTGCAGGTGCTCAAGAACGCGGAGGCCAACGCCGTCTACAAGGGGCTGAACACGGAGAAGCTGAGGGTGGTGCACGCCAGCGCCAGCAAGGGAATAACCCTCCCCGGCATCCTCCCCCGGGCCTTCGGCAGGGCCACCCCCTACAACAAGCCCCTGACCAACGTGCAGATCGTTCTGAAGGAGGCCTGAACCTGAGGGTGGACAAGCTCTTCGTGAAGAGGGCCATGGACCTGGCGGAACTGAACGGGTACCTGGAGAAGGAGCTGGAGCACGCGGGGTACGGGGGGATGAGCCTCAGCCGGGTGCCCACGGGCACCAGGATCACCCTCTACGTGGAGAGACCGGGGGCCGTCATAGGGAAGAAGGGGAAGAGCGTGCAGGAGCTCACGGACGAGCTAGGCAAGAGGTTCAAGCTGGAGAACCCCCAGGTGGAGGTGGTGGGGATAGAGAAGCCGGAGCTTAACGCCTCCATCATGGCCAAGAGGATAGCCTTCGCCCTGGAGAGGGGGGCCCACTTCCGGTCCCTGGGCTACACCTTCATGCACAGGATCATGGAGGCCGGGGCCAGGGGGGTGGAGATCGTGATCTCAGGCAAGCTGGGGGGGGAGAGGGCCAAGAGGTTCAGGTTCTACCAGGGGTACCTGAGCAAGGCGGGGGAGCCCGCCCACAGGCTGGTGAGCCACGGCTTCGCCTACGCTAAGCTCAAGCCGGGGGTGGTGGGGGTGAAGGTCAGGATCATGCCGCCCGTCCCCACCCCGGATGAGATAAGGATTAAAACCGAAACCCCCAAAACGGAGGAAACCCCGACGGAAAAGGCGGAGGGAGAGAGTGGCGGTGCTGAGGGCGGATGAGGTCAGGAGCATGAACCTGGAGGAGGCGAAGGCCAAGCTGAGGGAGCTCCGGGCCGAGCTGGCCAGGGAGAGGGCGATCAGGAGGGGGGGAGGCTCCTCGGAGAACCCCATGAGGGCCAGGGAGCTCAGGAGGGCCATAGCAAGGATTTTAACTGTGATAAGAGAAAAGGAAAGGGTGAGAGTTCCATAATGCCGGGGATTTGTCCACGCTGCGGCCTTCCCACCGAGCTCTGCGTTTGCGGTGAGATCTCCCGGGAACAGCAGAAGATTTCGGTCTACTCGGAAACCCGCAAGTTCGGGAAGGTGGTGACGGTGATCGAGGGGCTGGACGAGAAGAAGAGCGACCTGAAGGAGCTCCTGAAGAAGCTGAAGAGCAGGATGGCCTGCGGTGGCACGATAAGGGAGAGGGGGCTGGAGCTGCAGGGGGACCACAAGGACAAGATAAAGGAGGTCCTGGTGGAGCTGGGCTTCCTGCCCGAGTCCATCGACGTGATAGGGTAGATGCCCCTTCTACCCTCCAACCTGGCCAGGCACGAGCTGATAGGGCTTGAGGTGGAGATCCTGGAGAGCAGGGACCCCGGCCTGAGGGGGCTGAGGGGGAGGGTGGTGGACGAGACCAAGAACATGCTTAAAATAAGGGTGGGGGGAAAGGTAAAAAGCGTGCCGAAGTCCATAGTCTACCTGAGGTTCATCCTGCCGGAGGGAGAAGAGGTGAGGCTGGAAGGGAAGGAACTGGTGGCGAGGCCCGAGGAAAGGGTGAGGAGAGCATGAAGAGCGTGCTGGGGGTGAAGCCGCCGGAGGCGACCTGCTCCGATCCCCGCTGCCCCTTCCACGGCAACCTGTCGGTGAGGGGCAGGGTGCTGGAGGGGACGGTGGTGAGCGACAAGAGGGCGAAGACCGTGACGGTGGAGATCCCGCGCGTGCAGAGGGTGAGGAAGTACGAGAGGCTGGAGAAGAGGACCTCCAGGATCCACGCCCACAACCCGCCCTGCCTCAACGCCAGGGTGGGGGACAGGGTGAAGATAGCGGAGTGCCGCAGGCTGAGCAAGACCAAGGCCTTCGTGGTGATAGCCAAGGAGGGGGGCTGAGATGGGAAAGAGGGCGGGAGGAATCATGGCCACGGGCATGGCCGCCCCCGTCCGCGCGCTGCCCATAGGGGCCAGGTTGGTCTGCGCGGACAACACGGGAGCGAAGGAGGTGCAGATCATCTCCGTGGTGGGCCTGAGGGGGGCCAGGAGGAGGCTGGTCTCCGCCGGGGTGGGGGACCAGGTGGTGGTCTCGGTGAAGAAGGGGACGCCCGAGCTGAGGAAGCAGATCGTGCGGGCCGTGGTGGTGAGGCAGAGGAAGCCCTACAGGAGGGCGGACGGCCTCAGGGTAAAGTTCGAGGACAACGCCGTGGCCATCATCGCCCCCGACGGCTCTCCCAAGGGCTCGGAGATAAGGGGGCCCATAGCCAAGGAGGCCGCCGAGCGCTGGCCGAAGCTGGCGGGGATAGCCGCTATGGTGATCTGAGTGAAGAGCAAGAAACCGGGGAAGCAGAGGCTCAGGCTCCACACCCTCCCCCTCCACCGCCGCCACCGCCTCCTCTCCGCCACCCTCAGCGAGGAGCTCAGGAAGAAGTACGGGAGGAGGTCCCTCCCGGTGAGGAAGGGGGACAGGGTCAGGGTCCTCAGGGGGGACTTCCGGAACCTGGAGGGTGAGGTGCTGGAGGTGGATACGAAGAGGGTGGCGGTGATGGTGCAGGGGGCCTCCGTGAGGAAGGCCGACGGCTCGGAGGTCCCCAGGCCCATTCACCCCTCCAACCTCATGATCCTGAAGCTAGCCCAGGACAAGGAGAGGGAGAAGGCCCTGGCCCGCACCTCCGCCGGCTGACCCGGGGCGTAAAGCTCCACCCACTGGGTCTCCCGGGGGCTCCGAGGGGAAAGCCCAACCGGGACTCAGGCACGTCGGAAGCTGGGCTGAATTCCCTCCCGCTAACGGCCCTCCCCGGGAGGCGGGGCGGGGGCCTTGAGGTATTGGGGGCACATCTCCAAAGGGCGGTAGGGGTGAAGGGGCAGGGGGCATCGAGGAGAAGGCAGCGGCATCCGGAGTCCTTCCTCGTGCGGTAGGGGCAGTCCTCCACCCTTCGCATCTTCCCTTCATGCAACACTCCGGATATAAGCCCCTGAGGAGAACGCTCCCCCTGGGAGGTTCCGGGTTCCGACCTTCAACACGAGCTCAGGGAAGATGGGGCGCTTGGGGGGGTTAGGTGCCTTAAAAGGAGGGCCTGTCCCCTGCTCAAAGGGAGCCAGGGGCCCGGGGCAAACGGATAAGAAATCCCGTCCCCTAGAGGGGAGATGCGAGTGGAACTCCACACCCACTCCCTCCTCAGCGACGGGGCGGTGCTCCCGGTGGAGCTGGCCAGGAGGGCGGAGGCCAAGGGTCACGCGGCCCTGGCCATCACCGACCACGTCGACCCCTCCAACCTGGAGACCCTCCTTCCCGCGCTGCTCAGGGCGGCGGAGGAGGTGAACCGGAACATGGGGATCAGGCTCCTGCCGGGCGTGGAGCTCACGCACCTGCCCCCCTCCAGCATCGGGAGGATGGCCAGGAGGGCGAGGAAGCTGGGGGCCGCTCTGGTGGTGGTGCACGGGGAGAGCCCGGTGGAGCCCGTTCCCCCGGGAACCAACGAGGCCGCCCTGAGCTGCGGGGAGGTGGACCTTCTGGCCCACCCGGGCTTCCTCACCAGGGAGCTGGCGGGGAAGGCGGGGAAGGCGGGGGTGTACCTGGAGCTCACCTCCAGAAGGGGGCACTCCCTCACCAACGGCTGGGTGGCCAGGGTGGCCCTGGAGGAGGGATGCAAGCTCCTGGTGAACTCCGACGCCCACGAACCTGAGGACCTCCTCACCCAGGAGGAGGCCAAAAGGGTGGCCCTGGGGGCGGGACTGGAGGAAAGGGAGGCCGAGAGGGCCGTGACGGAGAACCCCCGGGAGCTGCTGAAGAGGCTGGGGTATTGAGGCTCCTCTCCGGGAGGGCGAGGGAGTTCCTGAGGTCGGGGAAACCCTACCCCTTCGCCGAGGAGTACGGGAGGAGGAGGGGGCTGATCAACCTGGCCTCCAACGAGAGCCCCTTCGGCCCCTCCCCCCTCGTCCTGAGGGCCCTGAGGGAGGCCCTCCCCTCGGTGGGCTTCTACCCCGACCCGCGCTCCGGTGAGCTGAGGAGGGCCGTGGGGAGGTACGTGGGACTCTCGGAGGAGGAGGTGCTGGTGGGGAACGGCTCGGACGAGCTCATGGATCTCCTCTGCAGGGCCCTCCTGGACCCCGGCGACCGCGTCCTCCTTCCCCTCCCCTCCTTCAGCTTCTACGAGACCGGGGTGAGGCTCAGCGGGGGGGTTCCCCTCTTCTACACCGGGAGGGACCTGGAGTGGGACCCCCGGGAGCTGATCTCCCTCTGCCGGAGGGTGAAGATGGTCTTCCTGGGGAGGCCGAACAACCCCACGGGGGGCTGCCTGCCCGAGGAGGCGGTGGAGGGGATGCTGGAGACGGGGACCGTGGTGGTGGTGGACGAGGCCTACGTGGAGTTCTCCTCGCTGGGGTCCCTGGCCAGGTGGGTGAGGGGGAGGGAGAACCTGGTGGTGCTCAGGACCTTCTCCAAGGCCTTCGGCCTGGCGGGGCTAAGGGTGGGGTACCTGCTGGCCGATCCGGGGCTGGTCTCGGCGATGGAGCGCCTGCGCCAGCCCTTCAACGTGAACAGGCTGGCCCAGGTGGCCGCCCTGGCCGCCCTCAGGGACAGGGGGTACCTCAGGAGGGTGGTGGAGGAGGTGAGGAGGGAGAGGGAGCGCCTCAGGGGAGAGCTCGTCCGCCTGGGCCTCAGGGTCCTGCCCTCCGAGGCCAACTTCCTCATGGCCAACACCTCCCGGCTGGGGCTCACGGCCACCGGGCTCTGCCGGGAGCTCCACAGGAGGGGTATCCTGATAAGGGACCTCTCCTCCTTCAGGGGCGCGGGGAGGGAGTGGGTGAGGATAACGGTGGGGAGAAAAGAAGAAAACGAAAGACTCATAGAAGCCCTCGGGAAGTTGAGGAGGTGAGGGAATGAAGCTCACCATGAGCGTGCCGAAGGGGCACCTGGAGGAGCCCACGGTCAGGCTGCTCCAGAACTCCGGCATAGGGGTGGTGGGGAGGGACGGGAGGCAGCTCTTCTGCCGCACCCACGACCCCGAGCTGGAGCTGGTCTTCGTGAGGGCGGAGGACATCCCGGACTTCGTGGCCGAGGGTGCCACGGAGCTGGGCATCACGGGGTACGACCTGGTCTGCGAGAGCGGGAGGGAGGGGGAGGTGGTGGAGCTCCTGGACCTGGGATACGGCTTCACCAGGATGGTGATAGCCTCCCCCGAGGGCTCGGGGATAAGCTCCCCCTCGGACTACCGCCCGGGTCTCAGGGTGGCCACCGAGTTCCCCAACCTCACCCGCCGCTACTTCTCCCAGAAGGGGGTGGAGGTGGAGGTGGTCAACCTGACCGGGGCGGCCGAGATCGCCCCCCTGATAGGGGTGGCCGACCTGATCGTGGACGTGACCAGCACGGGGACCACCCTGCGCACCCACCGCCTGAGGGTGGTGGACACCATCCTGGAGAGCACCGCCAGGCTGGTGGCGAACCCGCGGAGCCTGAAGGAGAAGGGGGAGAAGATAGAGGAGATCAGGACGGCCCTGAGGAGCGCCAAGGAGGCGGAGGGGAAGAAGCTGCTCCTCCTCAACCTCCCGGAGGGGAGGCTGGAGGAGGTGAAGAGGCTGCTCCCGGGGATGGCCGGTCCCACCGTCTCCAGGGTGGAGGCCAAGGAGCCCATGCTGGCCGTGCAGGCGGTGGTGAGGGAGGAGGAGGTGTACAGGCTGGTGAGGGAGCTCAAGAAGGTGGGGGGAAGGGACATCCTGGTCCTCCCCATAGAGCGCGTTCTCCCCTAGGTGCGGGCCTTGCTGGTGATTCCCAGCGTGGACGTCCTGGGGGGGAGGTGCGTGAGGCTGAGGGGGGGAAGGGAGGAGGAGAAGAGGGTGTACGGGGACCCGCTGGAGTGGGCCAGGAGGTGGGAGGAGGAGGGGGCCAGCCTGCTCCACGTGGTGGACCTGGACGCGGCCCTGGGGAGGGGGAGCAACCGGGAGCTCCTGCTCCGGCTCCTGAGGGGGAGGAGGGCCAGGGTGCAGGTGGGAGGGGGGATAAGATCGGTGGAGAGGGCGGAGGAGTACGTGAGGGCGGGGGCGGAGAGGGTGGTGGTGGGGACCTCGGCGGTGAAGAACCCGGAGCTGGTGAGGAGGCTGGTGGAGGTCCTGGGAGGGGAGAGGGTGGTGGTGGCGCTGGACGCCAGGGGGGGAAGGGTGGTGGTGGAGGGGTGGAGGGAGGAGACGGGGAAGGACGTGGTGGAGCTGGCCAGGGAGATGGAGGAGGCTGGGGTGGGCTGCCTCCTGTACACGGACGTGGAGGCGGACGGGAGGATGTGCGGGATAGGGGAGGTGGGTGGGATCCTCTCGAGGATAAGGCTTCCCGTGATCCTCTCGGGAGGGGTGCGCTCCCTGGAGGACGTGAGGAGGGCCAAGCAGGCGGGGGCCGCGGGGCTGATCGTGGGCACCGCCCTCTACGAGGGAAGGTTCACGCTCAGGGAGGCCATGGAGGTGGCGGAGTGAGGAAGAGCAGGATGGAGAGGAAAACCGGGGAGACCAGGGTGACGGTCTCCCTCAACCTGGACGGGAAGGGGGAGGCCGAGGTGAACACCGGGATAAGGTTCCTGGACCACCTCCTCTCCCACCTGGCCAGGCACGGGGGCCTTGACCTGGAGGTGAGGGCGGAGGGGGACCTGGCGCATCACGTGGCGGAGGACGTGATGATCGTGCTGGGCCAGTGCCTGGACAGGGCGCTGGGGAAGAGGGAGGGGATAAGGAGGATGGGGGACGCCATCGTCCCCATGGACGAGACCCTGGTGATGGTATCGGTGGACCTGAGCGGGAGGGGCTACTCCTCCGTGGAGATGAAGCTGGGATCCAAGAGGGTGGAGGACCTGGAGGCGGGGCTGCTGGAGCACCTCCTGAACACCTTCGCGGTGAACGGGAGGTTCAACCTGCACGTGCTGGTGCTGAGGGGGGAGAACGACCACCACAAGGCCGAGGCCACCTTCAAGGCCCTGGGGCTGGCCCTGGCGGAGGCCTGCAGCAGGAGGGGGAAGGGAATCCCCAGCACCAAGGGTGTCCTCTCTTGAAGCTCCTGGACCTCAGGAGGGAACCCGGGGCCAGGGAGAGGCTCAGGGAGGGCCTGCCCTCCTGGGAGGGGATCCTCAGGAGGGTCAGGAGGATCGTGGAGGAGGTGAGGAGGGGAGGGGACGGGGCCCTGCTCAGGCTCACCCTCAGGTACGACGGGGTGAGGCTGAGGAGGGAGGAGCTGAGGGTGGGGAGGGAGGAGATCTCCGCGGCCTACCGGAAGGTGGACCGCGGGACCCTCCGCTCGCTCAGGGTGGCCGCGAGGGCGGTGGAGAGGTACCACCGCCGGCAGCTGCCCCGCCCCTGGTTCGCCACCCTCTCCCCAGGGGTGAGGGCGGGCCAGCTCGTGCTCCCCCTGGACCGCGTGGGGGTTTACGTCCCGGGGGGCCTGGCCTCCTATCCCTCCACCGCCCTCCACACCCTGATCCCCGCGAGGGTGGCGGGGGTCAGGCGCCTGGTGGTCTGCACCCCCCCCGGCCCGGGGGGGGAGGTGAGCCCCCTCACTCTGGTGGCCGTGGACCTGGCGGGGGGAGGGGAGGTCTACAGGGTGGGGGGGGCCCAGGCCGTGGCGGCGATGGCCCTGGGCACGGAGACCGTGCCGAAGGTGGACAAGGTGGTGGGGCCGGGGAACCTCTACGTGACGGCGGCCAAGCTCCTGCTCTCCCGGGAGGTGGGAATAGACTTCGCCGCCGGTCCCACCGAGCTGGCGGTGGTGGCGGACGGCTCCGCCGATCCCTCCCTCCTGGCCTGGGACCTGCTGGCTCAGGCGGAGCACGATCCCCACGCGGGGGTCTGGCTCCTCACCCCCTCCGAGGAGCTGGCCAGGGAGGTGGAGGGGGAGGTGGGGAGGGCGCTGAGGGGGTTGCCCAGGAGGGGGGTGGCGGGCGAGGCCCTGAGGGAGGGAAAGGTGGTGCTGACGGGGAGCCTGGAGGAGGCGATGGAGCTGGCCAACCTCCTCGCCCCGGAGCACCTGCAGCTGGCGGTGAGGAATCCCAGGAGGTGGCTGGGCAGGGTGAGGTGCGCCGGGACCATCCTGCTGGGGCAGGGCACCCCTCCCGCCGCCGGGGACTTCGCCGTGGGGCCGAGCCACGTGCTCCCCACGCTGGGGGTGGCGAGGTGGAGGGCGGGTCTGGGCGTACACGACTTCCTCAGGTGCCCCAGCGTGCAGGAGCTGGACCGGAGGGGCCTGAAGAGGCTGGCCCCGGTGGTGGAGAGGCTGGCGGAGGCGGAGGGGCTGCACGCCCACGCGGAGAGCGTGAGGAGGAGGGTGGAGTGAGGCTCACCCCCGAGAAGGCCGAGGAGCTGGTGAGGAGGCTGAACTTCGGGGAGGGACTGGTGACGGCGGTGGTGCAGGACTGGAAGACGGGGGAGGTGCTGATGGTGGCCCACCAGGACAGGGAGGCGGTCAGGAAGACCCTCACCACCGGGCTCATGCACTACTGGAGCCGCTCCAGGAAGAAGCTCTGGCTGAAGGGGGAGAGCTCGGGCCACCTCCAGCACCTGAAGGGGGTCAGGGTGGACTGCGACGGGGACGCCGTGCTCTACCTGGTGAGGCAGGTGGGGGGGGCCTGCCACGAGGGCTACCGCTCCTGCTTCTTCAGGGGGTGGAGGAGGGGGGGGCTGAGGGAGGTGGAGAGGAGGGTCTTCGACCCGGAAAGGATTTACGGCAGGGAGAAGAAGCGGGGGAAGGTCGGATGAAGTACGTGGTGGTGCTGGGGGACGGGATGGCCGATCATCCCGTGCGAAAGCTGGGGGGGAGGACCCCGCTGGAGGAGGCCCACAAGCCCAACCTGGACTCCCTGGCCAGGGAGGGGGAGATGGGGATGCTGAAGACCGTGCCCCAGGGCATGCCCCCCGGCTCGGATGTGGCCAACCTCTCCATCCTGGGGTACCGCCCCGAGAGATGCTACACGGGAAGGGGGCCGCTGGAGGCCGCGGACATAGGGGTGAGGCTGGGGCCCAGGGATGTGGCCTTCAGGTGCAACCTGATCACGGAGAGGGAGGGCAGGATGCACGACTACTCCGCCGGGCACATCACCACGGAGGAGGCCGCGGAGCTTCTGGGGGAGCTGAACCGCAGGTTCAGGTTCGGGGAGTTCCACGTGGGGATCACCTACCGGCACGTCTTCGTGCTGAGGAACTGCGACCCCAGGCTGGAGACGGATCCCCCCCACGAGATCCCGGGGGAGCCCATCAGGGACCACCTGATCAGGCCCCCCTCGGACCCCCTGGCCAGGAGGCTCAACCGCCTGATGCTGGAATCCAAGCGGATCCTCTCGGAGCACCCCGTGAACAGGGCCAGGGAGATGCAGGGGAAGAACCCCGCCAACATGATCTGGCTCTGGAGCCAGGGGGGAAGGCCCAGGCTACAGAGCTTCAGGAGGAAGTACGGCCTCAGGGCTGCCCTCATCTCCGCCGTCCCCCTCATCAGGGGGATAGGGGTCTACACGGGCATGACCCTGATCAGGGTGCCAGGGGCCACGGGCTACTTCGACACCAACTACGAGGGGAAGGCCCTGTACGCGCTGAGGGCCCTGGAGGACCACGACTTCGTCTACGTGCACGTGGAGGCCCCGGACGAGGCGGGGCACGAGGGGAACGTGGAGATGAAGGTGAAGGCCATAGAGGACCTGGACCGCAGGCTCCTGGGCCCCCTCCTGGACGGCCTGCCGGAGGACTGCAGGGTGGCGGTTCTCCCCGACCACCCCACCCCCCTGGAGGTGAAGACCCACGTGGCCGAGCCCGTTCCCTTCGTGATGAGGGGGCCAGGGCTGGGGAAGGACAACCTGACCTTCTCCGAGAGGAACGGGGCGAGGGGGTCCGCGGGCTCCCTGGAGGGGGAGCAGTTCATGCTGAAGCTGCTTGGCCTCAGACCCTCCCCAGGGCCTCGATGATGGCGTCGGCCATCTCCCTGGTCCCCACCGCCGAGGGATCGGAGGGGGAGGGCTTCAGGTCGTAGGTCACCCTCTTGCCCTCCGCTATCACCGCCGCCACCGCCCCCTCCAGCCTGGAGGCGGCCCTCTCTTCCCCCAGGTGCCTGAGCATCATCACCGCGCTGAGGATGGCGGCGGTGGGGTTCACCCTGTTCTTCCCCGCGTACTTGGGGGCGCTGCCGTGGACGGGCTCGAAGACCGCCGCCTCCCTCCCCACGTTGGCGGAGGGGGCCATCCCCAGCCCCCCCACCAGCCCGGCGCAGAGGTCGGAGAGGATGTCCCCGTACAGGTTGGGGCAGACCAGCACGTCGTAGAGCTCCGGCTTCTGGACCAGCTGCATGCACATGTTGTCCACGATCCTGTCCTCGAACTCCACGTCCGGGTACTCCCCGGCCACCCTCCTGGCGGTCTCCAGGAAGAGGCCGTCGGAGAACTTCAGGATGTTGGCCTTGTGCACGGCCGTGACCTTCCTCCTCCGGTTCCTCCTGGCGTACTCGAAGGCGAACCTCACGATCCTCTCCGATCCCCCCTCCGAGATGGGCTTCAGGCTTATCCCCGAGTCCTCCCTCAGGGAAACCCCCTTCACGCTCCTCAGGAACTCCAGGAACCTCCGGGTGTCCTCCTTCCCCCTCTCGAACTCCACCCCCGCGTAGAGGTCCTCCGTGTTCTCCCTGATCACCACCAGGTCCACCCCCTCGTACCTGCTCCTCACCCCCCGGTACCACCTGCAGGGCCTGACGTTGGCGTAGAGATCCAGGGCCTGCCTGAGGGCCACGTTCACGCTCCTGAAACCCTTCCCCACGGGGGTGGTGATGGGGCCCTTCAGGGCCACACCCGTCCTCCTTATGGACTCCAGCACCTCCTCCGGGAGGGGGGTCCCCTTCTCCTCCAGGGCCCTCTCCCCCGCCTCCACCACCTCCCACTCTATCCTCACCCCGGTGGCCTCCACGCACCTGCGGGCGGCCTCTATGACCTCGGGACCTATCCCGTCCCCGGGGATAAGGGTGACGCGGTGCACCTACATCCCTCAGACCTCGAAGCCCACCTTCCTGGCCAGCTGCCTGAACTCCTCGTCCCTCAGGGGCATCCTCCGGCTCCCGTTCACGAACTTCTCCCTTATGATCCCCACCAGCTGCTCCAGCCTGGGGTCCCCCTCCTCCACCTCCCTCCCCAGCATCTCCTGCAGCCTGAGCCTTATCCCGTGCTTCCCGGACCTCTTCCCTATCACGATGGTCCTGCGCTGCCCCACCAGCTCCGGGGGGAAGGGCTCGTAGGTGAGGGGGAGGGCGGAGATGCCCTGGAGGTGGATCCCCGACTCGTGGGCGAAGGCCGCATCCCCCACGATGGCCTTGTTGATGGGGAGGTGGTAGCCCGTGGCGGAGGAGAAGAAGAGGGCCAGCTCCCTCAGGGGGGCGAAGTTCCACTTGGTCACGTCGTGGTGGAGGTAGCAGTTCAGCATGACCTTCTCCGTCTCCGCGTTCCCCGCCCTGTCCCCCACCCCCAGGAGGGTCGTGCTCACGTAGATCTTGTCGTAAAGGCCCGAGGCCGCCCTGACCGCCGCCAGCGTGTTCTCCACCGCGTTCCCCAGGTCGTCGTGGGCGTGGATCTCCAGGTAGGGGATCTTGGTCTCCCTCCTGAGGTGCCTGATCTTGGCGGGTATGCCGTTGGGGAGGGTGGCCAGGGGATCGGAGAGGCCCACCCCCACCGTGTCGCATATCCTGTAGACCTTCGCCCCCGCCTCCGCCACCGCGTTCACGAACTCCCTCTCGAACTCCCAGTCCGCCCTGGTGCTGTCCTCCCCGTGCACGAAGACGGTCAAACCGTGCTCCACGGCGTAGGAGACCGTCTCCACCACCCTGTCCAGCAGCTGGAGGGGGGTCTGCTCCCACTTCTCGAAGTGGATGTAGGAGACCGGGTGGGAGATCCCCACCTGCCTGAAGTCCAGGGAGAGGGCCATGTCCACATCCTCCTTGGAGGCCCTGCACCAGGCCGCCAGCATGTCGCCCAGGCCCGCCTCCCTCATGAGCCTGACGGCCTGCTGGTCCGTCTTGGTGTAGGTGAGGACCTCCAGCCTCTCCACCCCTATGTCCCTCAGGAGGGTGGCGATGCGGCAGGTGTCCTCGGGCTTGGGGGTGATCATCCCCGCCATCTGCAGTCCCTCCCTGAGGGTGGTGTCGTCCACCACCACCTCCACGTTGAGGGGAACGGGGCGGTAGACCAGCCTGCGCAGGCGCTCCCACTTCTCCCTGTCGAACTGGGGGGAGGAGAGCTCGCGCAGGAGCTGGATCTCGCTCCTCCTGCGCCTCTCGAAGGGATCCTCCCTGCCTCTCACGGCCTCCACGGTTTCCCTATTCCTCCTCCCTAATTAGCTTTATCCCCTCCACCGAGAGCTTGGCGGGTGACCCCAGCCCCCCCTCCACCGCGAACCTCACCCCCAGCATCCTCTCCACCAGCTCCGCGTTGGTGAGGGCGTGAAGGGTGAGGTGGGTGCTCCAGATCTCCGATCTCCCCTCCGCCAGGGCCAGGTAGGGTATCAGCTGGTCCGTGAGGTGCCGGTCCACCGCGTGCCCCGTCCGGAGCTCCTCCAGCAGCAGCCCGGCCGCCTCCCTCCCCACCCTCTCCGCGGGCTTCCCCGGCTTCCCCAGGGAGCTGCTTCCCAGGATCCCCCCTCCGGAGGTGAGGGCCCAGAGGACGATCCCGCTTCCCGGTCCCGGGTGGGGGCCCTCCGGGACCTCCACCCTGATCCTGGCCCCGTAGCCCGCCCTGAGGAGGAGGAGCTTGGCCGCGTGGGCCTGCCTGGTGGCCACGTGGGGGGGGAGGCCCACGCAGTGGGAGATCCCCTCCACCCTCTCCACCCTCCCCGCCTCCGTGAGCCTGAGGGGAAGGAGCCTCTCCACGGGCCTGGTCCTCACCACCACCCTCCCTCCCCCCTTGGGGTAGTGCCCCCTCCTCTGGCACTCCAGCTCCACCGAGTACCCCATCCTGGAGAGGAGGGGGAGGGTCACGTGCTTCAGGTAGTCCACGGGGGGGGCCAGGGGATTGTCCGTCCCCCCCCGTCACCTCCACCTCGGCCGGCCCCGAGGCGAAGGCCAGGGGGAGGAGGAGGGCCTGCAGGACCAGGGTGATGCTCCCCGCCGTCCCTATCTCGAACCTGTACCTCCCCCCCGAGATCCTCCCGGGCTCGAAGGTCACCTCCGTGGAGTGGAGCTCCGCCCCCTCCACCCTCCCCCCGCTCACCTCGGCCAGGGCCTCCACCGCCCTGAGGTGCTGGGGCTGGAGCCCTGGCTTCTTCCTCTTCACCCTGATGTGGTGCACCCTCACGGGCCGGCCCCTCACCGCCGCCAGGGCCAGGGCGATCCTCAGGACCGACCCCCCTCCCTCTCCCATGGAGCCGTCTATCTCCAGGAGCTCCATCCCAGAGACCCCCCCCTTCCCCGTTATAGCCTTTGGGGGGCCCCCAGGGATTTAACCCCGCGCCTGAATCCTAGGAGGTGGACCTGCTCTCCAGGGTGCTGGAGCTGGTCTCCCTCATCCCCAGGGGGAGGGTGACCACCTACGCCGAGCTGGCCAGGGCAGCGGGAAGGCCGGGGGCCTGGAGGGCGGTGGGGAACCTCCTGTCCCGCAACCCCAGGCCCATCGAGATCCCCTGCCACAGGGTGGTGAGGTCCGACGGGAGGGTGGGGGGCTACTCCCTGGGGGAGGGGAGGAAGGTGGAGCTGCTGAGGGAGGAGGGGGTGGAGGTGAGGGGGGGAAGGGTGGACCTGGACAGGTTCATGTTCAGGTTTTCCGGGGCCCCAGCAGGTGGTCGGTCTTGGAGAGGTCCCTCAGCCTCCCCACCCCGTCTATCTCCTCGATCACCTTCACCACGGCGGGGGGCACCAGGTGCTCCCACCTCTTCCCCCTGATCATGCGCTCCCTTATCTTCGTCCCCACGTACTCCCTCCTGTTGTAGAGGGGAGGGGTCCTCACCTCGTATCCGGCCTCCCTGAAGAGCCTCCTCACCAGGGGGTTGCCCGTGTAGACCACGGAGAAGGGGGGGGAGAAGGAGAGGACGTGGGAGACCCAGAGGGCGTTGTTGTTCACGTCGGGAATGGGGACGATGTGCACCCTGGAGACCCCTATCCCCTCCTCCGCCAGGGCCCTTCCCAGCATGAGGATCCTCTCCCCGGCCGTGAAGGGGTTCTCCAAGGTGTGGCTCTCCTGGGCGCTACCTATCCCCACGATCAGCTCGTCCACCTCGCTGAGGATGCGCTTGAAGACCTGCAGGTGGCCCAGGTGGGGGGGCTGGAAGCGGCCTATGAAAAGCGCCCTCCTTACCATCTCCCTCCCTCTCCCTCCCCCCATTTAACTCCACCCTTTTATCTCCCCCTTCCCGAAGAGGGAAGAGAACGTGCAGATGAAGGAGGCCAGGAAGGGGAGGGCCACCCCGGAGATGAGGGCGGTGGCCAGGGAGGAGGGTGTCCCCCTCTCCCAGGTGGTGAGGGGGGTGGCGAGCGGAAGGATCGTGATACCCCACAACCCCAGCCGGAGGGGGAGGATGGTCCTGAGGGGGATAGGGGAGGGGCTGAGGACCAAGGTGAACGCCAACGTGGGCTCCTCCCCCGACTACGTGGACGTGGAGGAGGAGGTGAGGAAGGCCAGGGTGGCGAAGGAGTGCGGCGCCGACGCCGTGATGGACCTCAGCATAGGGGGGGACCTGGACCTCATAAGGAGGAGGATCCTCAGGGAGGTGGACCTCCCGCTGGGAACGGTCCCCGTCTACCAGGCGGCGGTGGAGGCCTCCCGCAAGGGGAGCGTGCTGGACATGGACTCCGACGACCTCTTCAACGCCATAAGGAGGCACGCCAAGGATGGGGTGGACTTCGTCACCGTCCACTGCGGCGTCACCAGGGAGGCCGTAGAGAAGCTCAAGGGGAGGAGGCTGCTGGGGGTGGTGAGCAGGGGAGGGGCCTTCCTGGCCGCCTGGATCCTGAAGAGGGGGAGGGAGAACCCCCTCTACCAGGAGTTCGACTACCTGCTGGAGATAGCGGAGGAGTTCGACCTCACCCTCAGCCTGGGGGACGGCATGCGCCCCGGAAGCATAGGTGACGCCTCCGACTACTTCCAGATGCACGAGCTGCTCACGCTGGGAAGGCTGGTGGAGAGAGCCAGGGAGAGGGGGGTGCAGACCATGGTGGAGGGCCCCGGCCACCTTCCGCTGAACCAGGTGGAGTGGAACGTGAAGCTGGAGAAGGCCGTGTGCAAGGGCGCCCCCTTCTACGTGCTGGGGCCCATCGTGACGGACCTGGCCCCGGGCTACGACCACCTGGTGGGGGCCATCGGGGGAGCGGTGGCGGGGATGGCGGGGGCCGACTTCCTCTGCTACGTCACCCCCTCCGAGCACCTCTGCCTCCCCTCCGTGGAGGACGTGAGGGAGGGGGTGATCGCGGCCAGGATAGCGGCCAGGGCGGCGGATGTGGCCAAGGGAATAGGGATGGAGAGGGAGCTGGAGATGGCCAGGGCCAGGAGGGAGCTGGACTGGGAGAAGCAGCTGAGGCTCTCCCTCTACCCGGAGAGGGCGAGGAAGCTCAGGGAGGAGAGGCCCCCCAGGCTTGACCCCAGAACCTGCAGCATGTGCTCCAAGTTCTGCGTCCTCAGGTTCCTGGGGGAGGTGCTGGAGGGGAAGGGCTAGGCCCCCGGGAGGCCGGCCTCCCGGAGGACCTCCGCCAGCTTTTCCAGCATCTCGTCCACGTCCTGGGGGGTGAGGTACCCCATGTTCCCTATCCTGAAGGTCTTCTCCTTCAGCCTCCCGTACCCCTGGGCCAGCTCCACCCCCCTCTCCCTCATCCTCCGGTACACCTCCAGGCCGCTAAGGCCCTGGGGGGCGTTGAGGCAGAAGATGGTGGGGCTCTCGTAGCCCGGCTGGGTGAAGAGGGTGAGGCCCAGCCTCCTCACCCCCTCCAGGATCCTCCTGGCCCTGGAGGCGTACTCCCTGAAGTACTCCCCCTTACCCTTCTCCTCCACCATCCTGAGGACCCGGTTGAGGGCCAGGATCTGGGGAATGGGCGGGGTGACGGGGGTCTCGTCCTTCTCCTGCGAGCGCTCGAACCTCTCGAAGTCGAAGTACCATCCCTTCTCCCTCATCTCCCTGGACCTCCTCATGGCCTCCTCCGAGACCGAGACCACGGCCATGCCCGGGGGAAGGCCCAGGCACTTCTGGGAGCCCGCGAAGCAAACGTCCACCCCCAGCCTGTCGGGGCTGAGCTCCACCCCTCCCAGGGCGCTGACGGCATCCACCAGCAGCAGCTTCCCGTGGGCCTTCACCACCTCCGCCAGCCTGGGGAGGGGGTTGAGCAGGCCCACGCTGGTCTCGCAGTAGGTTATGGTGACGGCCTCCACCTCGGGGTGCCTGCGGAGCTCCTCGTCCAGCCGGTCGGGGAGGACGGGGTGCCCGGGCTCCGTCTGCAGGACCACCACCTCCCTGCCGTTGGCCTCCGCCACCTTCGCGTACCTCTCCCCGAACTCCCCGGTTACCGTGCAAAGGAGCTTCCTCCTCACGCAGTTCCTGACCGAGGCTTCCATCACCCCCGTGCTGGAGCTGGGGAAGAGGAAGACCCTCTGCTCCGTCTCCAGGAACCACCTCAGCCTGTTCACGGTGTCCCGGTGGAGGCGGTGGTACTCCTCGCTGCGGTGGCTGAACATCTGCCTCCCCATCTCCTGCAGGACCTCGGGGTAGCAGGCCACCGGTCCCGCCGTGAAGAGCTTCAAGGTATCTCCCTTAAAGGGAGGGAGGGTTATAAAAAGATGGGGCCGTGGGGTAGCTTGGTCCAGCCTACCAGCTTGGGGTGCTGGCGACCTGGGTTCAAATCCCGGCGGCCCCACCACCCTCAGCCCAGATCTCGGCTTCTGGAACCCCCCAGCTCTAGAACCCTCCGCTGAGGCGGGAGCGGTGCCCGGATAGGGAAATCGCTAAGCGGCCCCCCTGTAAAAGCTGACGACGTAATGATTGCCGTAGACATCGTTGTACACCATGTTCAGGCAGGTGACCTCTGACCACTTCATGTTCTGGATGGGCAGCACGTGCTCCGTTGTTTCGGAGGGGAGCCATCCAGAGTTGTACATCCGGCCCGGCTGCTGGTAATTCCCGTAAGGCGTGCCAGTCCCGTCTATTTGAAGCTCGAATTCGCTGGTAATCCCCTTGGGGTCTACCTCAGCTCCGTCCCCGGCTATATACCTCCAGCTGATCTTTTTTATCGTTCCATCACCGTTCAAGGTCACCGTGGGCACGGCCAGCACGATGTGGGAGGGGGCTGAGGATTGGTCCGGGATGCTGAAGGAAAGACCGGTCTTGTAGGTCACCGTGTACTCCCCGGCCGGGGGAACGGGCGTATTCACGTAAGGTGAAAAATAATCCGTCCTATCCGCGTACACGTTTCGTTGGTCGGAGGTCGCGTTCGAGAGCCCGGAGCCCTCCGGACCGTTGAAAACCACCGTGTCGGGCCGGTCGGTGTCGTTAGCACTAAGCATCAGTCTGAAGCCCTCGATCCGTGCCGGTGTGATCACCTCTGGAGTCAAATTATTGTTAAAGTTGCCCCCGCGTACGAAGTAGAGAATGCCCAAGCGGAAGAACTTGCCTTCCAAGAAATCCGCCCTTCCGTTGCTGTCCACATCGGGATTTTTCGCCAAGGAAGCGAAAAAATCATCGATCTGGGCCACCACGGCCTGCTCCTCCGGCGTCAGCTGAATTTCGTTGTCCGCTATGGGATTGTGATCCGGGGTGAAGGTGGTGCCAGAAAGGGAAATGTCTCCTAGGTCGATGGTAGCCACACCCTCAGCCACCCTGGTCATGGGGAAGGTGTCTACACCGTTCTCCAGAGTTACGTATCCGAGATAATCGTTGTTGTCGGAGAGGAAAATCAGGACCAGAGGGGACCCTTTTTCCACATCGATTGAAAACTCACCGCCGGAGAACTGGACTAGGTTGTAATGCCCATCCGGATAGAAAGCCGCCACCTTGGTGTGCCCACTGGGAATGCACCCCTTGATTACAACCACAGACCTGCCCGTCCCTCGCTGGAAAAGGACCACCCCAAGGGCGGTAACCGCTACTAGAATCACCAACACCAGTGCGGCTTTTCTGCTGCTCATTGCTAAAACATATCAGCGGCCACATTTAAGTCATCTTGCGTAAATTTTGCCATCCAATTTTAAGGTACTTTCTAACGGCGCTACTGAGCTTTCCGAGGTCCTCGTGGTAGAAATTCGCACACACGTCCCGCTTGAGCTGTCTGTTGACGTTCTCCACCTCGTTCAGGCTCGGCGAGTAGCTAGGCAGGTTGAAAACCT
>Ga0080004_1172648_pt1 | contig 26939 bp, 31 predicted proteins | sample WasSprMetagenome_FD_69207 | JGI IMG/M metagenome (GOLD analysis project Ga0080004, IMG submission 69207) | Sulfidic aquatic microbial communities from Washburn Spring, Yellowstone National Park, USA - WS (SPADES assembly) (version 2) | ecosystem: Environmental > Aquatic > Thermal springs > Hot... | reverse complement strand
GATTACTATGACTTTATCCATCATGATGTTTTCAACGTTGATCCACTCGCCTTCGTAATAAATTTGAGTTGGGTTGTTTGTTGTGGAGTAGAAGTTGTCTGGAAACACCATGTCTGCTGGTGCAGTGGCAACCGTGACCTCAGGGGTGTGATATGGAACAGCGCCAAGATGGTAAATTTCCTTCAGTATGCTTTCCAAGTGCTGCGGCGTTTTTCCTTTTACAAGGATGCGCGCGTAACTGGTGTCAGTTTTATGTTTTCCAACCCTGAATTCTATGGTTTCAAAGTCTCCGCCGAGTTCAATTATACGATCCCATATTCGCGTAAGTATCATAGAATCTATTAAGTGGCCTTCAACTTCAATTTCCCTCCCGCTTTGATGGGTTTCGGCCTTTTCTGTTTGCGACATTATCTGCGTCTCCATAATGTGGGTTTATTTTGTTACATCTCATTTAAAAAGGGTTTGCGTATCGTTTTCCAAATGTTTGTTGAACTTACAGCCCTAGCCTCTAGACCACATCAAAATGTTTGACAGGTAATGTTGTTTTAATTTTGAGATTGGCCCTTTTAATTGCCGTTTGTGTTGTTATTTACACGGAAACAAGTTGCAACAACATTTAAAGTTTGGATGCACTTTAGAGGTTATTTTGTAGAAGCCCTTAGCCAAGACAAGTGCCTCAATCTCCGCTTGATCTCCTCCAAATTCATGGTGCAAACACCCTTTCTGCTAACACTTCAACCTTTTATAAAATTTGATACGCGTCCATTTTCGCAATCACATTAAATTCTCAAAATCCAAAGCAAGGCTCAAAGTTAATAGGGGGATGGGCTTCTCTATAAAGTGCTAGGAGTTAAGAAAATGATGTTTGGGCTGCGCGTCAATCAACTTTGAAATCCTATGGCTCTTTTTAGCGCGTTTATTACATTTTGTTTTCCCATGGCGAGGATATATGGGCCCAGTCTTGGTCCTTGAGGTGCTCCTATAAGAATTGTGTAGAGAGTTCTGAAGAATTTCTGTGGTTGTAAACCGTGTTTTTTGGCTGTGTTGAATATGGCGTTTTGTATTTTTTCCGCTTCTTCCTCCATCTTCAAGATTTCGATTAGCTCGGTTATGGCGTTTTTCTCTTCTTTCTCTAGGCTTATTGATGTTTCCTTTATTTCCTCAAAATCTCTTACCCAATTTAGAGCGTACTCAAACCTTTTCTTCAAGTCTTCGTCGAGTGGCTGATTTTTCCGTAAATAGCCGTAGCTTTGAAGTTTCTCAGTTATGAACTCCATTTCTCTGCCTTTCGGTGCCATCTTAGCCAAAAAAGTTAGCATATTGTAGGGCACGTGGACACTTGGCTTGGCTGGAGGCTTTAAAACCCAGCAGTATTCATATAAGCCCTTCAATTTTGCTAGTTCTTTTTTGTCTGGCAACGTTTTTCTTCCGAAGTATAGATCTTCAAGATAGTCAATTTCGTTCATGTAGGATGGGATGTCTGTAACATCTAAAGTGCGGGTTCCAACAAACCTTTTCAGCATAAGCAACAACAGCGATTGCGGCGAGCCGTACCTAAACCAGACTTGGGGTGTGAAAACGTTTCCCGTAGATTTTGAAATTTTTCTTCCACTCTTATCCAGAAACATTTCGTATCTCGCGTGGGAAGGCGGTTCATAGCCAAGTATTTCGCTGCAAATTCTGTCGTTGACGCGGACTGAGTCTGCTATGTCTTTTCCGTAAGCCTCAAATCTTATGTCAAGCGCTTTCCACCTAGCTGCGAACTCGCCTTTCCAAGTTAGCTTGCCTTCGCCTTTTGTTACGTTTGCTTCTCCCTTGAAGCCGCAGCCTTCAATCCATCTTCCCTTGATCTCCATTCCCTCGCAGACATAGAGAACTTTGTCTTCTTTCGGCATGAACTCTAAGGCTTTTGTTGTGTATATGCGCCCGCAGTTCCCGCAGACTGGAAAGTATGGAAGAACTTCTGTGTACCTTTCTTGCCCAACCTCTTCCTTGACTATTTCTCCGACTCTTTTTGCGTTTAGGAGCAATGTTCGTATTTCATTGTTTAGCAGTCCTTTTTCATAAACCTCTTTAGCGGACATGTAGCGATATTCTATGTTGCATTTGTCTAATGCCTCAAGAAGCAGCGAACTCATGTGCTTGCCATAACTTTCATGGCAGCCAAAAGGGTCTGGGATGCTGGAAACCGGGAATCCCAAAAATTTTTCAAGAGATTTCGGCAGTCCGGCGGGAACTTTACGTAATCCGTCTTTGTCGTCGCAGAAGGCGATAAGTTCAGAACGGTAGCCTTTTTCTCTTAAAGCCAAGGTCACAGCGTAAGAGCGGGCGGCATCACCCAAGCTTCCGATGTGGGGAAAACCCGAGGCACCAAGACCCATTTCCGTCCTTATCATTTCTAGGCTTCTGCCAAGCTTTCGCTCCCGCTCGATTATTTTTTCAGCCATTTTGTCGTACCATGTGCCTCTACCGATGATTTTCTTGCTCATTATTGTCATGCTCCTTATAGCATAATTAAGAAGCAAATAAAAACGTTACAGAAAACAGCACATCGACGCTTCTCTTTTAAAGTTACAATTGATTAAACGATAGGCAAATAATGGAATAAAAGATAAAAATGTTTAAGGTTGTTACCCGAGTTTTGCTCCGCAGTTGGGACAGAACTTAACCCCAGCTTGGATTTCATTATTACATTTTGGACATTTAATGGTGGCTTGCAACGAAGTTCCACAGTTGCCGCAGAACTTCGTCCCAGCAGGGTTTAACGTACCGCATTTTGGACAAGTGATGCTTGCCGCTTGTAGTGGCGCGCCGCAGTTGCTGCAGAACTTTGCCGTTTGCGGGTTTTGGAAGTTACATTTTGGACATAACACCATTGTTTGTGTAGGTGTCGGCGCTGCAACCGGTTGTTGAAACAGAGGCGGAATTATAGCTACGCCAGCTCCAACAGCCGCTCCGGGGCTTTTCGATAGGCTTTCAGCTGATTTTTGCACCGTTTCCATTCTTAGAACTTCTGTTGCGCCAACTCCGGTTTTTATGTAGAATAATCTGTCTCTCCACTCTGGGGTCGTATCGATTCCTTCAAATTTTACGTCTATTAATTCGAGACCTATTCGTGAAAAGGCGTCGAAGAGGACGTTCTTTGCAAGAAGGCTTGTTTCGTCAAGTTTTCCGTATACTTCTGCCAATGAATATTGGCTTAAAGTGTCAATGAGCCTTTCATTGAAGTATCCTCTGAGAAAGTTTTGCAGTCCATCTGTGGTGAAAGCTCCTTGTCCACCTACAACTTCGTTGACGAAGAGGTTTGGTTCTTCAACTCTGAACCAGAAGCCGCCGAAGAATTTAAGCGGTGCAAGCTCTTTTGTTTGACCCTGCGCTCCAAATTTTCCTTGGAACTGTTTTAAAGAGACAAAGATGATGGTTGCTCTGAAAGGAACTTTATCGAACCCAGCAATTTTCGAAATTATTTTTGTTAGTAATGGGAGGTTTGCTGTTGTCAAGACATGGCGTCCAGCTCTGAAAATGTCGTAGGCTTTTCCATCTCTGAAGAAAACTGCGGCTTCATATTCGTGGACAATGAGGTTGTCTCCCCACGCAATTTCTTCGACGGGATATCTCCAAACAATGTCTCCTTCTCTTGGTCCAACCCACTCAATAACTTTCGGCACTTCAATTTCACCTCCTTTAAATCATTCCTTTAGTAATCCAAGGTCTTTGTCCGGCGATGACGCTGCCGTTACATGCGTCAGCTATCACGGAAAATGATTTGCCGCCCATGCGGTATTCTATAAACCACCATGGTGCATATACCAATTCAGCTTCTTCCATTGGATAAGCTCTGACATTGAAGCGTGAAACAAAAGTGTATCTTGACCTTAACTCTTGCAGAGCCAGTCCTTTCGCTTTTTCCTTAGCCTCTTGAGCGCTTATTTCAACGTTAAGTGTTTCTTCTCCTGTTTTCTTGAACGGCTCTTTCCTGTCAAGGGGGATTTTGTAGGCGCCAACATCAGGCTGATACTGGGCTGCCTTACGTGCCACAACGAACACATCCATTGTTTCGCTGACGGAAATTCTTTCCTTTCTATCTGCTAAAGCCTTTCCCGCTCCCTTTCCAGCGCTGCCGAAAATGCTTCCTAGGGCCCCTCCTAAAGCTTGCATTGCAACTTCTTGGGCAACCTGTCCTTTTGTATCTTTCGTTTTTACCAGTGCCTTTTTGCCTTCAAGCTCCCCTTCAAGTTGAACGGTTACCGCCCAGTTTGGAACATAGCGGAGAATTATGGCGCCCCATTCAGCGCGTTCAGCCATCCCTCTGGTGACGAGAACTCCTTTTGCAACATGGTTTTTCGCCGTTTCCAGCACTTGTGAACCCGTAAGTAGAATTGGTAACATGCTGCATTTTGGAGGCTGTTCGCCAGTTGTGTTGTTAACGTATCCACAGTAGTTGCAGATTGCCAGAATTTCCTCTGGATTATAAGTGAGGGGGGCGCCACAGTGCATGCATGCCTCAATTTTAGGTTTTGGTGCTGGCGGTGGTTGCGGTTGAGCGGGTGCAAGCGCAGCAACTGGTGCTGTCGGTAAGGTTCCTCCTAAATTTTTAGCCATGGAAATGGCTTCGTGTTTCTTTTGCTCTTTCCATCCAACTAAAGCGCTTGGGTTGTCGCACGAGTTTGCAAGAGCTTGTTCCACGATGTCCATCAAATCGGCTGGTCCGTCAACTTCAACGTATACATCTTCCGGTACTCCTCTAACCTTAACTGCTGCCTTGTCGAAGAATCCTTTTTCAGTTCAAGCATGAAGCTTTTTTCGCCTGAAATAACCTTCTTAGTGCTCCATCCTATTTGCTTAAGGTATTCTGGCAAAACTTGTTGAAAGTTTACCCTTTTTACTCCTATTTGGCGGTAACGGGCTGAGGTCATCCTCCCAATCCTCTAAGAACTTCTGACCTCTTGTCCACGAGACCATCGAGCTCTTCAACTTTTGATATTAACTCGTCCATCGCTATTCTCCACTCGTCTTTTCCGGGTTCAAGTTCGTTTACTTTTTCAACATCAGTTTTTATAGCTTCAGCTTTTTCTATTAGGCTTAAGTCATAGTCAATGACTGTGTCAAGCTTGTCTTCCTTAACCTTAATAGCGTCGAACATTCCAGCATACCCAGCGACTGCCCTATCTATGCGCTGGGTAACTCTATCAATGCGGGATGTAAGCGTGTCAAATCTGAAAGTATCTTCGCTTGAAAGCTTCTGAACAAATAAGGGGTTTGCAAATTTCCTTCTGAAAGCGGTTTTTGCAGTCTTAAGCCTATTCACAACTTCCATCCTAACAAGACGATCGCTTTCTCTTCTAAGCTCCTTCTCTTTGTATCCTCTATATCCTGGAACATAACTCATTATTTTCTCGAGAATACCTCGTTCTTTTCGAACTTTTTCCAAGTAATCTTTTCCACTCATTATTTATTCCTCAAGTATGCGACTATACCTATAACTGCGATGACAATTAAAAGTATACCTAAAACAATGAATATGCTTAACATGTTGTAGAAGGCTGAAGCTATTGCAACGGTAAACATTACAATGCCCCAAACTAAGTGGTATGTTGTTTCTTTTGAGGCTGTAACCGAAAAAATTATGGTGTAAACTCCTAGGGGGCCGAATAGCCAAGCGGGAATATTAAATATGTTAAGAAGGATTATGTTTGCGCCGTAGACTACTACTGCTAATCCTGTTGAGATGGCGAGAATAACGAGGGCGCCTACGTTGTAATCAAATACTTTAGTTTCTGCTTTCATCTTATTCCTCACGATATGCTTAACCTATTGTTTTGTAACGGTTTCTTTTAAAGTTTCGTTATAATATTCCAAAACCAGAAGAAGGTATATCACCTTTGATGACCGTTCCTGCCGCTCCATCCATTATTAGATTGTAAGTTTTTCCCTTATACTCATATTTTATAAACCATATTGGGGCATGCAAGTAAACCGCTTGACCAACATTTATTTCATTTTTGATTTCAATTATTTTGTCAACATCTTGGTGAACCAAGTGATTATGGTGTTCTTCAATTTCCTCTTTCGCCTGTTCCAAAGCCTCGTCTCTATCAACTTCGCTGTTCAGTGTCTCAGCGTAATCTTCAATCTTTCTAAAGTCATACGGGACTTTGCCTTCTAAAGGCACATCATATTCTCTTGTTGGGAACCCGGTTGCTTTTCTCGCCAAAATCAGCCAATTATATTTTTTCTTTATTCGTCCTTCTTTAACGACGGCTGGGGTTATACGTTCAAAAATTCCTTTGTATGTTGTTTCCGCTTCCGCTGTTATAACCCAAAAAGGTATGTAAATAAGAGATTTTTCAATAATTTTTGATTTTTTGGCAAGGTCTGGAGGCTTTAGAAAACCCGATTGCATCCAGCTTTTTGCGAGTTCTTCAATCTGCGCTGGGTTATATTTGTTCAGTATCATGGAGTGCTTGAAGGCGAAGGCTTTTCCAGTTTCTATTACGGTTGTGTAACCGCAGTATTTGCATGTTGCCACCATCTCTCCGGGTTCAAAAGGTAATGGCGCCCCACAATGTGAACATTTTATTTCGTGAACTATCGCCATTTACTCTTACCCTTTGGTTTTCTCTCTTCTTATTATTTCCCGTGCAACAATAAGCCCTGAAGCTGATGCTTGGATTAATCCTCTGGTTACTCCAGCACCGTCACCTATTGTGAACAAATTGTGTATTTTTGTTTCGAGGGTGTTGCTTAACTGAAGCCTTGAAGAGTAAAATTTCACTTCAATGCCATAAAGAAGTGTGTCCCTCGAATTTATTCCAGGAGCGATTTTATCAAGTGCTTCTAGCATTTCTCTTATGTCAGCTAAATAGCGGTATGGCAAAACAAAGCTTAAATCGCCTGGGGTCGCGTTTTTTAGGGTTGGATTAACCACACTTCGGGCTATTCGCTCTGGGGTTGACCTTCGCCCAGACTGTAAATCGCCTAAGCGCTGTATTATTACGCCTCCGCTTAATAGGTTCGAAAGTCTGGCGAGGTATTTCCCATATGCTATGGGTTCTTTGAATGGTTCGGTGAAGGAAGTGCTTACGAGAATGGCGAAGTTTGTGTTCTCTGTTTTCCTTTCAGCGTAGCTTTGACCGTTAACTGTTAAAACTCCATTGTATGATTCGGTTATTACTTCGCCGTAAGGCGCAACGCAGAAAGTGCGAACTTGATCGTCGAAGGACTTTGAATAATAAATAAGTTTAGGCTCGTAAAGTGTGCTCGTCAGTTCCTCCATAACTGAAGCCAAAACCTCAACTCTTATCCCCACATCAACGGGGTTGTTAAGAGTCTTTAACCCCAAAGCTTGGGCTTCGGCTTGAAGCCACTCCGCTCCGCTTCTGCCTGGGGCAACAATAACATATTTTCCAAAGAATTTCTCTCCGTTTACGGTTTCAACGCCTTCAACAGCATCGCCTTTAACTATAAGCCCTTTTATATCCGTTTTCGGTCTAAAATCAACTTTGCCGTTTAGTTCTTGCCGCATTTTTTTGAGGGTTTGAGCGCACCTTTCTGTGCCCATGTGGCGGATTTTTTGGCGGATAAGCTTTAAACCAGCCAAAGAAGCCTTTCGTTCGATTTCGTCTATTTTTTCAAGGTCTTCGCCGTAGGAGTGCTCGGTTGCTCCAAATTTTAGATAGATTTCGTCAACGTGATTCACAAGCTTTTCAAGCTCTTCTTGTGAAACATACTGGTTAAGCCAGCCGCCAACCTCCGTAGACAACGTGAGTTTTCCATCGCTGAACGCTCCCGCCCCACCCCAACCGCTGAGGAGCAAGCACGGTTCGCAGTTGACGCATTCAAATCCTCGACTTGCTGGACATTTACGTTGGTTAATGTCTGGTCCCCTGTCGAGCATGAGAACGCTAAGTTTGGTTTTCTCCGTAATTTCAAGCGCCGAAAATATTCCTGCGGGCCCCGCACCGACAATTATCACATCATACTTCAAAGTATTAACCCTCTTGAAACCCAAAACTACATGTAACAACTAGCATATATTTTTAGCGAGTGAGTGAATCCGTATCAAAAATTTTTAAGCGTCTTTCACTCTTTGTGGGGAACAAGGCATAGGAATTTCAAAGTCTTTTTGCCGTTGTTTTTAAACTGGTGCTGTTCGTTTGGAGGAACAAAAACGACGTCGCCTGCACCTATTTTCTTCTCTCCCTTCTCACTTACAACGGTTCCTTCTCCTTCAATGATAAAGACTTCATGCTCCCAAGGATGCGAATGCAGTGGGCTGTAGCCCCCAGTTTCCATTTCAAAAAGTCTCATGGCAAAGTTCGGCGCTCCTAAATCTTTTGTTATAAGCCATCGCACTTTAAGTTTTGAAGCTCCCTCTTCTTTTGCTTCTTCCGCTTTAACATCGCTATAATGAAAAACCTTCAACTTGTCACGTTCCTGACTTGCGATGTTACGCTTGCTATTATTTATCTTTTATGGCTTCTAATATATCAAGTTGGCTAAGTTGCTTTAAAGTACATGCAACTGGTCTTCCAGCATTCAAAAAATTTATTAATCTAAAACAATTTTTTCCGGTTATGTTCGTCTTCAAAGCTCCCGAGAGATATTACGAACTTTGGAAGCGTTCAATAGAAGAACCGGTAGATTTTTGGAATGAACATGCTGAAAAGGCCATTGGCGACATTTACTGGTTTAGGAAATGGGATAAAACCTTTGAGTGGTCTTATCCTTCTTTTAAATGGTACGTCGGGGGACTGACGAACGCCAGTTATAACTGCGTAGACTATAAAGTTTCTAGATATCATGATAAGGTAGCCTATATTCATGAAGCACCAGAACTAGGGATTTCAAGAAAAATAACCTACGGCGAACTTTATAAAAAGGTAAAGAAATGGTCTGCTGCACTTCGAAACTTAGGCGTCCAAAAAGGCGATCGTGTACTGCTCTACATTCCCAACAGCATAGAGGCTATAATCATGATACATGCTGCGTGTAGGATAGGTGCAATACCATCGGTTGTCTTCGCCGGTTTTTCACCAGGAGCTGTAGCTGACCGCATGGAATTAACTAGGCCAAAAGTGATACTGACCCAAGATATTACTGTCAGAAGAGGAAAGGAGATAAGGCTGAAGGAAATGTTGTACGAGGCCTTTAAATTGTGTCCTTCTGAAATAGTTAAGCAAATAGAACACGTTATAATTAACCGCGTGGGTGATACGGAACTTACTCTTACTAAAAAGGATACTTTACTTGAGGAGTTTGAAGAAGAAGGAGAGTGGGGTGATGAAGGGTACATCCCACTGGAAGCAAATGAGCCTTTGTTCATATTGTGCACTTCAGGTACAACGGCGAAACCGAAACCAACGGTTCACGTTCACGGGGGTTTCCAAATTTGGACTTATTGGACCGCAAAATGGGTTTATGGTCTTAATCCACAAGATGTCCTATTCAATACAACTGACATAGGTTGGATCGTCGGTCATAGTTATATAACGTTTGCGCCCTTGCTTACAGGGTGCACTGCCATTATTTATGAAGGAGTCCCTGACTATCCTAAACCTGATCAATGGTGGGAAGTAATAGAAAAGCACAAGGCGACCATAGCATGGATTTCGCCAACTGGTGTCAGGATACTACGCAAAATAGGAATCGAGCACGCAGAAAGGCATGATCTCAACTCGTTACAGAGGATAGTTTGCGCCGGAGAGGTTCTTAACCCAGAAGTTTTATTCTGGATTCGGGATGAAGTATTTAAAGGAAGGATACCCGTCATCGATCACATGTGGCAGACAGAAGTTGTTGGTGCGATGTTCGGTTATCCTTACGGAGTCGAATTACCCGAGATAAGACCCGGATCGGCAGGTTTCCCAATGCCTGGTGTGATTCCGGAAATACTTGATGAAATCAAAGGTGAACCTTGCAAACCCGGAGAAAAAGGCATACTTTTACTTAAAAAACCAGTTCCAGGCATGACGCCAATGCTATGGAATGATCCAGAGAGATATAGAAGGGAGTATTGGGAACATACTTCCCTAACGAGTGGTAAATATTACACGGGTGATTCTGCATATTTTGATGCCGATGGGTATATATGGTTCTGCGGAAGAGCCGATGAAGTGATAAAGATATCCGGGCACAGGATAGGGACTATCGAAGTAGAAAATGCGATTATATCACATCCAGCTGTTGCAGAAGCAGGTGTTTGTGGTGTTCCAGATGAACTCAGAGGGGAAGTTGCAGCCGCTTTTGTTGTACTCAAGCCAGGTTGTCAGCCTTCAGAGGAATTGAAGAAGGAAATAATCCAACATGTCAGAGAAACTTTTGGCCCTCTTGTTGTTTTCAAAGGGATAGAGTTTGTTAATATGCTTCCAAAAACAAAGAGCGGTAAGATAATGAGGAGAGTCATGAAAAAACTTTGGACAGGAGAAACGTTAGGTGATCTTTCCACGCTGGAAGCCGAAGCCTCTGTCGATGAAATTAAAGAAGCCGTGTCAAAACTCAAACGTATTTAACGGGAGAGTTTGGATGTGACCGAGAAAATAGCAAACCCTGCAGCTTTAGGCCTAGCTTGTTTTGCACTAACAACATTTCTGTTAAGCGTCCTTGATGCTGGACTTGCCTCCAAAGAACTTCTAGGTCTTGTTGTGTCTTGTGCGCTAATTTACGGAGGGACTGTGCAAATAATTGCTGGCGTGCTGGATACCCGAGTAGGGTCAACGTTTGGCGGAACGGCTTTTAGTTCTTATGGAGGGTTTTGGATATGTTTGGGATTGGCCTTTCTTTTGGAATTTTTGGGAGTTTGGGTTCTAACTCAAGACGCTATTGGTATATTTCTCTTAGCGTGGACGTTATTCACGTTTTACATGTGGATGGGATCTTTCAGGCTTAACTGGGCGCTGGCATCAACATTTACATTGTTGCTGGTAACTTTCATATTACTAGATATAGGACACTTGGCTAATATGCCTACAGCTAATGTTGCTGGAGGTTACGTTGGAATAATATGCGCCCTTAACGCATGGTACGTTTCCGCAGCCATAATACTAAACGAATTATTCGAAAAAGAAGTATTGCCCCTTGGCCACATAAAAAGTTAACATATTCAAGATGACTTGAATGGATGCTTAAGCGAGCTTTAGAAACCCTGAAAAATAGGACATAGAATTCGATTACGATTTTTGTAAGGGTTGCGGCATATGCAGTGCGCGGAAAACAGGAGTAAAGTTAGGGTTGTAGCTGGAGATAGGCAATACGACTCAACGGAGCTACGCCAATGGACAAAGGAGGAGGCTTTCAAAGCTGAAACAGCCATACCAACTATAAAAGGGAAAGACAATAAAAAGGGTGGGAGGGGCGCAAGAGTTGACTTAAAGTTTAGAGTACAGGTACAAAGCGCTTGGTTAAGGCCTACCATGGAAGGCTTTGCGCTGAGCGCGCGTCATACGCACATTCTTAATTTAGATATCTTCTAATAGCTCGTGTAATCCACGGTTGGGTGGAACCACTGGCAACGCGTTCTCTTCGGGCGAAATCGGAACATCGATAACTGTTGTGACTTTGCTCTTGAGTGCTTCCTTGACTGCTTTTGAGAACTCCTCGATTGACCCAACATGGAAGCCTTGTGCGCCATAAGCCTCTGCCAGCTTAACGAAGTCTGGGACTTTTCCCAAGCTCACGGCCATGTAACGTCTGTTGTAGAACATTCTCTGCAACCAGGCAACCAAGCCCAGCATGGAGTTGTTCAAGACTATTACCGTGACTGGGATGTCCTCCCTAATAGAACACGCTAATTCCTTCTCGGTCATCATGAAGCTTCCGTCTCCTGCTATGTCGACTACTGGGCGTTTGGGACAGGCGACTTTGGCGCCTAGGGCTGCTGGAAAACCGAAACCCATCGTTCCCAAACCGCCAGACGTTATGAACGTCCTCGGTTTGAGTGCTTTGAAGTAGAGGGCTGCCCACATTTGGTTCTGGCCAACTTCAGTTGTGACTATGGCGTCTTCTGGTAGTAACTTCCGGAGCTCTGGCAGTAGTGTTTGTGGTTTCAAATCATTCGCATCGCTGTTTGTTGCCGACTTAAGTTGCTCTTTTGCTTCTTTGACACGCTTTATCCATTTAGTGCTCTCTTTCTTTTTAAGTTGTTTTATTAGACTGTCATAAAGTGCCTTCAAGGATTTTTTGGCGTCTCCCACTATGGGCACAGTTACATCTATGTTTTTTCCAATTTCCGCAGCGTCTATATCTATGTGAATTTTTTTGGCGTCTGGGCAGAAACTGTCCAGTTTTGCTGTAGATCTATCAGCGAATCTTGTTCCAACAGCCAACAGCACATCAGCTTCCACGAGAAGCTTATTTGCCACGGGGTTCCCATGCATTCCAATGTGACCGAGGGATAGAGGATGGTTTTCTGGGAAGGCTCCTTTGCCCATGAGGGTTGTTGCTACGGGCGCCATGAGCAGTTCTGCCACTTGCAGAAGCTCTTGAGAAGCATTGGAACTTATGACCCCACCTCCAGCAAGAATTATGGGCTTATCAGCTTTTTGTAGTAGCTCCGCGGCTTTTTTGATCTGAAGGGGGTTGGGGTCATAAACGGGTCTGTAGCCGCGATTTTCAATTTTTCCAGAAAATTTTACCTCTGCCGTATCTGTTTGTACGTTCTTCGGAAGGTCCATTAAAACTGGCCCGGGTCTGCCTGTGGTGGCTATGTGAAATGCCATTTTTACAGTTTTTGGAATTTCCGTTGTGTTTCGCACTTGATAATTATATTTTGTTATGGGTGTGGTTATTCCGACGATGTCGACTTCTTGGAAGGCGTCTCTGCCGATCACGTAAGAGGAATTGAGACTATACGTGTTGGCTTGCCCAGTGAAGGCTATTACAGGTGAAGAATCCATGTAGGCGTTGGCTATTCCCGTGACGAGGTTCGTGGCGCCAGGACCTGAGTTTACTATGCACACCCCTGGCTTTCCACTGGCTCTAGCGTATCCGTCAGCTGCGTGGGCTGCGCCCTGTTCGTGGCTGCTGAATATATGCCTTATTTCAGAGTCGCGCAGCGCATCATAAACTGGTAGTATTGCGTCTCCGACTATTCCGAAGACCACTTTCACGTTTTGGCGTTCTAGGGCTTCTATTAGGACTTTTGCACCTGACATTTTGGTCATTTCTTTTGCCCTTCTTTTCCTAAAAAGTGATTATGAAATATTTTCAAGAGATTCTGAATGAGAATGTGATCGCGGGTTTTAGAGGGTATCCTGGACAAGATGAAGAAAGAGTGCCTAATTGAGGTAGCGGTCCCTCATGATTATCCTCCGGCGGAAATGCACTTTTCATATAGTTCTCAAGTATCCTTTAAAAAAGTTACTCTTCCAAATTGGATGTGGCAACTTAAGACTCGCCATCTTAAGTGGTTTAACGCGCGCATAACTGGAAAATATTCTGCGTTTTTGGCTGGTTTTTGGTTTGTTTTAGCTTTCGGGAGTGGCTTCGTGCGCGCTGCTAGTGATTACTCTTTAGCCATTAAACTATCCCGAGAGTCTGTACGTGCAACAACTGCTTGGGCACAGAGATTTGAGAAACACCTTAATTTACATCAACTTAGAAAAAGTGTTATTCCAAAATGTAGACGATGAATTTCACGTAAAAGTCGCTCACAGCTTAAATTAAGCTTGCAAATTGCTTGAGGTAGGCTTTGAATACATAACAGACATGGACGGAGCCAAAATCTTCAGAAAACGGAAGGTAGTCTTTTATGCTCCAAGTTAGTCTTTTATGTCTTCTAGTAAACTCATTACGTTCCAAAGTTTTACCCGCGTGTAGGGTGGCATGTTCGGGTCTTGTAAAATCTCGTCTAATATGGATATGGCGTTTGAAGCTCTAACAGCGGGCGTGTATTCTGTTGTTTGCAAGGCGTCCATTGAATCTTTAGCAGCTCGTCTAATATTTCTGGGCGTTGTTGTGTCCTCGGAAACTGCTCCCAAAACGGTTAACGCTTGTTTTATTCTTTCCTCATATTCTTGTATTTTCTTTTTCCTAACCATGTCCGCACCCCTTTTGTTAAATCGTAGTAATCTTGTTATATAGGCTTTTATACCTATCTAATTTGAGGTTTTAAGCTTGACGCGAAACAACGTTGAAGAAGAACATATTAAACGAATGGCTGATCTGCTACGGCAAGGTTCAACACTAACAGAACTGGCGTGTCCGGCATGCGCCTCACCACTCTTCCGTCTAAAAGATGGAACATTATGGTGCGCAAAATGTGAGAAAAAAGTCATAGTAGTGAAGGAAGGAGAGGAGCCGGCAAAAATAACAAGCGCCCTAGCCCTTGACACTCTTGAAGCAACACTTTTGGCAAAAATTCAAGAAATACAAAACAAAATGCAGAACACAGAAAACGTTGAGGAACTGCGGAAACTCGGCGATGCTCTTTCCGGGCTTCTTGAGAGCTTAGAAAAAATAAGGAAAATGAAGAGAGTTTAAGAAATGCTTGGTATCTACGAAGGTTTTCCAGCAAACGTTCACAAAGCAGCAGTTTTCACCACTTTAATTTCAAGCAAGCGGCTACAAGAACTGATAATAAGGCTCTTTCACGTATTAAATACCAGCGCCTTCAGTCTAGAAGATGTCGCAGACCCTTCGATATCTCAATGCACAGTAATTTTCGAGTTTGGAATATCAGAAACCAACAACTTCAATTACTTAGACAATGAAGAGATCGAGAAGACATTAAAGGCTATACGTAAAAAACCACTGCAAACGATGGATTTCTTCTGTGCAATTCGATATTACAAAAAAACAGCGGAGAAAAGGAAACCTCTAAAATTCGATTACTACATGCTTCGGTTCTTGTTCCACCAAAATACTGTTGAAATTCTGGTTTATCATGAAAAAGGTCCGAGATATCTTTCGCCAGACGACTTCATCATCTTTTTGGCAAACAAAATTAATGAAATGTCTTCAAGGAAGATATTGAAGTTGCTGGAGTCTTCCTAGTGGATTTTCTCCAAAAATCCTAGAACAACTTCTAAAATTTCATCCGCAACTTCCTTTACAGATTTGTTTCCGTCCACTATCACGAGTTCCCCATTCTCTACAAACTTCATGTAAACTTGTCGCACCTTGCACTGCGTTTCCAAATCTTCCATCACAGACTTTTTTCGTTTAAGTCGTTTAACCACGGTTCTGGGTTCTACATCAATGAAAATCGCGAGGTCGGGACGTATCGCATGCTCATTTATCCTTTTAATCCATTCTAGGCTAAGTCCTGTTGCCCCTTGATAAGCTAAAGAAGAATAGACATAACGGTCTGAAACAACAATTTTTCCCATTTTTAAGGCTGGTCGAATTGTGTTTTCAACATGTTCAAACCTGTCTGCGGCGAAAAGCAAAGCCTCAACCACGCTTGAAACACGTTTCTTGCCGTGTAAGCAGTATTTTTTGATAAAGGTGCCAATTTTGCCTCGACTCGGCTCCGCGGTGTAAACAGCATTGTATTTTTTCCTAAGGTTCTTTACAAGCAATTTTGCTTGAGTTGTCTTTCCGCATCCATCCAGCCCTTCGAGGCAGATGAAAAAGCCTTTTCCACTCATGTTTTAACCCATGATCCTTTCATGCATAAATGTAATAATATGTGTGTGCATAAAATAATTGTCCAAGCAAATGGAGAGACGCTGATGCCAACGAACTACTGGGGTGAAATAAAAGACCCAGTTCACGGTTACGTTTACATAACTGAGAAGGAAAAAGCGGTTATAGACTCCTATCCAGTTCAGAGATTGCGAAGACTAAGGCAGCTTGCGGGTTCCGAGTACGTTTATCCGGGGGCAAACCACACACGGTTTGAACATTCTGTTGGTGTTATGTATTTAGCGGGTAAGGTTGTTGAGAACCCTGGTATTTCGCGACGCATAAACGAAGAAGAAGCGGAAATGGTTAAAGTTGCGGCTTTGCTCCATGATGTGGGGCACGGCCCCTTCTCACATGTTTTTGAGCATCTGCTGATTAAGGAGTTGGGCAAGACGCATGAGGATATTACTTCGTGGATTGTTGAAAAAAGCGAGTTAGCAGACATACTAACCCATATAGGCTTTGAACCGAAAGAAGTTAGTAAACTGGCTGTTGGAAAACTTCACAAACCAAGGAAGGCGTTTTTGGACCAGATAATTAGCAGCGCTGTCGACGTGGACAAACAAGACTTTATTCTGCGAGACACGCATCACACAGGCGCAGAATATGGATTCATCGACATTTTTCGGATAATTCACGCATTAGATGTTTTAGGTGAAAACCTTGCAGTGGATTTGGGCGCTTTATCAGCCCTCGAATCCTTTATAATAGCTCGCATAGAATCATTCAAAAGCATATACTTCCACCGTGTTGGAAGGGCAGCGCAAATAATGCTTGCAATGGCTATGGAAAAGGCGAATGAAGAGCTCGGGCTAACAGATTTTAAAACTCCAGAGGAGTACTTGGCTATGGACGACTACACTGTTTGGGTGGCTTTAAAAAAATGTGAGAAATCAAACAGAATAATAGAAAATCTTGAAAGACGAAAGATGTTGAAATGCGCTTATGAAAAAACCTTTTACGAAAAGGACGCTATGATTTCAAACATCTTCAGCCGCACCGTTCACAGAGAGCAACTGCAAATAGAAATAGCTAAAGAAGCAAAAGTGAATACTGAAGCAATCATAATAGATGTTCCGACGGTTCCGTCAGTGCCATATCATCACTCCGTTCTTATGGAGTCTATGGAAATTCCGGTATTTCAAAAGCTGGCAAATGGCAGAAAAGTTCCGCAAAAACTAAGCGAATTCTCAAAAATCTTTGAAACCCTTAAAGGTTTCATCAACATATTGCGCGTTTACACTTATGAGGAAAACCGTGTGAAAGTTGGCAACGCAGCGGCGAAGGTTTTAGGGAGAATCCCTTCAACAGCGAAAGTATCCTACTGAAGTGTCTAAAATGCACGAAATAAAATTGGTGGGACGGGGAATAGTTGAAGGAAAATGTGTGGCAGAGGCTCTTGTATCCGCTAAACCCATTAGCTTCTTAGGCGGAGTTGATCCTGCCGACGGCAAAATAGTTGAGAGAAACCACGATCTATGCGGCGAATGTGTCAAAGGCAAAGTTTTATGCTTTCCTCACGGGCACGGCTCAACTGTCGGCAGCTACGTTCTATACACCTTAGCTAAGAGAAAGCTTGCGCCAAAAGCAATAGTCAATCAAACCGCTGATCCTGTTGTCGTTGTAGGCGCCCTAATAGCCAATATCCCTATGGTCGACCAAATAGACGTTAAACAGCTTAGAACAGGTGATTTGCTTGAGGTTGACGCCTACAAAGGTTCGGTAAAAATTTTGAAAAGAAAATGAGAGCTGAATTGCATGTATTTGACAAAGGAAGAAGAGCGTATTCTTAACGGAGAACATGGTTGGGCAAACCAAATATGCATGAAAATCCTCGTTAAACTAGGCGAACTTTTTAATGCAACAAAACTCATCCGCATAAATTCCGCCCATGTTTCAGGGGTTTCCTACAAAACCCTCGGTGATGCACCGGTTGAGTTTTTAGAAGCCTTAGCAAATTCTGGTGGGAAAGCGAAAGTTAAAGCAACTCTAAACCCTCACAGCTTCGACATGGAATACTTATGTAAAAAGTTAGGTGAAGACTTGTGGCTGAAACAGTTAAAGGTTCTTAATAGTTTTGAAAAAATGGGTTTCCAACAGTCTTTCACGTGCACTCCTTACTATTTGGAAAAACCCAAGCGAGGTTCGCACTTGGCATGGGCTGAATCCTCTGCTGTGGTCTACGCTAACTCAGTTCTTGGGGCTTGGACAAACCGCGAGGGGGGACCAAGCGCGCTGGCGGCAGCAATAATTGGGAAAACACCTGACTATGGTGTGCACAAGTCAGAAAACCGCCGCCCAACAGTTTTAGTGAAGCTTGAAACACAGCTTAAAAATGAAATAGAATTTGGGGCTTTAGGAATTTTTTTAGGTAAAGCCTTAGGAGAAGAAATCCCAGCAATTTTGGGCTTAGAAAACGCTTCCCAAGAAAATTTGAAACAATTTGGAGCCGCTTTGGCTTCCGCTGGCATGGCGAACATGTTCCACTTTGGCGAAAGATTAGTAGATGCGCATAAACTTGAAAAGATAACCGTAGAAGCCATAGACATAAAAAACACGATAGAAAGCTTGGCAACATCTTCTGAGGCAAAACCCGATTTAGTTTTCATAGGGTGTCCTCACTGCTCAATCAAAGAAATCGTAAAGATTGCAAACATGCTTGGCAGCAGAAAAGTTAAGGAAGGAATGGATTTTTGGGTTTGCACTTCCCGCTTCGTCAAAGAAAAAGCAAAGAAACGTGTGGAAAAACTTGAAAAAAGCGGATGTCATGTGATAACAGATACATGTGCAGTCGTAACGTGGACAGATAAACTTGGAATAAAAACAATAATGACAAACTCCGCCAAAACAGCCCACTACGCTCCAACCCTCAACAATGCAGAAACTGCGCTCGCTCCGCTTGAAAAATGTTTAAACACAGCTCTAAAAGGATAAGGTTTATTCGAACGAAAAACATTTTCCATGATGCTTCTTCAGCAAAAGCGCTCCGGTAGTATAGCCCGGTCAAGTATTCCGGCCTTTCGAGCCGGAGACGCGGGTCCGAATCCCGCCCGGAGCATCCAAAATCTGCTTGCTTTCGGAAAAAGCAGCCTTATATGGGCTGCTTCAGTATTCGTCCTTTGGGACCGTCCTGGGACCGTCCCAGATACATGGGGAGGACCGTCCTATGGCCGGAGACAAGATAAGCGAGTTGAAGAAGCGTGTGAATGAGCAGTGTAAGGCTTTGGGTTCTTTAGCTTCAAGCATTGAAGGCGAAGATAGGCTTGGACAACTGTTAAAGCGGGTTGAGGGACGGTGTGAGGCTTTAAGCTCTTTAACTGCTGGTGGCGTTTCAGACGAAGGGTTTGTTTTAAATTGGCCTGAGACAAGGCAGATTTTTCTGCAGTATTTGGAGTTTAAGCGTTATGAGCCTGCCAATGCGAGGAACATGCTTAATTATTTGGATAGGTTTGTGAAAGAGCCGTTAAAAGAGCCATTAGATGTTATGCGGATGTTTTCGCCATTAACCGCTGGGCAGAGGCATCATTTGAACCGTGCTATGCGGGCTTGGTTTAAATGCTTAGAGATTAACAAGCCGAACCGGGAGTTTAAAGAGTTTCTTGACGGTTTGAGGAAGGCTATTCCGAAGGATGATGTGGGCATAGACATTAAAGTTCCAGATGAAGAGCAGATAATTTCTGATTTGAGGCGGATTGTTTCAGAGCCTTTGCCAATTCAAGCGGAATACAATCTCCTATTAGATTCTGGTTTAAGGCTTGTGGAAGTTGTTAAGCTTCTGAACGATTTTCCAGAGGCTGAGCGTTTAGAGGGCTTCTACCGCTGTCCAGTTGGGCTTTTCAGAGGTTCAAAGCAAGCCTACTACTGTTATTTAACGGAATATACTTATCAGCTGATAAAGAAGTTGAATGAGAAGGTTTCAGAGATTAGGCTGAAAAGGCGGCATCAACTCCACAAATATACCAGAGCCAAATACTTGCGAAAGTTCGCTAATGACATGATGACAAGCGAAAGGCTAAACATTCCAGAAAGCGTTGCAGACTTCATCCAAGGACGGGTCCCAAAAAGTATAGGGGCAAAACATTACATGCAGCTTAAGCGAAAAGCGGATCAATTCTACCCACGCTATGCAGAATACGTAGCAGAGTTGAGGCAGAAGGCTGGAATAATAACAGCCTAAAACCAATGCCCATACTCCATTATATCGCTTCAATTCCCAAGACGAAGCTTCACGACCACATAACATGCACCTATTTCTTCTCAAATTCCAGCACCTGTGCTCGATTCACCTAGAACTTTACATTTTTGTCATAATAATACCGCGCCTAATACGTAAGATTTTTGCGTAAATCAAGCCACTTCTTAAGCGAAAAACTTTCAGTTATGTCCTGTATATCGTAAGTTTTAGGAACATTAACTATTCCCTGGTTTATTTTAAAAATATTGTTCTCCCCAGTGCGCCATATTTTCCACTGTTTCATATCACGGGTTATGTAAACAAAATAATCCAACTCCTTTAGATCTATCTCTTGAATGTGAGAAACAGTAAACGTATTACTTGCCCAAAAGCCTACTCCTATCTTTGTCACTGTATTGATAGACTCTGGTGCAAAAATTTTCTTGAAGTCGTCAAGCCCTTTGATGTATACTTGATCAGTCTTAAACAATGATAACTTATCTATTCTCTCTTGGACATCGCATCGAGCATAACTACCTGTGTTTTCTACAAGATTAGTTACTTTTCCTGGTAAAAATGATATTATATCAATGTATATTCTCGGTTGACGGCGTCCTGTTTTTGGCTGAACAAGAATTCTTCGATCTCCTTGGGCTCCAGGATAACTCACCGCAATTATTCTGTATCCGTTAGGCTTAAGTATGTTATGAATAATTATGTAAGTTACATCGTCTTCATCAAGTTTCTTTCTTTCTACAATAGGTGTTACTTCAGGTTGGTCTTCGTAAGCTTGTTGCTCATAATATGGTTCCCATTTGAATATGACTTTTCTTTGACCCGCATCATCTTCAATGACAAAAAGTTTTGAAAAAACAAATATTGTTTTTAACGGTTTGCTTAGGCTAGGCAGATTCTTTCTGATAAATTCTGTAAGGTCGATTACAACATTATCTGCGTCATAATTTTCATATGTAGCTATAATGTCCATAAATTCCTTATTTGTATGCAGGCCTGATCCGAGAGCGAAGCAATACAAGAAGTCATATACGCTAACAAGGCCTTTATTAACAAGCTGCCTTATTTCATCCTCCGTTGGTATGTCTTTATACCATGCATCTGTAAAACGGCTGAATACCATCTTAGATATAACATTTGGCACCAAAGTTCCATAATAAGCCAACATCCCTCTTTCAGGGTCCATTGCATGTCCAAATCTATTTAGTTTAACCTCCAACGCCTCTGAACCCAATATTGAGTCTCTCTTTATGTAACGTGTCCTGGAAGTGTTTAGTTTAGATATATCTATTTGGGGCTCACTACTAAGTTTACTTAACCACCCCTTGAAATAATCGATTTTTTGTAGCAGATTACAGACATTACCAATCCATTCCTTTGAATATCCATTATTTGTAATTTCTTTAATTATTGCTGAAAGCAAAACTTCAAATTCAGGTATTGGTTCAGGGCATGAGCAGTATTCCTTATCTGTTATCACCATTCCTTTTTCGTCACATTTCCATTCAAAGTAAAAATAGGGTTTATGATATTTCAAGTAAATTAATCGGAAGGGTTGCGTATAATCAAATTCAACGTTTCCTCCATGTTCATATGGGGAAATCTTTTTTGTGGGGGAAATTTTTACGTATAGAGCGTTGTTTTTTGCAGCTGCAATCATTCCATCAAAACGTTGAAGTTCATGATCCTCTGTAAAAACAGCTGTTGAAAATTCTATAAGGATTAGTGGATATTCGTCATTGTCTTCTACCACGCTTATTAGTATATCAGGCTCTTTCCAAAAGATCACAGGAGCTAACTTTTTGCTGTAGCTTTTGTAGTTTCCAGTGAGCTTGATTAGCTTGATATCGACGTTTCGAGTTTCTTTTAGTGCCTTCTGCAATATCGGGATGATGTAGTGGTAGGCTTGTTCTATAGATTCATAATACACTCTAAATTCTTTAATCATAGTCCCACTACTTTTCATTTTTAAGTAGAATAATGTGTTCGTGCTTAGTTTTATTTCTGAATGCCGGATTGAACGTTTTGCTAGCATAACTGAGATTATAATCAACTTTATCAACAACCTTAAAGCCGGATCTGTCGGCTAGCTCGGAAACCACCTCATCACCCTTCCATAATTCCTTTCGGATAATTGAATCACCAATAACTATGACAAAAAACCTTTGTGGTTTTAAAATTCGGCGAAAATGTTCAAAACATTGAGTCATGTCTTTTATGTATGTGTCAATTGGTTCCCTATGACTAGAGTGTCTAAGTCTGGAGCCTATTTCATTAAACTTTGCTTTCTCCCAATCCATGTCTAACCAAAACATTCTAAGTTTATGATAAAGATAATAATCATACGTGTTAGGATATGGTGGGGATGTTATAATAAAGTCAGCAGCATTTTCATTAATAAAATCAAGTTCTCTTGAATCTGCAAGATACACCTTGGCCTCGCAATCACTCGCTTCTCGATTGAAAAGCTTGATCCTTTTTACCATATCTAGAACTTTTTCCTTAAAAAGCGAAAAAGGTTGTTTGGGTGAAATTTCCTTTTTGACAGCCGCATACCGTGTTTCGCCATCTTGATTCGAGACTGGAACTATTATACAAGAAAATGCTAAAAGAAGAAGGTCCCGTAAATCAGAATTTATATTAGCCTCCATTAATGAAGATTTTATTATTGCAAGTTCGTGCAAAACATGTTCTTGAAACCAATGGTTTCTTCTAGGGAAGTTGGGAAGGGTGTAGTTCAAACACTCATTTTCTGCAAGTTCTCCGGTAAAAGAAAGGAGTGTTTTATAGTGTTCCCCTATAAAAACATCTATCTTTCTTTCTATCGCTTTAAGAAGATCAGGCACCTTTTTTAAATCTTCCTCAGGTATTTTAGTTGTTTTAACTTTTGCCATAAAAACTCCTAAAGGGTGAATATCAACTCCTATGCTATTTCTTCCTAGAAGTTTTGCTTCAACCAGGGTAGTTCCGCTACCGCAGAAAGGGTCAAATATACATTCGTTTCTCTGACTAAATAATCTTATCATCAACTTTGGAATTTGAGGTATGAACTTTGCCGGAAATGGATGGAAGTTATGAGTTAGATAGGTAGTATCTTGAGCATTCAGTATTACACTTAAGACTTCTTGTCTACTCGGAAATTTCATAAAATTACCTTCTGTTTTCTGTAGGAGGTTTTCTTAATACCACTAGAAAAGTATGGTTTATGTTTACATAAAAAACTGAGGGATAGCCCAACAGAACCAAACTTCGTTGTTCATTTTGGTCCCAAATTATAAGATCATGATAAAGAAAACCTACTCTCTCACCGGCATGTGCTATATCGGAGTGAACGTCTATAAATGGTCGCCCATTCTGCGGATCTCTGTGGTCTTTGACTACCCAAATGTTATAACCTCCAGGTTTTGTAACTATATACAGCTTTTCCATAAGACTTTGGATTTCCTTTATGAACTCATCATACGGGAGATTGCCAAAATCCCTTGGATCATCTCCATAAGGTTTTACTACAGACTTATTATCCAATACAAGCCTTGAAGTTTTGTGGGTCTTTGCTCTATCTTCAACTGAGCGATGTATAAAGTTTGCATAGGGTGGAGAGGTAAACATCAATTGCACACTATTCGGTTCTACCCACTGCAACAAATCCCTACAATCACCTTGAATAACCCTTTGTTCTAAGCTTTCAACTATTGTCTCTTGACTTAGAACCTGTTTTGCAAGGTCCACAAATTTTTGATATAGTTCTATGCCTATGCCTCTTCTGCCAAGTTTTTTGGCGGCAACTAATGTCGTGCCAACTCCAAGGAAGGGATCTAACACTAAATCTCCTTTTTTAGTGTATATCTTTATAACTCTCTCCGCTAGTGCCACCGAAAATGTTGCGCCATGTTCAAGATGATACCATTCCCTAGGAGAGCTAACCTCTCGTGCAGTCCAAACACTTTTGCTTAAACGTGTCCATTCTGTTGGTGTAAGTCCATTAAAGCCAACTTTTTCACTCATTTATTTCTTCTCCTTATTGTTGAAATATATTTTTGCAGGTCCGACCTTCCTCGAGCAAATTTCTCCATTTTCTTCCATAGCTGTTAGAAAACCAGCCATAAATTGGCGATTAACATCAACCGCCTTCGCAATTTCTTTTATGCTGAGTCCAGGATTTTCAGATAATATTCTCTTAACTTTCTGAGATAAGAATGAGGATATATTAGTATTATTCTTTGCAACCATATAGGTTATCCCTTGTGCTAACACTAATGACATCTTACCACGTATATAAGCGTAGCCATGCACTTATTATTTTTGTATACCAAAGATAAGAATGCACCGAAACATGTTCCTTGGTTTTTTAACTATACTGCCTTTTGGCCACCATTCTATTAACCCAATAGCTCCAGTGTTTTCAACTAGTTTTTGCAGAAAATTGGCACGTTCTTCTCTATTTGAAAACTGTGAACTTATTTCTATAAGTTGATAGATTCTATTGTTAATAATCTTAACGCCTACTACTTGATAATTAGACGCCTTATATACGCGCTGTTTTTGTTTCACATAATTCCCTTTTTCTAATAGTTCCTTGTAATTTTACATGCGCCTTTTTGCGTTTATCGAGTTCATTTTAATTGATACTTTCAATCTTCTCCTTTTTCTTTTAGCCATTTTTCGTATTGGTCAAGGATTTTGTCTATTTGGTCGCTTATGAATTCCTCTGCGTTATAGTAAGGTGTGCTCATTTGTTTTACCGCCTTGTTTAGCTTATCATATTTTTCTTTTGGGATTTCGATGTATTCGTAGTCTTCTGATTCCCATTTTAGGAAGAAGCGTATGGCTTCTGCTATGAATTCTTCTCTTGTTTTGTAGCCTAAATGCTTGTTTTTTATGAAGTTTTCAACCTCTGTAAGGGTTTCTTTTGGTAGCTTCACCGACTGTGTTACTAGGGCTTCCACGGCGTCCTGGTATGTTTGCGGTTTGCCTGTTTGCGCCATTAGTGTTCCAAGCGTGGCTGTTAGCTTTCTGTGGGTTTCGTCTGATATTCGTATGGTTTTCATGCTCTTTCCTGCTTATTCTGTTTCGGGCAGTTTCCATCCTTCCATGCGTTTCTTCTTTATTATTTCTTGTATTTTTGGGACGGCCAGGGCGAATTGTATGTGGCGGCAGTTGTCTGTTTGGCAGTAGTCGCACCATACGCCCTCTGGCCTGAAATAAACATCTACTATTCTGCCGTTTGATACGCCGTTTTTGATGGTTCTGTCGAGGATGCGGACTCCGCGTTCGCTTATGTTGAAGTGTTCTTGTGGTGGAAGCTGTGGGATGGGTGTCAAAATTTGGAGTTGTTCGCATTTTTCGCGGACGGCGTCTGTTATGAAGTCGGCGAGGCTTGTATAGCCCATTTCCGGATGAGCTTTAATGTATTCTTCAATTTTGTTTATGAGTTCTCTTTGGAGAGTTACGCCTCTATATTTGCCTATGGGCATATACCATACCTAAACCTTATCTATGCGTTAAGCAAGCCTTAATAAATTTTCGGTTGCCCAAACTGCGTTTTTTAATTTTCTTACGTTGGCAACTCTTATATTTGAACCACATGAATACCACATTAACAAAGTTTGAATGGGGTATAAGCAGTGCCCACCGGAAATTATAGGAGCGTTTCAGTTAGGGAAGAGCTGGTTGAGCGTGTTGAAAGACTCATTCGCAGAGTTAAAACCTATCATAGTGTTTCGGAGTTTGTTTCTGAGGCTGTTCGTTTGAGAGTTGAAGCCATTGAAAGGCAGGAAAAGTTAAGAGGGGAAAATGGAGATGAGCCCGAAAAGTGATTTGCGAATTTTGGTGAAGTCTGCTGAGGATTTAGCCTACGCCTTAAGGGACACGCTTGATATTTTGGCTGATCATGAACGCAGAATTAAGCTGATTGAGGAGAAGCTTGGCTTTTTGGCTGATGTGGAGTCGCGGGCTGTTGAGAAGGCTGTTGCTGGAGGGCGTGGGGAATGAAGCTTCAGCTTTTAGCTAAAATTACTGATGCGGAGTTGCTGCGTAAGAGTATGCATGAGCTTGGAACAGTTTTTTATCAGGCTGATGGCGATGGCAACATTACAAAGGTTGTTTATTTCAGCGGTTCAAGGGTTGTCGAGTTCGTAGGCAAGGTTGATGAGGCTTTAGCGAGGCGTGTGAAGGCTGAAGGGCATAAAGTCGACAGCATTGAAGTGGATGAGTTTCAGGGTTTTGTCCGCATAGTCCAGCAAGGTTGAAACAGCCTTATGCGGTTAAGGGTGACTAAGGACGTTGATTCGCACAGGGTTAATCCAAACTATCCCACACTGCGCATCGAGTTTGAACTTCCTAAAGATGATAACTTCCGCATTCGCAGCATATTGGAGGCTGATTGGTGTCCGAGGGATGAGGAAATAATTGAGGTTGTGGAGAAGATGTTGGACATAAGCCCATCTTTTGGGCCTAAGCTTGCCAAACGTTTAGAGGCTAAAAGTAAGCTGTTGTGGAGACTGCTCAGCGAATATGCCTTTGCACTGCACCAAGTCAAACCGCACCTTGAAGGAATGATGGGTAAGAGGCGTGGTTCTTGAGCCGTTGCATGTTGTGTTATCCCATTACACGTAACGAGGCGGATTTTCTGGTTATCTTCGGAAAAGACGAACAACAACTGCATGTTTGCAAATGGTGTTTACAAGACTTGTGTTTGCTTGGCTTTAATGCTAACCAAATAATCTGTTTGCCAAAACAGTTGCATGCGAAAGTTTGTCTCTGGTTTTTAGGTCCTGTTAGAAGCTTGTTGGAGGCTAAGGCTTGAGCGATTTTGACACGGCTGAGGTTCGCCAAAGTGTTATGGAGGCTTTGGCTAAATTGGATGAGTTAAAGCATTCCATTGATCTTTTGCAAGCTCAGATTAAGAGCGATTTTGAACGGAAAATGGAGCTATTCCGTTTCAGTCAGGTGCGAAAGGAGTTTTTGGCACCATTCTTTGAAGAGCCTTATGTGATTATTCCTAAAAGGGCGAATGAATGGTATGTTATTGCGCCGAAATGGCTTGACTTTCAGATTGGATGGCTTGAGCGTTCAACGAAAAGCTACAACATTTTCGTTGTAAACCGTTATGTTAAGTGGTTCAGCG
>Ga0080004_1154889_pt1 | contig 26941 bp, 25 predicted proteins | sample WasSprMetagenome_FD_69207 | JGI IMG/M metagenome (GOLD analysis project Ga0080004, IMG submission 69207) | Sulfidic aquatic microbial communities from Washburn Spring, Yellowstone National Park, USA - WS (SPADES assembly) (version 2) | ecosystem: Environmental > Aquatic > Thermal springs > Hot... | reverse complement strand
CACATCTCCTCTCGGTTTAAATTTAAAAATATATTATCACGAAAAGCTTACCTTTTTACTGTTTAACATATAAAAACCAATCACTAAAAATACAACATCAAAAAAGAATATAGAAAAATACGGAATGTTGCCAACCTCAGCAACGGCAGATATTAATGATGTTCCATACCAGTAAAATACTGTTGCCAAAAATCCTAAAGCAGTATAAAGCTTATTATTAGTCCATATAAATCCAAGAATAAAAACAGTTAAGACAAAAGGTGCTATAACGGTAGCCAATTTTTCATAAAACTTACTCCAAAAATAATATGATTCATAGCCATAAGCCTGAGATATGGAAGCTATTTTGTATAGCTCTGAAATTGACACAGGTTTTTTGGCAAGGATAATTTTTTTTATATTCTCTACGTCAATATTTATATCTAAAATTTTTTTATCAAATTTTTCAACTATAACGTTATCTAAACTATTTATTTTTATCAATCTTCCGTTTGATACTTCAATTTTATCTAAGCTAACTTTAAAATCTTCTGCTTCTAATCTGTAAATTGGGTTAAACTCTTTATCGAAGCTAATAAATATAAGTTTTTTTCCAACCTTTGAGTTTAAATCAAAAAAATCAAAATATAAAAATTGGTTTTCTCCTATCTTTAGCCACATTTTATAAGCTATGCCTTTGACTTTTTCATCTTCTTGCTGATTTTTTAGCTTTAAATATAAAGTTTGATATATCTGATTAGTTTTTGGCATAACGGTTTCTAAATTCACGACCTGTAAAACCACAACCAAGATTGAAAAGAGTATAATTCTTATTGAGATGTAATTTAGGGATATTCCATTTAGTATAATTGGATAAATTTCTCTACTTTTTATTAAGTCATTGATAAACATAAAAGATGCTACTATTAAAGAAATTGGGATTATATAATAAGCATTTTCAGGAAGCTTTGTTAGGATGTACAAAGTTAAAGTACTAAATTCTATGTTTTTTGCCTTTTTTAAAATCTCAATAAGCTCAATTAAAGCAGAGACTATTGAAAAAGACGGAAAAATAATAAGTAAATATACAGAAAGCTTTCTATAAATATAAGCATCTAAAATTCGCATCAGTAAATGAGTGCAGTTAGGAAATAGTCAAGGATTAAGATAACTACTGATGCAACAACTACAGCAGTTGTCGTTGACCTACCAACACCTTCTGCACCACCTTTGGTAATGTACCCAAAGTAAGCTGATATCGTAACAAGAACAACACCAAACACAGCAGATTTAAACAAACCACCCATAATGTCCTTTAGCGCTGTAAAATCTTTTAATTTTTCCCAATACATGTATTCGTTTATTCCGTAAACATAAACAGATGTGAAATATCCACCAATTACACCGCTTGTATAGGATAAAACTGTAAGGAATGGTACCATTATTATTGCTGTGATTATTCTTGGAGCAACAAGATATCTCATTGGGTCTACCGCCATAACTTCAAGGGCATCTATCTGTTCTGTTATTCTCATTGTGCCTATGTTTGCAGCAATTGCAGAACCAGACCTTGCAGTAACCAAAAGGGCTACTAAAACAGGCGATAGTTCTCTTGCAAGAGATAATGATACCAAAGCTCCCATCAAAAACTCAGCGTTGAATTTATGAAAGGTTGGATAAGTTTCTACAACTAAAACGCCACCGGTAAAAAATCCGGTTAATACTATCAAAGGTGCAGCATTGACGCCAATGTCTTCCATGTATTTAATTATATGTTTTAACTTTGGTAATTTTTTAAAAGATAACAACGTTCTAAGAAAAAAAATTGTTATGTTTCCTGTATGCTCTATTAAAGAATTTATTACACCCATTTTAAAAATCTACCCCGTCTTCAGACTCTTCTATAAATTCCTGCTCTTCTTCAAAAATTTCTTCTTCTATATTATGACTTGTTTTAGCTAAATTTTCAAATTTAGTTATTTCTTTGATGAATGCTAAATGAATCGTGCCGGTTGGTCCATTTCTTTGCTTTGCGATTATTATCTCTGCTAACCCTTCTTCCTGTGGTGAAGGATTTTTCTTATAATACTCAGGTCTATGTATGAATAAAACAAGGTCTGCGTCTTGCTCAATACTACCAGATTCTCTTAAATCTGCGAGCTGTGGTCTTTTGTCTGCTCGCATTTCTGCTTGCCTTGAAAGCTGTGCCAAAGCTACAACAGGAATCCCAAGCTCTTTTGCTAAAGCCTTTAGCCCTCTTGATATTTCTGCTACTTCTTGTTGTCTATTTTCTACTCTTCTATGGGAGCGAAGTAGTTGCAGATAATCAACAACGATTATCTTGACATCTTTTTCTTTTTTCAACCTTCTTGCCTTTGCTTTTAAATCTAAGATGGATAAAGAGGCAGTATCATCTATATACAACGGAGCATTCATCATTTTTAATGCAACTTCTGTTAATTTCTCAATCTCGCTTTCATTTAAAAATCCAGACCTAATCTTTTTAAGCGGAATTTTAGATTCTTCTCCAAGAAGTCTCATTGCGATTTGTTGTCTTGACATTTCTAATGAGAAAAATGCAGAGGGAACTTCGTCTACGACGGATAGATGGTGTAAAATTGACAATGCAAAGCTTGTTTTTCCCATACCCGGTCTTGCAGCGATTATGACTAAATCTCCCGGATGAAATCCGGTGGTTAATCTGTCTAAATCATAAAATCCGGTTGGTATTCCTGTGACTACTGTTTCCTTTTTGGAAAGTTCATTGATTATTCTTAAAGTCTCTTTTAAAACTTCTCCAAGGCTGTAATAATTTACTACTTCTTTATTTTCCGTAACCTGAAAGATTATACTTTCTGCTTCTTCTAATAAGCTGTTAATGTCGGATTCTTTATTTTTTGCTTTGGCAATTATCTTTTGCGCAGATTCTATTAAAGACCTTAAAATGGATTTTTCTTTGATAATATCAACAATTTGAAATGCTATGTCAGGCGGAACGCTCTCTTCGGAAATTTGGTATAAATAACTTATTCCTCCTACAAATTCTAATTTTCCTTTTTTTTCTAATCCATCTTTTAAGATGATCAATCCTAAGGGTTTACCTTGGTTGAATAAATCAATAATAGTCTCGTAAATGATTTTATGTTTTTGAAGATAAAAATCATCAATTTTTAGCTTAGTAAGGACTGAGTCAATGATTTCGGGATAAATGATTAAACTTCCAAGGATTGCCCTTTCCGCATCTTCATCATAAGGCAAAAAGGGCGAATCCTTTAGAGTTTCCATAGCTTTTATTATTTAGATTCTGGTGCTACGTGTACTTTGATAGTTGCTGATACTTCAGGGTGTAATTTAACTTGAATATTGTAGCTTCCAAGATTTCTAATTGGACTTCTAAGCATTATTTTTTTCTTATCAACTTCGATACCTTTTTCTTTTAATTTTTCAGCAATATCTGATATTGTAACAGAACCGTACATTTTTCCGGTCACACCGATTGGTCTTTCTATTTCAATCTCAACGCCGTTTAATTTTTTCGCTAATTCAAGAGCTTTCTCTTTTTCTCTTTGGAGCTTTCTTGCTTTTTGCGCTAAAATATTGTCAATAAATCTTTTATTCTCTTCCGTTAATTCTAATGCTAATCCTCTTGGAATGAGATAATTTCTTGCAAAACCTTTTTTAACCTCTATAACATCACCAATAGTTCCCCAACCTTCTACGTCCTTAGTTAAAACAACCTTCATATTTTCACCTCCTTAAACAATTACGTAAGGTAATAAAGCAAGCTGTCTTGCTTTTTTGATTTCAACAGCTAATTTTCTTTGATGCTTAGCGCAAGTTCCAGAAATTCTACTTGGAATTATTTTACCTCTTTCAGATATAAACCCTTTCAATGTTTCAATATCTTTGTAATTTGGTTCTTTTTTTTCTGCACAGAATTTGCAATATTTTTTTCTTTTTGGAAAGTATGGTTTATTTTGAGCAACATTGGTCATTTTTTCTCCTCCTTTAAAATTTTTTAAAATGGTACATCTTCGTCTGATTCAAAATCTTCGACCGATATGTCAAGGTCTTCTTCTGTCAGAGTCGATTTGGCATTTCTATCACCAGGTTTTCCAAGTAAAGCTATTCTATATGCTACAATTTTCACCTTGCTTCTTTTCTCGCCGGAAGAAGATTCCCACTTGTCTTGTCTTAATGATCCTTCGATAAGAATTTGGTAGCCTTTGCTAAGCTGTGTGCCTACTCTTTCGGCTAGTTTTCCAAATGCCTCTACGTCAAAAAAGGAAGTTTCTTCTCTCCACTCGCCGTTTTTGTCCTTAAAATTTCTACTTACGGCTATAGAGAGACTTGTAACCTGCATGCCACTGGGAAGGAATCTAACCTCCGGGTCCCTTGTAAGCCTTCCGATTAACATGACTCTATTAAGCATAGTTATTCAACCTCTTTATTCTCCTTTAGCAGTAGCTTTAGGAGTTTTTATTTTCATGTTTAAGAATCTAATTACATCTTCATTGATTCTTAAATTGTACTCCAAGATTGCCGGTAGATTGCTATTTCCTGTTTTGTAATTGATCAAGAAATAGTATCCAGAATTGAACTTGTTAATTGGATAGGCAAGATTTTTTCTTCCCCAGTTTTCTTCATGGTAAATCTCACCTTGGTTTTGATGGATTAAATCTCTGACAGCCTGAACTTTGGTTTTGATTTCCTCTTCAGACAAAGTTGGTTTAAGCACAAAAACTAACTCGTAATGTCTCATACATCTTCCTCCTTTTGGATGATTTTTTAAATCAGCCTTCCTGCTATTTTGCAGGAAAGCAAGGCTTCATACTAAATTTTTATTACACATATTCATAGATTTTTCTACACCATATTTTAACACATTTAGAATACATTCATTTGCATGGGCTAAAACTTTATCTAATATGAACTTTTCTTCTTTTGTAAAAGGTGATAAAACATAATCAGATACTTCTTCCTTTTTTTCCGGCCTGCCTATTCCTATTTTTAGTCTGGGAAACTCTTCCGTTTTGATTGTATTAATAATAGATTTTATCCCATTATGCCCACCACTTGAACCTTTTAACCTTAATCTCACTGTTCCAAGTGGCAGGTCTAAATCATCATACACAACCAATATTTCAGATGGTTTTATCTTGTAGTCTTTAAGTATATTTAATACGGCATTACCGCTCAAATTCATATAAGTTTGTGGTTTTGCTAAAATAACATCGTAATCGGGACATTCGAAAATATGAGAAAAAGCCTTCTCTTTATATTTTTTATCACAGTTTAAAGACTTGGCAACCAAATCCGCAACCATAAAGCCTACATTATGACGAGTGTTTTTATACTTCTCACCCGGATTGCCAAGTCCTATTATTGCTTTAATCAATTAAGCCGTTGCTCCTTCTCCTTCTTCAGTTGACACTTCCTCAGCTTCTGGTTCAGAAACTACCGCAACAACTTCTTCTGGATGTGTCATAATCTTCACACCTTCTGGAGCCTTTACATCTCTAACGTGGAGAACGTCTCCGATGTCAAGATTAGAAATGTCTATAACAATTTTTTCCGGAATGTTCTTTGGAGTTGTTCTTACCAAGATAGAGTGTAAATGAGCTTCAAAGATGCCGCCTTTTTCCACACCTACAGCTTTTCCGGTAAATTCAACAGGAACTTCAATATCAAGCTCTAAGCCTTGTGTTACTTCGTAAAGGTCAACATGAATAGGTTCATCTCCTAAGTAGCTGTATTGTATATCTTTTAAAATGCATAATTTTGGCTCCGGGTCTCCTTCCACTACTAAGCTGATCAAGAAGTTTCCGTGCGGTCTTGAAAGTAATGATTTTTTAGGGATGTAAACTGAAATGTTTGGATGTCCTTTACCATAAATCTCTGCCGGTAAATAGCCTTTTTTTCTGTAATTTTTTAATTCGCTTTTAACAGTTTTCTTTCTTGGTAATGCTTTCCATTCTATGGTTTGAATCATTCTAAACTTCCTCCTTGTAAAATTTAAATAAAAAAGTATTATATCATAAATTTGTATTTTTTTAAAAGTTGTTGCATGAGAATGCTTTAAAATCTTTGTAAGCCTACCTTTCCGTGTCATCCAGAGACTGTAAACCGAAGGATCTCTCCTTTTAATAATAAGGAAAATGAGATTCTTCGCACGGCTGCAGAATGACGTCATTCGGAAATTCCTTGTCATCCTGAGGACGTAAGTCCAAAGTATCTATCTTTTGATTTTTAACTTGAAAAGAAAAAGCATAGGATTCTTCGCCGGCTGCAGAATGACAATCTTGATTTTTGAAAGTTTTGGTTGTTGTGTGAGATTCCTTTAAAATAAGGATAAAAGATGCTCAGTTGTAGCTGTGGAGTGGTAGAAGTAAGAAGTTGATGGGTTTTGAGGCAGTTCATGAAATGCCTGTAGATAAAAGTTGAGGAGTGAGAGGATGGAAGTAAGGCATCTAATCAATTCTGTCGCTCTTTAGCTTGCTCTTATTTTATTAAGACTTAAGCTTTAACAAAAATCCCAATTTATCACCCAAAGCATAAATCATATGGTATAATTGTTTCTTACAATTTTTTAAAAGGAGGAATATTTTATGGCAAAGGTTAAAATGAAAACTAATAGAACAGCGGCTAAAAGATTAAAAATCACTGCTACAGGAAAAGTTAAGTACACAAAAGGCGGAGTTTCTCACTACAACACTAAAAAATCTTCTAAAAGAAAAAGACAAGGAAGAAAGCCACAATACGTTCCAAAGAATTTAGAGCATAAAGTAAAAGCGCTTTTACCAAACGATGTTTAATCGAAAAAATTAAGGAGGTAGTTTAAAATGAGAGTCAAAGGACCATCGTCAAAGAAGCATAAAAAGAAGATTTTAAAGCTTGCAAAAGGATACTACGGACAAAAGCACAGGTCTTACAGAAGAGCTAAAGAACAAGTAATGCACTCTCTAAACTATGCTTACAGAGATAGAAAAGACAGAAAAAGACAGTTTAGAGCACTTTGGATCACAAGAATTAACGCGGCTGCAAGATTAAACGGACTAAGCTACAGTCAATTTATCAACGGACTTAAAAAGTCTGGAATTGAGCTTGACAGAAAAATCCTTGCAGATATGGCTGTAAATGACATGGAAGCTTTTGCGAAATTAGTAGAAACTGCTAAAAAAGCATTGCAAGCAGCTTAAGTAAGAGGCTTTTATGGATATAAAGGCTCAGCTTCTTCAGCTTAAAGAGGAGATTAATAGGGAAGTTCAAGACATTTCTGATGAAAAAGTTTTAAATGAAATAAAGGTCAAATATCTTGGAAAAAAAGGATTGATCACTTCTGTTCTAAAATCTCTTAGTAGTCTATCACCCGAGGAAAGAAAAGAAGTTGGGCAGCTTGCAAACTCTATCAAAGAGTTTTTAGAAGAGACATTAAAAGCTAAGCAAGAAGAGATTGAAAAAAAGAAGCTTGAAGAAATTTTAAGAAAAGAAAGATTAGATATATCTTTACCGGTAGAATGGTTTGAGCCTTCTGCTTCTCATCCTGTTTTAACAACGTTGAAAGAGATTACAGAAATATTTAAATCTATGGGTTTTACCGTAGAAAGCGGTCCGGAAGTTGAGTATGAAGACTACAATTTTACAATGCTGAATATTCCGGAGCATCATCCTGCAAGAGATATGCAGGATACTTTTTACACATCCAACGGCATGCTTCTTAGGACTCACACATCTCCAGTTCAGATTAGAAGTATGCTTAAGAAAAAGCCGCCTATTGCAATAGTAGCTCCAGGAAGAGTTTACAGAAAGGATATGGACCCAACCCACTCGCCAATGTTCCATCAGATAGAAGGCTTGATGGTCGATAAAAACGTAAGCTTCAAAGATTTAAAAGGTATCTTGAAAATATTCTTAGAAAACATTTTTGGCAAAGATATTCCGATTAGATTTAGACCAAGCTACTTTCCATTTACAGAGCCATCAGCTGAGGTTGATGTAGGTTGCACTGTTTGCAAGGGTAAAGGATGTAGGGTTTGCAAAAATACAGGATGGCTTGAAATTCTTGGTTGTGGAATGGTTGACCCAAACGTGTTTAAAGCTGTCGGCATAGACCCAGAGGATTATACCGGCTTTGCTTTTGGACTTGGAATAGAAAGAATAGCAATGCTTAGATATCAAATAACGGACATCAGACTTCTATTTACAAACGACCTAAGATTCAACCTTCAGTTTAGAGGTATAGAATGAAAGTCCCTTACTCGTGGATAAAAGAGTTTATAGATATAGACATTCCAGTCTCAGATGTAGCAGCAAAGCTAAACACTACGGGCATTGAAACAACTTTTTATAAATTCGGACAATACATTCCAAACCTAACAACTGTAAAAGTTTTATCCGTCATAAAACATCCAGAAAAAGATAAGCTTTATATCTGCAAAGTTAGCGATGGTAGCAGAGAATATCAAATCATAACCGGTGCTGACAACGTAAAAGAAAATGATGTTGTAATTCTTGCAAAGGTTGGAGCTGTAATAAAAGGAAGAGAAATAAAGCCAGTATCTTTTGGTTCTTATACTTCGGAAGGAATGCTTCTATCATTGGAAGAGCTTGAGATAGAAGAAAAATCAGACGGTATTTTTATATTAGACGAAAATACGCCTGTAGGAGTAGACCCAAATAAGATTCTTGGTCTTGGAGAAGACTATATCTTAGAGATAGAAATTACGCCAAACAGAGGTGATGCGTTAAGTGTCAGAGGGCTTGCAAGAGAGGTAGGAGCTATTTTTAATCTAAAAAGAAAAGAGATTCAGCCAAAACCTGTTTTAACAGACAAAGAAGCAGCTATCCATATTGAAACAGACAAAGTTTATAGATACATTGGAACAATCATAAAAAATGTAAAAATTAAAAACTCACCCCTTGATGTTAGATTAAAACTTATCAAATCTGGCATATCTGTAATTAACAACATTGTTGATATTACTAACTATGTATTACTTCAAGAAGGGCAGCCGCTTCATGCTTTTGACCTTGATAAGCTTGAAGGTGGTATAACAGTCAGGTACGCGAAAGAGGGTGAAAAAATAATCACCTTGGATGGTCAAGAGAGAGAGTTAAAACCTACCGATGTAGTAATCGCTGACAGTAAAAAAGCCTTAGCTATAGCCGGCGTTATTGGTGGAGAAAATTCCAAGATTGATGAAAATACTAAAAACATCTTGCTTGAGGCAGCAGTTTTTGACCCGGCAAGTGTTAGAAAAACATCAAAAAGACTTGGAATCTTAACAGATTCTTCTTACAGATTTGAAAGAGGTGTAGATGTAGAGCATACATCTAAAGCATCAAACCTTGCAACCCAGTTGATTTTAAGTTTAGCCGGTGGAGAAATTGAAGCTTATAAAGATGTTTATGTTAAACCTTACACACCGAAGACGGTAGTATTAAAGCCGGAGTTTGTAGAAAAAGTTCTTGGTGAAAAAATTGATGCGTCAGAGATTAAATCTATTTTAGAAAGATTAGAAATACCTACACAAATTCAAGAAAATCAAATCAATGCTGAAATTCCACCGTTTAGAGCTTATGACTTAGAAAGACCGATTGATTTGGTTGAAGAAGTAGCAAGAATTTATGGTTATGACAACTTTACGCCGACCTATCCAAGAGTGTCGGTTGAATCGTATGAAAAATCTTTATACTATGACTTTGATAACAAAGTAAGAACTTACTTTTTAGATAATGGATTTACAGAAGTTTTAAACTACACTTTCACGTCAGAAGAAATCTACAATGCATTAAAACTTCCTATTCCTGAGATTAAAATAACTAACTATATCCTAAAATCCCACAGCATTTTAAGAGATAGGATTGTAGTTAGCCTGCTTGAAAACCTAATAGAAAACTTAAGATTTGGAAGAAAAAACTTATCTATTTTTGAGCTTTCATCTACATTCTTTAAGGATTTTGAAGAGATAAGAGTAGGATGTTTGGCAGTTGGCAAGCTTGTTGATGGGTTTAACTATACAGAAAAAGAAAGAAGATTTAGCACAACTCACAGTTGGAACTTTTTAAAGCTTAAAGGTGTAGTAGAAAACCTGCTAAATAAACTTGGAATCAAAAACTATCAGCTCATAGATGAAAACATAGAAGTATTCTTACATCCATATGAATCTGCAAACATACAGGTAAATGGCTACGACATAGGATTTATTGGAAAAATCCATCCTGAGATAGCACATAAGCTTGAAATACCAAAAGATACTTACGTAGCAGAGTTAAAATTAAGATATGTCCCAAGAGAGATTGAGAAGGAAAACTTGCTGCATGGATATCTTTACACCTATTATCTTAAAAAAGATCCGGTGGTATTCCAAGAACTGCCAAAATTCCCATCAGCATACAGGGACCTTGCCTTTGTAATTGAGGAAAGTGTAAAGGTTGGTAAGCTCAAAGAAGATATATTAAAAGCTTCTAAATACGTAAAAGAAGTTAAACTTTTTGATGTGTATTTCTTATCTGAAAGCAAAAAAAGCGTTGCTTTTAACGTTGAGTTTTTCAACCCGGAGAAAAGCTTGTCTGACGAAGAGGTCAATATCATAGTTGAAGAAATTTTAAATAAACTTAAATTAATTTATCCTGATATTAGTTTAAGAACTTAGGAAGGAATCAGGAGCTGAAAGATTTGAAGATAAATTTAATTTTATATAAATTACATAAGGCTTACCTGCGGGGTACGATAGGGATGGTGTAGATTTTTCTGGGCTATAGACAAGGAAAAGGGAGGTCTACATTCTGTAAAGACCGGGTAGCTTCCGTGTGAAGCTCGAAGGTCTTACAGTGCGACCACCCACTTATTGGGGCTGTGCTCAGAGCATGGCTAACCATCCCGTCGGCTTCTGTGGGGGCCTTTTTCAGCCCTGACCTTCCAAGAAATTGGGAGGTCACATTGAAAGAAGAAATAAGAAAAAGGATACTTGCAAAGAGAGAAGTTTATCCTAATTGGGAAGAGGATTCTCTTAAAGTACTAAAAAACCTTCTAACCTTATCATGGCTTAATGACTATAACGTATTTATGCTCTACTATCCTCACAGAAAAGAAGTTGACACAAAACCTATAATCAACCATCTATTAAACATATCTAAAATAGTACTACTTCCAAAAGTTAAAGGACCCGATATTCTACCTATTCAAATTCATGACTTAGAAAACTTGTATATTGGTTATGGCGGAATAAAAGAGCCAAGAGGGGATGTTTATGAAGGAAAAATTGACGTAGCGATCGTTCCGGCTGTAGCCTTTGATATGCATGGGTACAGGTTAGGCTACGGAAAAGGTTACTATGACAGATTTTTGCCAAAAATTGAACCGGTTATTAAAGTTGGTTTGGCATTTGATTTTCAAATTTTAGACAAAATTCCACATGACCTTCATGATGTCAAAATGGACTATATTATTACACCCACACAAATTTACAAAACAAAAAAGGAGGATCAAAAATGACAGAAATATTGGTTGGTTTATCTTCTGCAATTTTGGCAGGCGGAGCCGGATTTTATGCAAGTAAAATAACAATTGAGAAAAAACTCAAAGAAAAAGAAGAAGAGTATAAAAAAGTATTAGAAAGAAAAGAGGAGATTGAAAAACAAGCAGTAACTGAAGCTGAAAGAATCAAAAAAGAAGCCGAAAGAGAGGCTGAAAGAATTTTAAAGGAGGCTGAGAAAGAAGCTAAACTAAAAGCTTCAGAAATAGAAAGAGAGGCTTTAAAGCTTAAAGAACAGCAAGAATTCATTATAGAAAAAGAACTTTTAAAGAGAAAGCAAGAGCTTGAAAATGAGCTTAAGCAAAAGAGGGAGGAGCTTCAAAATTTAGAAAAACAGCTTTTGATGAGAGAATCTCAGTTAGAGAAGAGACTTGCAAGAATTGAGCATAAAGAAGAGGAAATAACAAAAAGAGAGCAAGAAATACATAAATTGGAAGAAGAGATTAGAGCTTTAGAAAGTATTTTAAAAGAAAAAGAAGAAAAGCTAAAGAATGCAGAACAGCAATACATTCTTGAACTTCAAAGAATAGCAAGCATGACAAAAGATGAAGCAAAAGCAGAGCTTATGAAGAAAGTTGAAGAAGAGGCTAAGCTTGAGGCTGCTAAATTAATGAGAGAGATAGAAGAAGAGGCAAGAAAGCAAGCAGAAAAAGAAGCTAAATGGAACCTTGTGACGGCAATACAAAGGTTAGCACCGGAAGTAACAACATCTTATACTGTTTCGGTCGTTGACCTTCCAAGCAATGACATAAAAGGAAGAATCATCGGAAGAGAAGGAAGAAATATAAGAACTTTTGAGCTTGCAACAGGCGTTGACCTAATCATTGATGATACACCGGATATAGTAACAATATCATCTTTTGACCCATTAAGAAGAGAGATAGCAAAAATAGCTTTAGAAAGACTTATAGCAGATGGAAGAATCCATCCTGGAAGAATTGAGGAAGTTGTTGAAAAAGTGAAAGAAGAAATGGACCAGCATATAAGAAAGCTTGGAGAAGAAACATGTTTGGAACTTGGATTTACTGACGTACATCCTGAACTTTTCTACTACATTGGAAAATTAAACTACAGAACATCTTACACACAAAACGTACTGCTTCATACAAAAGAAGTTGCATACTTAGCAGGTATGATGGCTGCAATGCTTGGGCTTGATGAAAAGAAAGCGAGAAGAGGTGGACTTATGCATGATATAGGAAAAGCAATATCTCATGAAGTTGGGGGAGCCCACTCTAAGGTTGGTGCTGAGATTGCAAAAAGATACGGAGAGCCTGACTATGTGATAAACGCCATCCTTTACCATCATGGCGATGAGCCGGCAAGGTACCCAGAGGCGGTATTAGTCGCTGCTGCTGATGCACTTTCTGCTGCAAGACCCGGAGCAAGAAGAGAAGTATTACAATCTTACATAAATAGGCTTGAGAAAATAGAGGCTATAGTCAACTCGTTTGAAAATGTAGAAAAATCTTTCGCAATTCAAGCAGGTAGAGAAGTCAGAGTTATCGTCAATGCAGAAAAACTTTCTGATGAAGAAGCATACTTGCTTACAAAAGAGATTGCCAAGAGAATAGAAAACGAGCTTGAATTCCCAGGACAGATAAAAGTAGTAACGATCAGAGAATCAAGATTTGTTGAAGTGGCAAAGTAAAACAGATTGATTTTATTTAATAATTAGCAAGAAAGTCCCTGCCTTACAAAAGGTGGGGATTGCTAAAATCAAGACTGTTCTAAAATTTTTGTAAGTTTATTTTTTCTCTTCATCCTGAGGCTTTAGTCTGAAGAGCCTCCTCTTTTAAAATGAGAAATGGAGAAGTAAAAGGTAAGAAAGGAGTGAGATTCTTCGCCGGCTTCAGGATGACAATTAAAAGATTGATTAATTTTTGAACTTAGTCAAAATTTGGAACACTTTCATACTTTAAATGGCAAAATGACGAATTTCAAAAACTTTTTGTTATCCAACCTTCTGATTTTTTGATAAGGGTTAGAATAAGATTATCAGATCATCCGCTTTAAAGCTGGCTTTTTTAGTATTTTTCCATGTTTTTATTCACAAAGTCTATTTAATGTTTTTCTCAATCAATTCCTTTGGGCTTTCCTTTACTTTTACGAGCTTTGTTCCTTCCGGTGTTTCTATTACCATAAACTTTTCACCGTTTTCTTTTTGAATATAGCCAACCGTTGCTTCTAATCCTGTAAATGGTCCTATATCCGGAAGTGGGGGTAAATCCACTTTCCCGGCGTAGGAAAATCCTATGTTTAATAATGTTAATAAAATTAAAGTTTTTTTCATAATGTATCCTCCATAGCTACCGCCCACATCTCATGCAACACGTTTAACTTTAAATCATTCTGGTAGATAATAAACTGCAAGTTTTAACACTCCGGTTAACAATCCACCTTCTTTTTTTATGGAAACATTTTCTGTACTTATAAATCTTTCAGATTTTGCTATTTCATCTAAAAAGTTCTTCATAGAATTATAGGTTCCAGAAGCATTTACAGTAATGTTAATTTTTTTTAGCTTTATAGCGTTTTCCGGAATTTTCTGCTCTTCCTTTTTATCCTTATTTGGCGTAGGATTAAACACCTCTAGCCTATCCGTATCTTTATTGTAGTATAGGGTTACATCTTCTTCTTTTTCAACTTTAAAAGAGTTTAAAGTTAACATGCTTTTATTTGCACTCAAAGATACAACATTTAAAATATCATCTAAATTTGGTTTTGGCGGGATGATTTTTTTCATTACTTCCAGTTTGTTTTCAATGTTTTTTAGGTCAGTTTTAACCTGTTGTAGTTTTTTCTCTAAGACAAGTTGAATTTGTGGATTTACAGATGATTTTAAAATCTCTATCTCATTTTCTAAATTCTGGACTTCTTCGTTTAAAGCTTTATACTCATCATATTTTGGGGAAATTAAAATCATGAAGATAAAATATAAAATTCCAACTGTTAACAGTATTAACAAAAGAGCTTTTTGCCATCCTGGAGTATTTTCCCATTGTTCTTTTATATTTGTTAGGTCCATTATGTTCCCTCTCTTTTTTCTGGAGTTTGATTCTTAAGTTCGAATGTAAAGTTATAGAAAATAATATTTGTCGGTGAAGTTTTCTTCTCCGCACCATTAAATACAATATCTTTATAAGAGATGCTAAGAGATTTATAATACTGTGCTACAAGTTCTGGTTTAAGGGAATTTCCGGTAATTTTTCCGGAATCTTTTGATATTTCAACAGATTCAAGCCACAATCCATCAGGTATTGGTAAAACAATACTATTTAATTTTGATGTTAAAGATTTTCTTGAATCTGCTAAATACTGAAAAGTCTTATACCTCAACTCTAACTTCTCTTTTTGTTTCTCTTGCTCGGCTATTGCTTTTTTTAGCTGATTTATTTTGTTTTCTATAGCCTTTAATTTTTCTTTTTCTGTAATTAACATTGTTTTTCTTTGTTGTAAACTTTCAATCTTAAATTCTAAGTAAAGGTAAGAGAATAATAAGCCTACTATTAAAATAACCGGCAACAAGATTGCTAAAAATTTATTCGCATTTTCAAATCTTAAGGATTTTAGACTAATAGCTGGTGTGAGTGCAGTTAATCCTCTTTTTTTCTTTCTTGGATTTAAGTTTATTTCTATCATTCTATCCCTCTGTATGCCAAACTTATTGATGCATTGTAAATTTGTATGGGAAAATTGCCACTATATTTTATGTTTAATGAAAGAACCGGGTCGATGTCCTCAAGAATAAATCTTGTGCTAAATTTCAACTGTGTGTAGGCTTTTATTTCTGGATACTTTACAAACAATCCTGAAGTATATACTATTTTCGGTTCTTGCAATGTAAGGAAAAAATAATTTATCTCATTTATTAATCTCGTAACTTCTTGCTCTTTTGCATCCGGGTCGAGCATTTCGTAAAGTTTAAAATTCATGTCGATTGGTTGTATTATTACATTATTGTTAGAAAATAACAAATAAGAATCATTTTTATCAAGATGGATCAAACAGATATTTTTTTCTTCCTTGAACCTGTCAATCTTTTCTTTCTGTAAAAATGCCAAGTTTAGCAATGCTGTTGCTGATGGTTCTAATATGTCAACTTCGATCTTGGCATTTTTCGCAACTTCTAATACTCTTTCTATTTGTTCAATTTTCGCAATGACAACTACAATATCATAAAAATCTTTATCTTCATTTATTATTGAGTAATCGTAAATAGTTTTAGTTCTTAAATTTTCTATATCTTCTTTAATATTCCATTCTATTGCATCGTTCATTTCTTTTTCACCAACTTTCGGGAGTTTTAAATTTTTAATCAAGACTGACGACACAGGAATGCTAAAATTAGCAATTTTCACATTTAAACCTCTTCTTTCAAGTTCTTGTCTTAAGATAAGTCCATCCTGCTCATTGTCTCCGGTAAGATGTATCTCAAATGGCATAATTGAAAATATTAGATCTTCGCCATCTTTCTCTAAAATTGCCACTCTCGCATAATCTGTATCAAGCTCTATTCCTGTAAACAATTTGTTTTTTTTGGAAAATGGTAAAATTCTGTCTAAGGATGGTAACTTAATTTTATTCAATTTCATTTCCTCTAAATTTTATATTTATAATATTACTATAAATCATTTCGGAAAATTTTTCTTAGAGTTTAAGATTAGCGTTTAGTTTTGTATTGTAATTTTTACTCTACCGTAACAGTTTTTGCTAAGTTTCTTGGCTGGTCAACATCTTTGCCAAGTATAACAGCTATATGATATGCAAGTAATTGTAATGGAACTGACAAAACTATCGGATATAGGTTCTCATCTGAAACAGGAGGAATTTTAACAATTTCATTTGAAAGCTCCTTTATCTCTTTGTCTTCTGAATCTGAAAGGGTTATTACGATGCCTTTTCTTGCTTTTACTTCTTGAATATTAGAGATCATCTTTTCATATAAGCTATCTTTTGGAGCTAAACATACTACTGGTAAATTTTCATCTATCAGTGCAATAGGTCCGTGTTTCATCTCTCCGGCAGGGTATCCTTCTGCATGGATGTAAGAGATTTCTTTAAGTTTTAATGCTCCTTCAAACGCAATAGGATAATTTAAACCTCTACCTAAGAATAGAAAATCCTTAGCATTATGATATTTATAAGAAATTTCTTCTATGGCCTTATCTTCTTTTAAAACTTCGTTTATAAGCACCGGTAAATGGTTTAACTTTTTGTGATGCTCTTCAAATTCCGACGCTGTGATATTTCCTCTTTCAAGACCTGATTTTAGAGCAAAAAGCAATAACGTAATTAACTGGGCTGTAAAAGTTTTTGTTGCTGCAACGCCAATCTCCGGACCGCAGTAGGTGTATAAAACATAATCACTCTCTCTTGATAAAGAGCTACCTACTACGTTGACGACAGATAGAACTTTTGCTCCTTTTTTTCTTGCATCGATTGCTGCAAATCTTGTGTCTGCCGTCTCTCCAGATTGGCTGATTGCTATAATCAATGTTTTATCTGAAACCGGAAAGTCTCTGTATCTAAACTCAGAAGCATAATCAACTATAACCGGTATTTTTACATACTTTTCTATCCAGAATTTGCCGACCAATCCTGCATGGTATGATGTTCCACAAGCTACGATCACAATATTTTGAATTTTATCTAACTGTCCAAAAACAGGATTATCCAAGTTTGAGAAAAATCCTGTAAGTGTATCTGTGATTGTTCTTGGCTGTTCGTATATCTCCTTTAACATGAAGTGTTTATAACCGCCTTTTTCAGCAGCAGCTATGTCCCAGTTCACAGTAAATGGCTTTTTTTCTTTTTTATTTCCGTTTGTATCGTAAATTTCTACTTTATCTTTTGTTAAAACTGCTATTTCTTCATCATCAAGAGTAATGAATTTCTTAGTGTATTCTAAAACCGCCGGTATGTCTGAAGCTATAAAGTTTTCACCTTCTCCAAGTCCAACGATTAAAGGGCTGCCTTTTCTTAGTCCAATTATTTTATCCGGCTCTAAGGTAGATATAACTCCAATAGCGTAAGCTCCTTCAAGCTGTTTTGCCACTTTTAAAACAGTATTTAAAAGATTTCCGTCGTATAAATCTTCCATAAGATGTGCGATTACTTCTGTATCTGTTTGGGATTTAAAAGTATAGCCTTTCTTTATAAGCATTTCTTTTAATGATGCGTAGTTTTCTATAATTCCGTTGTGAACTAATGCTATAGTTCCACTTTCACTTATATGTGGATGGGCGTTTTCTATAGATGGTGGTCCATGGGTTGCCCATCTTGTATGTGCTATACCAATTGAACCCTTTATATCCTTACCCCATAAGTACTCTTGTAGATCCTTTACCTTGCCAACCTGCTTTTCAATAATTATCTGTCTTTTATTTTCATCTAAAACAGCGATACCTGCAGAGTCATACCCTCTATATTCTAATCTCTGAAGCCCATGAAGTAGCACTGGTACAGCTTTTCTATGTCCTATATAACCAACGATTCCACACATTCATTATTTCCTCCAGGGTACTTGGATGATATGAGTAATTAAATTATCAAATAATATATTCTTCATATCTTTATATGCCGGGCGAGAAATTAAATAAATGCATGAGATTCTTCTCCGGCTGCAGAATTACATTTAAAAGTATCTTTTTCTCTAATTTTTATCAACCAATCTTTCTTTTTGATCCTGAGGACGTAGAAGGACCTCATTTTAACTTCTGTTAAGTTACCGATTTCTCACCCCAACATATATAAACTACTCGTTTTAAGTAATGCTTAATGTGTATTCATCAATGTTTGACCTATTCACTTTCTATTTCTTTCCTTGCATTTAAAATTATCTCTTTCATCTTTCTAACTGCTTCGTATAATCCTAAGAATACAGCATTGGCTATAATAGAATGTCCTATGTTTAATTCTTCAATTTCTTTTATCTTTGCTATCTCTGAAACATTTTGATATGTTAGACCGTGTCCTGCATACACTTTTAGACCTTTTCCCTTAGCATATTTTGCAGCTTTTTTTATTCTTTCAAGCTCCTTTTCTACATTTTTACCATAAGCATTTGCGTACTCGCCTGTATGTATCTCTATTGCATCAGCACCTACCTCTACAGATGCGTCTATCTGCTCATAGTCTGGGTCTATGAATAAGCTAACAGCAATACCTTGCTGTTTTATTGGTTTGATAAAATCTTTAAGATAATCTACCATAGACACAACATCTAATCCACCTTCTGTGGTAATTTCTTGTCTTTTTTCCGGGACCAAGGTGACGTTGTTTGGCAGTGCTTCCAATGCTATATTTTGCATCTCATAGGTCGGTGCCATTTCTAAATTTATCGGGATATTTGTGTCTTTTAATTCACACTTTAATCTAAATAAGTCTTCATCTTGTATGTGTCTTCTGTCTTCTCTTAGATGCAACGTTATTTGGTCAGCTCCGGCTTCAATGGCTATTAAAGCACCTTTTACCGGGTCCGGTTCTGTTGTTTTCCTTGCCTCCCTGAGGGTTGCTATATGGTCTATATTAACTCCAAGTCTCATTCCTGCTTACCTTTCTGATTTTAGTTTTTTGAAAGCTTCTTTTGCCGCCTTTGCTTCTGCTTCTTTCTTTGATTTCCCTTTTCCTGTCGTTTTTATCTCTTCAACATGACATTCTACTGTAAACGTTTTATCGTGCTCCGGACCTTCTGATGAGATTAATTTATATGTTGGTATTTTACCATAAAGTCTTTGAGTTTCTATCTGTAAAAGGGATTTATAATCTCTTGGCAGATTTTCCTGCTGGATGTCGTTTATGACTATTTCTTTAAAATTTTTGTTGAATATCTCTCTTGGTATATCTAAATTGTACTGACAGTCTGTGTATATTGCCCCAAAAACTGCTTCAAACACATCGCAAAGTAGCGATTCCCTCTCTGCTCCTTTTTGGTATTTTTCACCTTTGCTTATCAAAACAAAATCTTGGAAATTTAAATTTCTTGCCAATTTTGACAAGTAAGCTTCACTTACAATAGCAGACCTGTACTGAGAAAGCTCTCCCTCTCTTGCATGAGGAAACTGTTTTATAAGGATTTCACTGATGATTAAAGATATAACTGCGTCTCCAAGAAATTCTAAAACTTCATAATCTTGTATTTTTTTATGGTATTCAGCTACAAAAGACCTATGAGTTATGGCTGCTAACAGTAGAGATTTATCTTTAAAAGTATATCCGATGATTTCTTCAAGCTGTTTTATTTTATCTTTAAACTCTCCGACCGATTCGTAATTTTTTTCTTCCATATCAATTTATTTAATCTTCAAAAGCCTTAAATGCTAAGCAAGCATTAGTTCCACCAAATCCAAATGAGTTTGATATTGCAACTTTTACAGGATATTCTATAGCTTTGTTTGGCACGTAATCTAAATCACATTCAGGGTCTGGATGTTCGTAGTTTATCGTTGGTGGAATAACTCCATTTTTGATAGTTAAAACAGTTGCAACTGCTTCAACTGCACCTGCCGCACCGAGAAGGTGACCTATCATTGATTTGTTTGAGCTAACTTTTAATTTGTATGCATGGTCTTTAAATACTTCCTTTATTGCTAATGTTTCTATTTTATCGTTTAATGGAGTAGATGTTCCGTGAGCGTTAATATAATCAACCTCATCCGGGTTGATTCTCGCATCGTTAAGAGCCATCATTATAACTCTTTTTGCACCGTCTGCATCAGCACATGGAGCTGTAATATGGTAAGCATCACCTGTCAATCCATATCCTACGACTTCAGCATAGATTTTAGCTCCTCTTTTCTTTGCATGTTCCAACTCTTCTAAAACCAATATTCCGGCACCTTCACCCATTACAAAGCCGTCTCTCTCTGCATCAAATGGTCTTGATGCTTTTTGAGGCTCATCATTTCTTGTTGATAAAGCTTTCATGTTGGCAAATCCGGCAACTCCAAGTGGTGTGATAGCAGATTCTGTTCCACCTGCTATCATAATGTCAGCATCGCCTCTTTGAATTATTTTAAATGCATCGCCAATAGAATGTGTTCCTGTCGCACATGCTGTTACAACGCAAGAGTTCGGACCTTTAAACCCAAACTCTATGGATATATAACCTGACGCCATATTAGAGATTCCGGAAGGGATAAAGAAAGGAGAAACTCTCCTTACTCCTTTTTCCATTACTACTTTCTGTTGTTCTTCAATGTCCCTCAAGCCGCCGATACCGGTTCCGACTATAACACCAGCCTTTGTTAAGTCAATCTTGTCAAGCTCCAATCCAGAGTCTTGTATTGCTTCTTTTGCTGCTATTACAGCAAACTTAACAAAATCACTCATTCTTTTTAATTCTTTGGAATCTAAAAATTGCTCTGGATTTAGATTTTTAACTTCTCCGGCTATGATTACAGGTAATCCTATAGCAACCGGGTCAAACCTTTTGATTACGTCTATACCGCTAACACCTGCAACAAGGTTTGACCAAAAGTCTTTTACGTTATTACCTATTGGTGTTACAGCCCCTAAACCAGTAACGACGACTCTTCTCATACTCATTACCCTTGTTTTGATTTAATATAGTCTAAAACATCTTTTACAGTTGCTATTTTTTCAGCATCTTCATCCGGGATTTCAATACCAAACTCTTCTTCAAAAGCCATGATTAACTCAACTACGTCTAAAGAATCTGCCCCTAAATCATCTACAAATCTAGCTTCAGGTGTGATTTTTTCAATATCAACACCAAGTTGGTCTGCTATAATCTCTTTTACTCTTTGCTCAACTGACATTTTTATTACCTCCTATATTTGAAATTTTTCAATACATTCCGCCATTTACGTGAATAACTTCACCGGTTATGTAACTCGCCAGATCGGATGCTAAGAATATTACAACGTTTGCAACGTCTTCCGGCTTTCCAAATCTGTTTAATGGTATTTGTTTAAGGTATTGAGCTTTAATATCTTCCGAAAGTTCTGCTGTCATATCAGTTTCTATAAAGCCGGGAGCAACTGCGTTAACTGTGATATTTCTTGATGCAAGTTCTTTTGCCAAGGATTTTGTAAATCCTATTAATCCAGCTTTTGTAGCTGCGTAGTTTGCCTGTCCTACATTTCCAATAAAACCAATAATAGAGCTTATATTTATAATCCTTCCGTATCTTTGCTTAATCATTAGTTTTACAACTTGTTGAGTGACTTTAAACGTACCGTTTAGGTTTACATTGATAACACTGTTCCAATCTTCTTCTTTCATTCTGATAAAAAGTGTATCTTTTGTAATTCCTGCGTTGTTAACAAGTATGTCAATTTTTCCTTGTGTAAAGCTGTTTATCTCTTCAAAGCTTTTTGAGATATCTCCGGCTAAATCTAAATCTATTCCAAATGCTTTAACGTTATACTCTTTTTCAATATTGTTTGCTAAAACTTCAGCTGATTTTCTATCTCTACCGGTAATGATTACATTAGCTCCAAGCTTTGCAAATTCTACTGCAATCGCTTTACCAATACCTCTTGTAGAGCCTGTTATAAGTGCATTTTTACCAGCAAAATTTAGCATTCTAACCTCATTTTAATAAAAAATTGTTAATATTTTACCATAAAATGATGAAGTTTTAGTCATAATGTGAAATGTTGTGATAGATGGTATGCAAAAGACTTTAAAAATACTCGTCATTTCTCACTTTCTCGCATCTTTTGAATTTTCAGCCGTATATAATATATGTTAAAAATTTTTTATTTAGATTTACAAAAGAGGTTTCCGGCCTTGAGCACATTTATAACCAACCACGGAAACAAAGACCTTAAAAGAAGACTGCAAGAGCTTATACAAGTCAGCAAAGAGCTTAAATTTCTTGTTGGATTTTTCTATTTCTCAGGAATAAAAGAATTCTATGAAACTTTAAAAAAGCTATACGACGAAGGCAAGCTTTCGCAGGAGCATATAAAAATCTTAGTTGGATTAAGCGTAGACAAAGGTAGCTTTGGACTGTATGAAGCAGCAACAAAGCTTAAAAGTAAAGACGAGTATTTTCAAGCTTTAATAAACTCTATAAAGACAGCATTTACAAGCCAAGAGTTAGATAATGAAGATATATACGAGCAAGTTAGGTTTTTCGTAAAACTTTTAGAAGAAAAAATAATAGTCATAAGAAAGACCTGGGAGCCGAATCATTCAAAGCTTTATTTATTTAAAACAAAAGAAACATCTGCGCCACATCTTTTTATAACAGGCAGCAGCAACTTAACAAGGGCAGGACTTGTAAGCCAATACGAGTTTAACGTTGAGATAAAAGACTATGGATTTGAAGAAGCAGAAAAGTATTTTGACAATCTATGGAAAGATTCAATAGCATTGTCAGAGGATGATGTGAAAAAGCTTGTTTACACCATAAATAAAGAAACTGCTTTAAGAGATGTAGACCCATTTTCAGCTTATGTTTATCTACTAAAAACATACATTGAAACCCATAAAACAAAAGATACATTTAACGACCTTATAGACCTTATGAAGAGAAAAGGTTATAAGCCATACTCTTATCAGATGGAGGCTGTTTCTCAGGCTATTGCAAACTGTAAATCTCACGGTGGAACGATTTTAGCCGATGTTGTGGGTCTTGGAAAAACCGTTGTCGCATGCATGGTAGCAAAGGCATTAGGAAAAAGAGGTATAGTCATAGCACCGCCTCATCTTATTGGACCTGATGACAAATCTACAGGATGGAAAAAGTACTTAGAAGATTTTGAGCTGTATGGCTGGGAGACTTTCTCCGTTGGAAAGTTAGAAAAAGCCTTAGAGTTTGTTAGAGAGCATGATAGTATAGAAGTTGTAATAGTTGACGAAGCACACAGGTTTAGGAATGAAAATACTCTTAGCTATCATTATCTTAAAGAGATATGCAGAGGAAAGACCGTCCTACTTCTGACAGCAACGCCTTTTAACAACAGACCATCTGACATATTCGCACTTTTAAAACTCTTTACCATACCAAAAAAATCAACCATTGTATTTGATGAAGACCTTAAATCTAAATTTGAAGAGTATGAAAGCCTTTTTAATAAACTTTCTTACATAAAAAATCATTACAACTCTCCAAACAAGAAAAAGAAAGAAAGAGCTTTAAACTACTACAAAGAAATTTTTGGTAAAAATAATGTAGAGGTAGAAATAGACAACGTAAAAACAGAGACTAAGGAATTAGCAAGACATATTAGGTCAATACTCGAACCAGTAGTAATAAGAAGAAACAGGCTTGATTTGAAGCATTACAAAGAAAAGATTGACCTGCCAGAAGTTAAAGACCCGATAGAGTGGTTTTATGAGCTTACAAAAGAGCAGTCAGAATTTTATGATGAAGTAATATTAGCTTTTAGCGAAGAAGAGCAAGGCGGAAGGTTTAAAGGTGCTATTTACATTCCAGTCAAATATGAAAAAGGAATCAAAAACGATGAGTTTGAAATAGAAGATGATAAGCTGAGAAAAGAAGAAAGCTTTTTACTTACATATCAAAGAAACCTTTACGACTTTATGAGAAGGCTTTTAGTCAAAAGATTTGAAAGTAGCTTTGGCTCATTTTATGAAAGCATAAAAAGATTTAAAAGCATTCATGAAACAGCCTTAGATTTTATTGAAAAAACAAATAAGTTTATCCTTGATAGAAAACTAATGGAAGATTTAGCAGAGAAAGACCCGGATGAGATTTTGAAAGAGCTTGAAAAATATGAGCAAAATTTAAAAGAGCAAAAGACAAACGCTGAATATTACAAAGTTTACGACTTAAGCAAGTTTAAGCAAAAAGACAAATTTATAAAAGACATACAAAACGACATAAAGCTGTTTGATGAGTTTTTACAGAAGATGGAAGAATTAAAACTTACACAAAACGACCCAAAGGCAGATAGACTTATAAAGGGCATTGAAGAGTTTTTAAAAGAGGGTAGAAAGGTTGTCATATTTACAGAATATACAGACACTGCAAGACATTTAGAGGAAATACTTAAAAGACATTTTAAAGATAAAGTTTTAGTGGCTTATGGAAACTTAGGAAAAACAACCTTTGAAGAGATAGCAAAAAATTTTGATGCACAGTATAAATACCAAGAAGATAAATATAAAATCCTGCTTACGACGGATAAACTCTCTGAAGGGTACAACCTAAACAGAGCAGGAGCGGTTATAAACTATGACATACCATGGAACCCTGTTAGAGTTATACAAAGAGTTGGAAGAATAAACAGGATAGGCAAAAAAGTATATGATGAGATATACATAGTAAACTTCTTCCCAACAGAACAAGGAGCCGATATAGTAAGGTCTGAAGAGATAGCTAAAACAAAGATGTTTATGATTCATAGCATACTTGGAGAAGATGCTAAAATCTTCGACCCATCAGAAGAGCCTGAACCATCTAAACTCTACAAGAGATTAAACGAATACAGAGAAGATGAAGAAGAAAGCTTCTTTACAAAGGTTAGAGATGAGCTTAGTCAGATAGAAGAGATCCATCCAGAGGTTATAAAGGAAATACAGAACATGCCTCAAAGAGTAAAAACCGCTAAGCAGTCCGACAAAAACGAGCTTATGGTCTTTATAAGAAAAGGCAAAGACCTATTTGTAGGCTATAAAGATTATGCAGAAAGACAACCAAAAACAGTAAGCTTTGAAGAAGTTTATGAGAAGATAAAAGCTACTCCGGAGACAGAAAGATTAAAAATATCAAAGGATTTTTGGAGTAATTACAAAATAGTTTTTGATAAAAAAGCATACATAAAAAGAAAAGCTAAACCAGGAGCCACAGAAGAAAAAGCTATTAATCTATTAAACCATTTAAAAGATAAAGACATTGGAGAATTAAGGTCCTTTGTTTTAGCTTTAATTAAAGATATTGAGGAGTATTCCAGTCTTTCAGAGTATATCTTGCAAAAAATAGCTAAGATTGAAAATCATTTGAATGACATAGAAAAAGTAAAAAAAGAGTTAGAAGAGATTAAAAAAGAGATTGGAGAAGATTTTATAGAGAGAGTAGAAAGTCAGTTAAAATTGTTAGATTTAGAAAATCAAGAAATTATCATGGCGGTAGAAAATCAAAATGGGGGTAGTTGATGGATAAACTTTCAACCCTTGCAAAAGACTTTTCACTTGAAAATTTAGAGAGATATTTATTAGACAAAGGATTTACTGTTGATACAAGCCCTGCTTATAACACTCAAGATATTGAAGAAAAATACAACGTATTAGACATAAAAGAAATTGGATACATTAGATTAAAGCAAGATGCAGATTTGGTAGTCTTTGCCATCAAAATTGATAATCTTACAGAAAGGACAAGTAAAAAAAGACAGTTTGATATTGCTAAAAGACTTTTAGAAAGATATCAAAAATTTTATGGACTATTTGCATTCTATGATGATAACAAAAACTTTAGACTTTCTTTTGTGTTTAAAACTACCCATGGCACAAAGGCAACTTATAGCCACTACAAAAGATTTACATTCTACGTAAGTCCAAATTTACCAAACAAAACATTTAAAAAGCAGCTTGAAGATTGTGATTTTACAGACTTAGACTCTATAAAGCAAGCTTTCAGCACCCAGCCTATCACAAGAGATTTTTACAACGATCTTCAAAATTGGTATTACTATGCACTTGATAAAGTCAAATTTCCTGATGATTATAAATACTCTGATGACCCGGAAAAAGACAGAGAAATCAGAAACGCCCAAGGTTTAATCAGACTTTTAACCAGATTAATCTTCATATGGTTTTTGAAAGAAAAAGGCTTAGTGCCAGATAAATTATTTGATGAAAAAGAGCTAAAAAAGATAGTCAAAGACTTTGGCAAAGGTAATAACTACTACAATGCAATTTTGCAAAATCTATTTTTTGCAACGTTAAACAGACCTATGGATGAAAGAGGTTGGGCAGAGGATAAAGGCTTTCCTGCTAACAAAAAAGACTTTGGAGTAAAAAGCTTATACAGATATGAAGATAAGTTTTTGATAAGCAAAGAAGAAGTAATTTCAAAGCTGTTTAAAGATATTCCATTTATAAATGGTGGACTTTTTGACTGTTTGGATAAAGATAAAGTCTACATAGATGGATTTTCAAGAAATGAAAAGAAGCAGGCTAAAATCAGTGATGAGTTATTTTTTAGCGATGAAAAAACAGTTGATTTATCTAAGTATGGTTTAGGCAAAAATGCAAAGGTTAGAGGACTTATTGACATTTTAAAAAGCTATAACTTTACAACAGATGAAGCAACTCCGATAGACCAAGAGATAGCCCTTGACCCAGAGCTACTTGGAAAGGTATTTGAAAATCTTCTTGCAAGCTACAATCCAGAAACCAATACAACAGCAAGAAAGGCAACAGGCAGCTACTACACGCCAAGAGAGATAGTAGATTATATGGTGGAAGAAAGCTTAAGAGAATAT
>Ga0080004_1102108_pt1 | contig 26981 bp, 27 predicted proteins | sample WasSprMetagenome_FD_69207 | JGI IMG/M metagenome (GOLD analysis project Ga0080004, IMG submission 69207) | Sulfidic aquatic microbial communities from Washburn Spring, Yellowstone National Park, USA - WS (SPADES assembly) (version 2) | ecosystem: Environmental > Aquatic > Thermal springs > Hot... | reverse complement strand
GGCCGTCCCCCTCCCCCCTCGGGCCGACGGGATCATCCCGCTCTCCATCCCAGTGGGAGCAGCCGGCGGGCCCCTTCCCCCCGGTTAAAAAAACGGGAACTCACCTAATTCGAGGAAAACCCAGCCGACAAAAGTCTTTTATAGGAAGAAAAATCAAAAAAGCGATGCGCGTCGTGGTGTGCATCAAGCAGGTTTTTGATCCTGCCGAGCTCAAGGTGGATCCCAGCACGCGCCTGCTCGTCACGGACGGTGTTTCCAGGAAAATAAGCGACTTCGACAAGAACGCCATCGAGGAGGCCGTGAGGCTGAAGGAGAACCAGAAGGCGGAGACCTTCGTGATAACCATGGGGCCCGCGGACGCCATGAGGGCCCTGAGGGAGGCCCTGGCCATGGGGATAGACAACGCCTATCTGCTGAGCGATCCCGCCTTCGACAACTCCGACACCCTGGCCACCGCGAGGGTCCTGGCGGCGGCCATAAGGAAGATAGGGAACGTGGACCTCGTCCTCACGGCCGAGGCCAGCATGGACGGGTACTCCGGGATGGTGGGGCCGAGGCTGGCCGCCCTCCTCAACCTCCCCCAGCTCACCTACGTCAGGAAGATCGTTTCCGTGGGAGACGGGAAGATCGTGGTGGAAAGGGACCTGGAGGAGGGGTACGAGGTGGTGGAGGCCAAGCTCCCCGCCCTGGTCACGGTCACCAAGGAGATCAACGAGCCCAGGTTTGCCACCCTCCCCAAGATCATGGCCGCCTCCAAGAAGAAGGTGGACACCTGGGGCGCCGCCGAGCTGGGCCTGAGCAAGGAGGAGGTGGGGCTCTCCGGCTCCGCCGTTCAGGTCATGAAGGCCGAGGCCCCCGTGATGGGGAGGAAGAACATCATCTTCAAGGAGGGGGAGCTCTCCCAGCAGGTGGAGGAGCTGGTCAAGGCCCTGGTGAAGGAGGGAGTGCTGAAGGTGTGAGGATGGCCGTCCTGGTCTTCTCCGAGAACCTGGAGGTGGCGGCGGAACTCCTGGGCAAGGGCAGGGAGCTGGCCAACGACCTGGGGACCAAGCTCGCCGCCGCGCTGGTGGGAAGCGGGGTGAAGGGCAAGGAGAAGGAGCTCTTCGCCTACGGCGCCGACGTGGTCTACGTGGTGGATCATCCCTCCCTCTCCACCTTCTTCCCCGAGACCTACACGGAGGCCCTGGCCAAGGTGGTGGAGCAGGCCAAGCCCGAGGTCCTGCTCATAGGGGCCACCAAGAGGGGGAAGGAGACCGCCCCCAGGCTGGCCACCAAGCTCAACGCGGGATGCGCCGCGGGGGCCACCAGCCTCAGGATAGACAAGGAGAAGAAGCTCCTCATAGCGGAGCGCCCGGCCATCTCCGCCATGGTGGTGGCCACCGAGTTCTCGAAGACCAAGCCCCAGATCGCCACCGTTCCCCCCAGGACCTTCGAGAAGCCCCCGAGGGACGACTCCAGGAAGGGGGAGGTGGTGGAGGTGAAGGCGGAGATACCGCCCGTGGAGAAGAAGGTGGTGGAGCTGAAGGCCAAGGAGATGAAGGGGATAAAGATCGAGGACGCGGAGCTCATCACCTCCTGCGGCAGGGGCTTCAGGAAGAAGGAGGACCTCAAGCTGCTGGAGGAGCTGGCGGGCCTGATAGGGGCCACGCTGGGATGCTCCAGGCCCATAGCCGCCGACCTCAAGTGGCTCCCGGAGGACCACTGGGTGGGGCTCTCCGGCCACAAGGTGAAGCCCAGGATGTACATGGCCGTGGGCATCTCCGGGCAGGTGCAGCACCTGGCGGGGATGAGGGACTCCAAGATCATCGTGGCCATCAACAAGGACCCGGATGCCCCCATCTTCAAGGTGGCCGACTACGGGATCGTGGGGGACCTCTACCAGGTGATCCCGGCCCTCATCAGCTACCTCAAGAGCAAGAAGGGCTAGGGGCGGCAGGCCTCCTTTCCCAGTAATCCACAAACCTCCTCAGGGCCCTGGCCGCCCTCTCCACCGAGGGGAAGACCGGGACACCCGCCTCCACCAGCCTCCTCCTGATCTCCCCTATGGCCCCCCACCTCCACTTGGACATCTCCCTGGGATCTAGCCCCGCCGAGGGGACCACGGCCAGCAGGGGTTTCCCCCTCTTCTTGAACCTGAGGAGCCCGTTCACCTGCTCCTCCATCCAGAACCTCCAGACCTCCTCCGGTAGGGGATCGTCCTCGGTGAGGTTGAAGACGAAGAAGTCGAAGTCCCCGCTCTCCTCCATCAGCTCCAGCCACTCCTGGGGCATCACGGGGCGCTCCTGCAGGATGGAGAAGTCCACGGGGTTGCCCACCCAGTCCCACTCCCCTGGACACCTCTCCCTCAGCCTCTCCCTCAGGGAGGGGGAAAGGTCCGGCAGCTCAAAGCCCTCCTCCTCCCAGAGGTCGGCCGAGAGCACGCTCTTCCCTCCCCCTCCCCCCAGGACCGCCACCCTCCTCCCCCTGCAGGGGGGGAGGAAGGTGAAGGCCACCACCTGATCCAGGAGCTCCTCGAAGCTCCCCACCTCCACCGCCCCACCCCACCTGAGCACCGCCCTCCAGACCTCCCTCCCCCCCGCCACCGAGGCGGTGTGGGAGCGGATGGCCCTGGCCCCCGTTCTCCCCCTCCCCCCCTTCAGCACCACCACCGGCTTCCTGGAGGAAACCTCCCTGAGGGCCTCCGCGAACCTCCTCCCCTCCCTAACCCCCTCCACGTACATGGCCACCACCCTCGTGGAGGGGTGCCAGGAGAAGTACCTCAGCAGCTCCACCTCGTCCAGGTCCCTCCCGTTCCCGTAGCTCACCACCCTGCTGAACCGCAGGCCCCTGAGGTAGCCGTAGTGCACGAAGTCGGTGGAGAGGCCCCCGCTCTGGAAGATCCCCCCCACCGGACCCGGCTCCTCGGGGAAGGAGTAACCGTAGGTCAGGCCCACCTCCGGGTTGTAGAGGCCCATGCAGTTGGGGCCCAGCACCCTTAGTCCCAGCCTCCTGGCCTTCTCCACGATCTCCCCCTCCAGCCTCTCCCCCTCCTCCCTCCCCGTCTCCGACATCCTGGCCGTGAAGAGGTGTACCAGCTTCACCCCCTTCCTGGAGCATTCCTCCAGCAGGGAGGGGACCTTCTCCGCCGAGATGCAGCAGATGACGTAGTCCACCTCCCCCGGGAGGTCCAGAAGGCTGGGGTAGGTCCTGACCCCCAGCACCTCCTTCGCCCTCGGGTTCACGAAGTAGAACTTCCCCTTGAAGTCCTGAAGGAGGTGAACGGCGTAGGCGTATCCCCCCGAGTAGGGGTTGGGGGAGGCCCCCACCAGGGCCACGCTTCTGGGGCTGAAGAGCCTGTCCAGGTCCTGGGGATCCGTGTTCTCCCTCGGAGCCCTAGCCTATCTTGCCCATCAGGTTCTTCACGGGACTCCGGTTCAGCTGCAGGCCGAGCCTCTCGGGGCTCAGGCCCAGGGCCAGGCCCAGGAGCTGGGAGTAGTAGACCACGGGAAGGTTGAGGGCCTTGCCTATGGTGGTGGCCGCGGCATCCTGCTTCCCGTCCAGCATCCTGTGCCCGCTGGAGCAGACGGTGACCAGCCCGTCGTAGCCCCAGTTCTGGACGGCCTCCACCTTCTCCCCCGCCAGGGTGAGGGAGGCGTCCTTCCTGGTGTAGAAGAGGTAGGCCCCGCAGCAGTCGAGGGCCTCCGGGTAGTGGGGGCTCTGCGCCCCCAGGGCCTCCACCAGCCTCACCAGCTTCTGCGGGTGCTCCGAATCGTCTATGGTCCTGAGCTTCCTCGGCCTGATGGCCTGGCACCCCGTGTGGGCCGCCAGCTTCAGCCCCTTCAGGGGCTTCCTCACCCTTCTCCTTATCTCCTCCACCCCTATCCTGTCGTGGAAGAGCTCCAGCGGATGAAGGATCTCCGCCCCGTCCAGCGGTCCCCTCCCCTCCTCCCTCAGGAGGGCCGAGATCTTCTCCCTCAGCTCGGGGCTTCCGGCCATCAGGGATTTGGCCTCGTAGAAGAGGCGGTTGCACACGTTGCAGAGGGTGACCAGGGGGACCCCCTTCTCGGCCGCCAGGGCCAGGTTCCTGGCCGCCAGGTAGACCCAGCTCACGGTGCCCACGTTCTGGAGGGGCCAGCCGCAGCAAGAGAAGCCGGGGACCTCCACCACCTCCACCCCCAGCTCCCGCAGCACCTCCCTGGTGGCCAGCTCGCAGGCGTACTGCTCCGTGGCCGCCACGCACCCGGGGAAGATCGCCACCTTCATTCCATCTGCTCCTCCATGGCCTTCATGAGGACGGACCTGAACTTTTCGGCGTTGGGGATCTCCAGGGGGGGAAGGCCGAGCTTCTCCCTGTCCACGGAGGTGTCCCCCACCTTCACCGTCTGGGTTCCCTGGATGAAGCCCGTCTCGGTCACGTTCATGATGATCTTGGAGAGGTCCTCCGGGATCTCAGACCCGGAGCTCACCGTCATCCTCCTCAGGAGGAAGATCACGTCCACGGGTGCCACCTCCTGCGGGCACCTCTCCTTGCACTTCAGGCACTGGCAGCAGGCCCAGAGGAGCTCCGACCTCATCATGTCCTCCACGAACCCCAGCCTCACGAAGTTCACGAAGGCGTGGGGCATGATCTCCGTGAGCCTGAAGGAGGTGCAGCCGCTGGTGCACTTGAAGCACTGGAAGCAGTGGAAGGGGTTTTCCAGCTTGAGCTTCTCCACCACCCCGTAGAACCTATCCACCAACTCCGGCTGCGGTTTGGTCGCCCTGAGCTGGTCGGTTATGCCCGGCATTTTTGAACCGATGTATTACTCCCAAGCCGTATTTAACCTTATCGCAGGTCAGGTCTCCAGCCTGAAGACGGGTGCCACCCTCTCTCCCGCCGAGTACTTATCGGACCAGACGAAGGCCCCTGACAGCCTGACCTTCCTCCCCAGCACCTCCTGCCCCGCCCCCTCGGGGAGCTCCAGCCTCCCCATCACCCAGGGTCCCTCCTCCGTCTTCACCAGCCCCACGGCGTAGGGCCCCTGCATGCCCTCGGGGGGAACCCTTATCACGGTGAAGGTCATCAGCTCCCCCCTCCCGCTCATCTCCATCCCCTCCAGCTCCCGGCCCCCGCACTTCCTGCAGACCGCCATGGGGGGACAGGTGACGGCCCCGCACTCCCTGCACCGCAGCCCCAGCATCCTGCCCCTCTTCAGGGCCTCCTCGTACTCCGCCATCCAGGGCCTCATCCCCTCGCCCTCCCCAGGATGAGGTGGCAGAGGGTGCCGTAGGCTCCCCCCATGGTGTCCACCATCCCGAACTCCGGAACGGGATCCACCTGGTTGCCCTTGGGCGCCTCCCCCCTCATCTGCTGGACGATCATGCACACCTGCGAGGCCCCCGTGGCCCCTATGGGGTGTCCCTTCCCTATGAGTCCCCCCGACATGTTGGTGGGGATCTTGCCCCCTATCTCCGTCTGCCCCTCCTCCACCGCCTCCCCGGCCTTCCCCTCCGGGAAGAAGCCCATGGCCTCCAGGGCCACGATCTCCGCGGGGGTGAAGCAGTCGTGCAGCTCCAGCACCTGGATGTCCTTGGGCTCCAAGCCCGCCTTCCTGAAGGCCATCCTGGCGGAGAACACCCTGGAGGGCGGCTTCACCAGCTCCTCCTCGAAGAGCCCCATGGGCCCCCCCGTTCCCTGCCCCGTCCCCAGGATGTAAACCGGGGTGTCCGTGTACCTCCTGGCCTTCTCCTCCGCGCAGAGCACCACGGCCGCCGCCCCGTCGGAGAAGGGGCAGCAGTCCAGCAGGGTCAGGGGATCGCAGACCATCCTGGAGCTCAGGACCTCCTCCACCCTCAGGTTCTCGTACTTCCCGTAGAACTGCGCCAGCGGGTTCCTGGCCCCGTGCCGGTGGTTCTGTATCGCCACGTGGGCCATCTGCTCCCTCAGCCTCTCCAGAGGTATCCCGTAGACCCTGGAGTAGAGCCTGGCCACCAGCGCGAAGACCCCCGGAAAGGTCAGACCGGCCGGAACCTCCTGGTAGGCGTTCAGGGCCATGGCGAAGGTTCTGGTGGCCAGGGGGGTGCCCATCGGTATCACCCTCTCCGTTCCCCCCGCCAGCACCAGATCGTACTGGCCCGAGGCCACCCACATGCAGGCGTCCCTGATCGCCACGGTGGAGGAGGCGCAGGCGCCCTCGAACCTGGTGGAGGGGATGAGCCCCAGCCCCAGCTCCGCCCGGCACTGGGTCTGAATCATGGCCTGTCCCTCCCCGAAGTCGGGGAGGGCCGAGCCCACGAAGAGGGCCTCCACCTCCTTCCCCTCCGCCCCGGCGTCCTCCAGGGCCTGCCGGGCGGCCTCCGCGAAGAGCTCCACCGCCGTCCGGTTCTCCCACTTCCCGAACTTGGTGTGCCCTATCCCCACCACCGCCACCTTTCGCATCTTCTCCCCACCCCTTCCTCCTCTAAAAAATTTTTCTAGAGGCCCAGCTTCCTCAGGAGGGGATCGCAGGAAACGGCATGGAGGTCGAACCCCAGCTCCGGGGGGGCCAGGCCCAGGGCCAGGCCCAGGAGCTGGGAGTAGTGCACCACCGGCATTCCGAAGGTCTCCCCGAAGAGCTCCTCTATCTCCTTCTGCCCCCTGTCGAACTGGAGGTGGCAGAAGGAGCAGACGTCCACCAGGCAGTCCACCCCCCTCTCCCTCAGCTCCCTGAGCTTCTTCCGGGTGAACTCCAGCGAGTACTTCAGGAAGGCCGACCTCACCCCTCCCCCCGCCCCGCAGCACATGAGCCTGCTGGGGTAGTCCACGCTCTCGCACCCCAGCGCCTCCACCAGCTCGTCCACCATCCTGGGGGCCAGGGGGTCATCCAGCCCCTTCTTCTCCGAGGGGCGGAGCAGGTGGCAGCCGTAGTGCACCGCCACCCTCAGGCCCAGGGGCCTCACTGCCCTCCTCCTCAGCTCCTCCACCCCGTAGTCGTGCAGCACCTTGGTGAAGTGGTGGACCTCCACCGCCCCCCGGTACCTCCTCCCCACCCCCGCCAGGATCCCGTTCACCCTCTCCCTCAGCTCCGGGTCCTCCTTGAGCAGCCTGTTCACCTCGAAGAGGGTCTCGAAGCACCCGCTGCACACCGTCAGCACGTCGAGCCCCTTCTCCTCCGCCAGCGAGAGGTTGCGGGCCCCCAGCACGAGCCAGGTGAGGGCGTCGAAGGAGCCCACCACGCCTGGGGCGGGGCAGCAGGAGGCCCCCTCCAGGTCCCTGAGCTCCACCCCCAGCCTGGAGAAGACCTTCCTGGTGGCCGCCTCTATCCCCGGATACCTGTTGGGGGTGATGCACCCCAGGTAGAAGGCGTACTCCCCCTCAACCATCCCTCTCCCCTCCCAGCAGCTTCCTGAAGCCCGTGCGGCCCACCAGCTCCCTGACCTCCTCCAGGGCCCTCGGGAAGGCGTGGGTGGTGGGGGGGTCGCCGGGCAGACCCAGCCTCTCCCTCTGCCTCCTGACCGCGTCGCTCACCGGTACCAGGTGGCCCGTCTGGACCAGATAGCCCGCTATCCTCCTGTGTCCCTCCACCGTCCTCCCCTCCCTCACCGCCACCCTCCTGGCGGCCTTCACCACCTCCACCGGGGCCACCCTCTGGGGGCATACCTCCCTGCAGTAGTTGCAGGTGGTGCAGCTCCAGATCACCTCCGAGCCCACCATCCTCTCCCTGAGCCCCAGCCTGGCGAAGCCCACCAGCTGGTGGGGCTTGTAGGAGGGCTGGAACCTGAAGGCGTCGCACCCGCTGGTGCACCTCATGCACTGGAAGCAGACATCGGGCTCCTGGTCCCCCACCTCCCTCCTCAGCTCCTCCAGGAAGCGGGCGTCCCCCTCCTGCATGGAGAAGAGATCCTTCAGCCCCTTTCCCTTCAACCCTCCACCTCCTTCTCGTAGGTCTGGACCCACATTCCCCTGCACTGCTCCCAGGGCTCCCCCCTCTTCCTGAAGCCCAGCTGGTCCACGCACCTCCTGCTGGCAGCCTGATCGGGGAGGATGTTCACCACCACCCTCTTGAAGCCCTTCTCCCTGGCGAACTCCAGCAGCTGCCGGTACATGGCCACGGCCAGTCCCCTCCCCCTCCACTCGGGGGCCACCGCCTGGTGCTCCCCCAGCACCTCCTCGCCCCGGGGGACCGCCTTGTAGACTCCCACCAGCTTTCCCTCCTTCCTTATTCCGAAGTAATACACCCCTTTTTCCATCTCCTCTAAAATCTTTTCCCTCGGGATGGCCCTCTTCCTCCTCCACTCCTCCGGGTACTCCGTGGCCCGCGGCCAGACCTCCCGGAAGAGCCTCTCTATCTCCGGGGCGTCGGAGGGCTGGAGGCGCTCAACCTTTATCTCCTCCATCCAAGGAGATATGGAACCGGTAAAAAAAGGTGGGGGGATTGCTCCTCTTCTACGACATAAAGCCGGAGCTGGACAGGCACGGGGCCAGGGTCCGCCTGGTCAGGCTCCTGCGCAGGAAGGGGGGAATCCCCCTCCAGCGCTCCACCTGGCTCCTCCAAAGGGTGGACGGGGAGCTCCTGCGGATGCTGGAGGAGGTGAGGGAGAAGGGAGGGGTGGTCTTCCTCTCCGAGTGGAAGCCCATCCCCCTCTCCAGCCTCAGGGGAGACGGGTGGCCGCGCAGGGTGGGGGTGGTGATCCAGGGGCCCGAGCCCCTGTACGGGGGGATGGCCGGGAGGCTCCTGAGCCTGCTGGAGGAGTGGGGGGCCAGGAGGGAGATCAGGATCAGCGGGACGCTGGGGAAGGTGGCCGCCCTGGACCTGGGATGGAGGGAAGGCCTCGAGACCCCCCTCCTCCCCAGCCAGGCCCTGGAGGAGCTGAGCAGGGGAAACCCCGACATGCTGATCCTCCTTACCGGCTGCAAGTCCCAGGAGACGGGTGTGTACATGGGGAAGAGGATCGCGGAGAACGCCAGGCTGGTCCGGCTCCTGGGGATCCCCCTCACCCAGGTGGAGACGGCGGGGGAGGGGGCGGTGATCCACTGGTCCGGGGACCCCTCCCTGAGCCAGAGGCTGGCCAGGGGCCTCTCGCTGGAGCTCAGGTTCCCCCCTCCCTTCACCGGAAAGATCGAGAGGAGGGGCGGGAGGATCTACCGAACGCTGGTGGGGGTGAGGCCGGGGGAGAAGATCCTGGTGGACGGCTACGTGGTGGGGGAGAGCCTCTCCACGCACGTGACCCTGGTGGCGAGGGGGGGGAGGCTGGAGGAGATCTTGGGAGGGAGGAAGTATCCCAGGGGGATCCGCAAGGTGGGAAGGGTGGATCTGGCCCGGTGCACCGTCAAGACCCTGCGCACCCTCCGGGAGCTCCCACCCGGAAGGGCCCTGCCGGGGAGGAGGAGGGGGAACTGGGTCATCCTGGTGGAGAGGGCGGACACCGTCCTGGGGAGGGCCGGAAGGGCCGGGCTGGCCATAGCGGTGGGGGACGACACCACCCTGATCACCCACGCGATCCTCTCCAGGCTGGGGGTGCCCGTCCTGGGGGTGGTGGACGGGGACGCCGACGGGCTGCTGGAGGGGTCGGGGAGGGGGGGGAGGGGGCTCTCCCTGATCAGGGTCAAACCGGGGAAGGACGACGAGGCGGGGGAGCTCCTCAGGGAGAGGCTCTTCGGGGGAAAGGACCGGATGAGGATCCGGACGGATCCCGAGGAGGTCAAGAGGAGGGCGGTGAGGATCCTGGGGGAGCTGGTGGAGGAGGTGGTGGCCCCCTAGGGGACGGCGGTATAGAGAATCTTCCCCAGCGTGTAGAGCCCTTCCCCTTTCCTTCCCCTTCGTGAAAACCATCCCTCCCACCAAAACTTTTTAGGGAGAGGGGGAAAAGGGGACCGATGAAATCGGGGGAGCTTCTCAGGGAGCTCTACCACTGCCTCCACTGCCACCTCTGCAACTTCGCCGACTGGCACGCCCTAGACGAATGGCTCCCCCTCTGCCCCACCTACGCCTACTTCGGCTTCGAGTCCTTCTCCGCCTCGGGGAAGATGGAGCTGGCTAGGGCCCTCCTCTCCGGGGAGCTCAAGCCCTCCCCCAGGACCCTCCAGATCCTCTTCAGCGACCTGGGGTGCGGCGCCTGCCACCAGCAGTGCAGGGGGCTGACGGGACTGAAGGTGGAGCACGTGGAGCTCTTCGAGGAGCTGAAGGCCAGGCTGGTGGAGAGGGGGTACGGACCCCTGCCGGAGCAGAGGGCCTACGCCGAGAGCGTGAGGAAGAACCACAACCCCTACCGTGAGAGGCATGAGGAGAGGACCTCCTGGCTGGAGAGGGAGCTCCCGGAGAGGGCGGAGACCGTTTACTTCGTGGGATGCACCTCCTCCTACCGCCAGAGGGAGATCGCCAGGTCCACCGCGGAGGTGCTCCTGCGCTCGGGGGTGGAGTTCACCGTGCTGGAAGACGAGTGGTGCTGCGGCTCCCCCCTGCTCCGCACCGGACAGAGGAAGCTGGCCAGGGAGGTGGCCGAGCACAACCTGGAGGCCCTGAGGAGGGCGGGGGCCAGGAGGGTGGTCTTCTCCTGCGCCGGCTGCTACCGGACCTTCTCCAGGGACTACCCAAGGCTGCTGGGGAGGGAGCCGGGGCTGGAGCTCCTCCACACCAGCCAGTACTTCCTGAGGATCCTCTCGGGAAGGGGGCTCAGGGGCAACGGGGGGAGGGTGACCTACCACGACCCCTGCCACCTGGGGAGGGGGATGGGGGTTTATGACCCGCCGCGGGAGCTCCTGAGGAGGATGTACGGGGAGGGCTTCGTGGAGATGAGGAGGTCCAGGGAGAACTCCTGGTGCTGCGGGGCGGGGAGCGGGGTGAAGGCCGCCTTCCCCGACTTCGCCCTCTGGTCGGCCGCCAGGAGGCTGGAGGAGGCGGAGGGGGTGGAAGCGGAGGTCCTGGTCTCCACCTGCCCCTTCTGCAAGAGGAACCTGGGGGACGCCAGCAGGAAGAGGGGGGGCATGGAGGTCAGGGATCTGAGCGAGCTCCTGGAGGGGGCGCTGACATGAGGGCCAGGATCAGGGAGCTGGAGAGGAAGCTGGCCGAGGTGGTGGGGGAGGAGAACGTTTCCTCCGACCCCTCCGACCTGGTGCCCTTCGAGAGGGACGACCAGTTCTTCCTGGTCCCCCCCCACCGCCCCGACCTGGTGGTGAGGCCGGGCTCCACCAGGGAGGTGCAGGGGGTCCTGAGGCTGGCCCACCGCCACAGGATCCCGGTGGTCCCGCTGGCCTCCGGGATCAACAGGAAGGGGCTGTGCATCCCCAGCAGGGGAGGGATCCTCCTGGACCTCAGGAGGATGAACCGCATCCTGGAGATAAACGAGGAGATGATGACGGCCACCATAGAGCCCGGGGTGAGCTTCGGGCAGCTGGTGAACGAGGTGAGGAAGACGGGGCTGAGGGTGATCACCCCCTGGGCCCCCTCCACCGCCTCCGTGCTGGCCAACTACATGCTCAGGGGGATCTACGGTCCCGCCACCAGGTACGGGACCGACCACCTCATCTCCATAGAGGTGGTCCTGCCGGACGGGCGCCTGCTCCGCACGGGATCCCTCAACACCCCCACCTCCCGCCCCCTCCCCTACTGCAACCTGGTGAACGGTCCCGATCTCTGCAAGCTCTTCCAGGCCAACCCCGGCACCATGGGGGTGCTCACCAGGGGGACGATAAGGCTATACCCCATGCCCGAGGTGATCAAGCCCTTCATGGCCTCCTTCCCGAACTACGAGTCCATGGTCAAGCCAGCCATCGAGCTCACGGTTAGGGACGTGGTGGAGGCCTGCTGGACCATGACCTTCACCCCCTCCTCCCTCCGGACCCTGACCAGCGGGGGGAGGCTGGAGGGGTTCGCCGACATGTTCGGGGAGGAGGACTTCTTCAGCATGTGGCTCTACGTGGCGGGGGAGAGGGAGAGGGCGGAGAGGGACGAGCAGAGGATGAGGAGGATCGTGGAGGAGAACGGGGGGACCCTCCTCCCCCTTCCCCCGGAGACGGAGGAGGAGATGATCAAGGACGAGATCTGGGAGAGGACCAGCGTGAGGGGGTGGAAGAAGGGGAACCTCTACGGCTGCTCCTTCTACGGGATCATGAAGCTGGCCCCGGAGTACTACCGGGTCTGCAGGGAGATAAGCTTCAGGTACGGCTTCGACGAGTTCCACTACGAGGCCGTCCCCGTGGCCCCCTTCCACGGCCAGCTGGCCTACAACGACCCCTGCATCCTCTGGGACGCGGGGGACCCCGAGCAGGTCAGGAAGATGAGGAGGCTGCACCGGGAGATCATGAGGGCCCTCCTGAAGGTGGGGATCTACGGCTGGTTCAGGCCCTTCCCCGGGGTGGTGGACAGCAGGAGACTGGGGGAGTACGGGAGGCTGTGGAGGGCCCTGAAGGATCTGGTGGACCCCCTCCACCTCATGAACCCGGGGAAGCCCCCGCTCTAGCCCTCCTCTCCCTGAGCTCCCTCAGGGTGGCCAGGTGGGAGAGGGCCCTGGCCGCCCTGGCGGTGGTGGGGAAGACGCACATCCCGCTCCTCACCAGCCTCTCCCTCATCTCCACCTTCCTCTTCTGGACCTCGAAGTCCGACTCCACGGCCAGCACCAGGGCCAGCGGCTTGTCGGGGAAGGCCTCCATCCTTTCCTTCACCCTGGCCAGCACCCTCAGCACCTCCTCCTCGGGGGTGGGGAGGGCCTTCATCATCATGTCCAGGTGGCTGACGTGGGCGATGATGGCGTCCACCCCCGGATCGGAGGCCAGGATCTCCACGCACTCCTCCATCAGGGAGAAGTTGAAGAGCGCGAAGTAGGAGAGGTCCACCGGGTTCCTCACGGAGGTGCCCAGGGGGGGAACCACCCTCCCCAGCCTCTCCATGGTCTCCTCCCGCAGGGGGGCCACCTTCAGGCCGTTCCTCTCGCAGGCGTCCGTGGAGGCCACCCCCGCCCCTCCCCCCGCCCCCACCACGGCCACCCTCCTCCCCTTGGGCAGGGGGAGGTACCTCAGGGCGGAGAGGACGTCCACCATCTCCTCGAAGTCCTCCACCTGCAGGGCCCCGGCCTGCCTGAGGGCGGCCCTCCAGACCTGGACGGAGCCCGCCAGGGAGCCCGTGTGGGAGGCCACCGCCCTGGCCCCCGCCTCCGTCTCCCCTCCCTTCCAGACCACCACCGGCTTCCTGGCCGCCACCCTCCTCAGCACCTCGAAGAACCTCCTCCCGTTCCTGGAGCCCTCTATGTACATCCCTATGATCCTCGTGTCCGGATCCTCCCCCAGGTACTCCAGGAGCTCCTCCGGGGTGACATCGCAGGCGTTCCCGAAGCTCACGATCTTGCTGAACCTCACCCCCCAGTTCTCCGCCTTGTAGGCCAGCTCCTCCGCGTGCCCCCCGCTCTGGGAGAGGAAGCCCACCTCCCCCTCCAGGAGGGGAAGGCCGGCGAAGAAGGACAGCCTCCCCTTGGGGCAGTAGATCCCTATGCAGTTGGGACCTATCACCCTCACCCCGCTCCTCCTGGCCGTCTCCGCCAGCTCCCTCTCCCTCCTCCTCCCCTCCTCCGTCCCCTCCTCCCCGTAGCCCGCGGTGTAGATGCTCACCGCCTTCACCCCCTTCCTGCCGCAGTCCTCGATCACCTTGGGCACGGAGGGGGCCGGGATGGAGATCACGGCGTAGTCCACCTGGTGGGGAATGGCGTCCACGGTGGGGTAGCACTTATCCCCCAGCACCTCCCTCTCGTTGGGGTTCACCGGGTAGACGGGGGCGCCCGAGTTCTTCAGGCCGTAGTAGAAGATGAAGCCGAACTTGGAGGGGTTGGAGGAGGCCCCGACCACCGCCACTCCCCTCGGATGGAAGACCCTGTCGAAGTCTTTTCCCTCAGACGGCATCTAACGCCTTTTCCAAATCCTCTATTATATCTTCCGCATCCTCCACCCCCACGGAGAGCCTCACCAGCCCCTCCCCTATCCCCAGCCTCTCCCTCTCCTCCTCGGGGAGGGCCCGGTGGGTCATGGAGGCGGGGTGCTCGATGAGGGAGGAAACATCACCCAGGCTCACCGCGCACTTCACCAGCTCCAGCCCCCCCATCATCCTGTAGACCTCCTCCCTTCCCCCCTCCAGCTCGAAGGAGACCATCCCCCCGAACCCGCTCATCTGCCTCCTGGCCAGCTCGTGCCCGGGATGGTCGGGGAGACCCGGGTACCTCACCCTCCTGACCCTGGGGTGGGAGCGGAGGAACTCCGCCACCCTGAGGGCGTTCTGGCTGTGCCTCTCCATCCTCAGGGGGAGGGTCTTGATGCCCCGGAGGATCAGCCAGGCGTTGAAGGGGCTTATGGCCCCCCCGGTCAGGACCAGGACCCTCCTGGCCTCGGAGATGAACCCCTCCTCCCCCACCACCACCCCTCCCAGGGCGTCCCCGTGCCCGCAGAGGTACTTGGTGGCGCTGTGCACCACCACCTCCGCCCCCAGCTCCAGCGGCCTCTGGTAGTAGGGGGTCATGAGGGTGTTGTCCACGATCACCTTCGCCCCCCTCTCCTTCGCCAGCTCGCACACCTCCCTCAGGTCCACCAGGTCCAGGGTGGGGTTGGTGGGGGTCTCCAGCAGCAGGACCTTCGCCCCCCTCCTCAGCACCCCCTCCGTTTCCTCCCTCCTCCTGGGATCGAACATCATCACCTCCATCCCGAGCCTGGGGAGGAGGTTCCTGGCCAGGCTGTAGGTGCCGCCGTAGACCGCGGCCGAGCAGGCCACCCTCTCCCCCCTCCCCGCCAGGGCCAGCAGGGAGGTCAGGATGGCCGCCATGCCCGAGGCCGTGGCCAGGGCCGCCTCTCCCCCCTCCAGCAGGGCCACCTTCCTCTCCAGCACCTCCTGGGTGGGGTTCCCGTGCCTGGTGTAAACGTACCTGGGGGGAAGCTCCCTCCCCAGCACGAAGGTGGAGGTCTGATAGAGGGGAACGGCATGGGCCCCCGTCACGGGGCAGGGCTCCTCCCCCCCGTGCACCGCCCTGGTGGAGAAGCCCTTCTCCCTCATCTCCTCACCCGGAAGGGGAGGTCGTGCCCGGGGACGATGACCTCCGCCACCTCCGCTATCCTCCTCATGCTCTCCCTGGCCTTGCGGGCGTCCGTGTGGATCCTGGGGATGATCCCCTCCTCGTGGTGCCTCCTGGTGGGTATGGCGTCCCCCGCCACCACCACCCCCCCGCAGACCACGGAGAGGTGGCCCTCCACGTGTCCGGGGGTCTCCATCACCCGGACCCTCCCGGAGAGCCTGGAGGGGCAGGGGAGGTACCCCGGGAGGCCCGTCCTCTCTATCTCCAGGGGATGGGCGTAGTGCTCCGCCTGGAACCTGTGGTTGCATCCCGTGTGATCGGGGTGGAGGTGGGTGTTCACCACCATCCCCACCTGGGAGGGCCGGAAGCCCGCCCTCCTTATTCCCTCCTCTATAAGGGGCCAGTCCTCCTCCAGGGCGGTGTCCACCAAGATGAGCTCCCCGTCCTCGATCAGCACCACGGAGGAGGAGGCGTACTGCACGGAGACCTCATCGTAGATCACCTTCCCAGGCTTCACCAGGTAAATGCCCTCCCCCAGCTCCATGCTCTCAGCGCAGGGGATGGGGGGGTCGCGGCACCTCCACCTTCACCCCCCTCTCCTCCCTCCTCACCTTCTCCTCCTGCATCCTCAGCACCCTCTCCCCCAGCTCCGTCAGGGCGTAGACGGGTATGCTCCTCCCGAAGGAGGCCCTGGCCAGGGGAGCGAGCCTCTCCCTGAGCACGCTGGAGGCGCAGGCGTGGACCATGTCCGCCCTGCGCAGGAAGGGGAGGAGCTCCTCCCCCACCCCCGTGGTGTGGACCACGATGATGAGGAGGGTGGCCCCCTCCTCCGCCTCCAGCTCCCTCAGCTTCCCTATCAGGGGGGCCTCGGGACCCGTGACCGTCACCCCCACCCTGCGGTGGCCCAGGGAGAGGGCCCTCCTCACCCCCTCCACCTGATCCATCCTTGCCGTGGAGGGGTCCAGGACCACCGCCCCCCTCTCCTGCAGCCTGCGGATCACCTCCGGGATGGGGCTGGTCTCCAGGAGGGCGCTCATCGCCATGCCTATCCCCTGCACCAGCTCGGGCCTGCCCGTGATCACCGTCCCCGCCCCCTCGCACACCGTTACCGTGGTCTCTATCACTCCCCTCTCCAGGGCCGTGGCCAGGCACTCGGAGGCCCCGAAGCCCACCCCCATCCCCTCCATCTCCAAAACCCTCCCGGGGGTGCAGAGGCCCAGCAGCTCTATCCTCCTCTCCACGGACTCCCTCACCCCCTCCCTGCTCCTCTTCCCCTCCCCGGTGAGGGCCTCCAGCACGGGGCAGAACTCGGTTAGGGGCTCCCCCACCGAGACCACCCTGCCCCCCTCCACCACCACCCTAGCCTTCGCCACTTCCCATACGTGCCTGTCCACCCTTCACCCTCTCCATCCAGTACCTGACCTTCCCCACGATCTCGTCAAGCTTCTCCTGGGGACAGGTCTGCCCCCTTATCACCCCCGTGATCACCTCCACCACCACCCCCTTGGTCTCGGGGACCTCGGGCTCGAACTCCCTGGTCCTTATTCCCTCCGCCGCGAAGTCCTGGAGGGTCACAGGGGCCTGGGAGACCACTATCGCCGGGATCTCCACGTTCCTCAGGAAGACCTTGACCTTGGGGATGAAGTGCCTGGGAACGTTCCCCACGTGGATGAGGGCCAGCTTGTGCCTGCGGATCTGCTGCTCCTCCTCCGGGGAGAGGCTGGAGTAGGCCGCCCCCACCACCTGATCCATGAGCTCCTCGGGGGGACCTATACCGGCCTTCAGGACCAGCACGCTGACGTTGAAGCCGGCCTCCCTGAGGCCGTAGGTGATCTCGCATACGGGCTTGGTGATGTGCCTGGGGCTGGGCCCCATGGAGAGGACCACCAGATCGGGCTCGGCCGCCTCCGCCAGCGTCCCCCTCTGGGCCAGCCCCCCTCCCAGCCCCAGCCCGGCCGTCTCCCTGCAGTCCACCACCCTGCACTTCCTCCCCAGCCTCACTCCCCTTCCTCCTCCAGGAAGCAGGTGTCCATCCTGAGCACCAGCCTCCTCCCGCTCAGGGCCTCCTTCACCCTGGTGAACCTCCCCACCTTCAGCTCGAAGCCGTAGGGGAAGACCTGCTTGCAGACCTCCCTCAGGGCCTCCAGCTGCTCCAGACTCTCCATCTCCACCCAGAACTTCCCCACCTGGATGCGCAGGACTATCTCCTTCCCCCCCACCTTAATGCTCCTGCGGTAGAAGATGGAGGGCCCGTGCATCATCACCCTGGAGATCCCCCTTATCTCCCTCAGGAGGTTCAGGAACCTGGAGACCGTCTCATCGCTGGGCAGGCGGTAGGGGAAGACCTCCACCTCGGGCTTCTCGGCCTCCACCCTTAAACCTTCACCCCCCCGCTTATAGCCCTGAGCCTCTCGGGAAGCTCCAGCCTGGAGAGGGGGAGGAGGATCACCAGGATGTAGTCCCTCATGGCGGACCTCCTTATCTCCGCTATCTCCCCCAGCCTGTGGCCAGCCACCTCCAGCTCCGCCAGCCTGCCCGCGAACTCGGGGTAGGGCAGCTTCACCCTCACCCCCCTCAGCTGGGGGGTGACGGGCAGGGGAGCCCCTCCCCTCAGGGTCTCCCCCAGCTTCCTCTCTATCTCCGCCTTGAGGACCAGCGGGGAGAGGAGGGGGGGATCGAGGGAGAGCCTCCTCCTCTCCTCCTCCAGCGCCCTTTCCACCGCTCTGGCCACCTCGTCCAGCTTCCCTATCTCCGCGAAGGTCCTGGCCCTGTAGGGCACCCTCCCTATCCCGGAGACGTAGGCGAAGGCGTGGGGGAGGGAGGGGAGCTCTGGGCCCCCCGCCACCACCACCGGGACGGAGAGGTCCTTGAAGAGCCTCCACTTGTGCTCCCTCAGGCAGTGCTCGAAGTTCCCCAGCACGAAGACGGCCGCGTCGTGCTCCTCTATCAGCCTCTTCTCCTCCTCGCTGATCTGGCAGATCCTCTGCCCCGGACCCCTGGCCAGCCCTATCATGTTGGTCTTGGCCCCCTCCCTCCTCAGGTACTCCGCCACGTCGCAGAGGGGGTGGGGGAGGTGGTGGCGGGTGACGGTGGGGGAGACCACCGCTATCTCGGAGCCCAGGAGGGGCAGCCTCTTCAGCTTCCCCTGGAGGTCCCTGGTCAGCTCCTCCACCCTCCCCACATCCTCCTCCGGAACGGAGAAGGTGATGGTGACCTCCGACCCCACCAGCCTCACCTGGAGGATGGAGCCCCCCAGGTCCTCCACCAGCTCGAGCATCTCCTGGTGCCGGTACCCTCCCCCCTCGAAGAGGAACCCGGGCAAGTCAAAGCCTCCAGGGCATGGCCCCCTCCTTGAACTTGGCCTGGACCTCGGCCGCCTCCACCTTCCTCCTTATCCCCTCCATCTTCTCCGGGGGCACGGGGGAGGGCGGCCTGCGCAAGGCCTCCCTCACCTCCTCCACCCACCCCTCCTTGATGGGGTTCTCGCTGGCGATCAGCAGGAGGTGGTCCTCCCCCCTCTCCGCGTAGCCTACCCTGAAGCCCACGGGTATCACCCTCTCCACCGCGTCCATGATCCTCTCCATCATCCTCTCCCGGGGATGGGAGACCACCATCTCCTCCAGCTCCTTCGCCCCCACCGCTCCCGGCGGCACCACCACCTCCCACCGGTCCAGCTGCTCCACCCCACCCTTCCCGAACCTCTCCCTCAGCAGCCTGGCCAGGAAGGGGGCCTGCCCCTCGTCCAGGAGGACCACGTGGATGCCGTCGGGAGCCTCCTGGACCCTGGCGCAGTCCCTCACCCTCACGGGGGGCAGGGGGGGACCCAGCCTCACCCTGACGGCGAAGAGGGGCTTCCTGATGTCCACCAGGATCCTCATCTCCTCCACCGCCCCCCCCAGGCCCAGCTCGGAGAGGGCGTGCTCCGCTATCACCTTGGACATGAGGACCCCGTAGCCGTGCTGGTAGGAGGGGTCCAGGGACTCCGCGAAGACCTTCTCGCTCACCCTCTCATCCCGGAAACCAGGAGGGCCGCCCCCACCGCCCCCCCGAACTGCGGAAACCTGGGCACCCTTATGTCCACCTTCAGGATCTCCCTCATCTCCTTCACCAGACCCTCCACCAGGGCCGTCCCCCCCACCTCTATCACGGGCAGCCTGAGGTCTATCTCCTGGAGCTGGGTTTCAAAGACCTGCCTGGCCACGCTCCTGCAGGCGGCGGCGGCGATGTCCTCCCTGGAGCTCCCGCTGGCCAGCCCGGCCACCAGGTCCTGGATCCCGAAGATGGCGCAGTAGCTGTCCATCCTGACCTTCTCCGGGTCCCCCTGCAGGGCCATCCTCCCCAGCGTGGGCACGTCCACCCCCAGCCTGGAGGCCGCCAGCTCCAGGAACCTGCCGGAGGAGCCGGCGCACACCCCTCCCATGGTGAAGCTGTCGGGGATGCCGTTCAGGAGGGTCATCACCTTGTTGTCCAGCCCCCCTATGTCTATCACGGTGGCCTCCCCCCTCTGCACCCCCGCCAGGAAGGCCGTGCCCTTGGAGACCACCGTGAGCTCCTCCTGGACCAGGTTGGCCTTGAGGGCCTCCCTCAGGAGGAACCTGCCGTAGCCCGTGACCCCCACCCCCTCTATCTCCCCCTCCTTCACCCCCGCCTGCTGCAGGGCCTCCCTCTTCACCCTCTCCGCCGCCTCCAGCACGTCCGTGGTGGGGATCCAGCCGGTCCCTATGATCTCGTTGTCCCTCATCACCACCGCCTTGGTGGTGGAGGAGCCGGAGTCTATGCCCAGCGTGAGCCCCTCCTGCCTGTCCCTGGCCAGCAGGGCCTTCCTCTCCGCCAGCGTGACCAGGGCCTCCAACCTGATGAGCAGCTCCCCCAGCTTGGGCTTCTCGGTGAAGGAGTACATCACCAGGGGAAGGTTGGTCCTCTCCTGCAGGTACCTCCTCACCGCGTGCTTGGCCAGCACGCCCTCCGCGCACCTGAAGCAGGTGAGGATGAGGGCGGCGTCCGCGGGCACCCCCTCCGCCAGCGCCCTCGCCCTGGCGATCATGAGCCTGAGGTTGGGGCTCTGCACCTCCAGCCCCACCTCCTCCACCGCCCGGTCTATGTCCTCGGGGGAGACCTCCGGGAAGAAGAGCTCGGCGCCCACCATCGCCGCCGCCCTCTCCAGCATGGCCTGAATCCCGCTCCACTCGGTGCCGCAGGACAGCTGGGCTATCCTGGTCATCCCTTCAGCCTCCTCAGGAACTCCGCTATCCTCCTCACCATCCTCCTGGCCTCCTCCCTGTCCCTCGGGTACTCCACCTCCAGCACCGGGATCCCCCTCCTCCTCAGCAGGTACAGGATCTGGAGGCTGGCCCTGGCGCAGCCCGAGCAGCCGAAGGCGTAGTCGGCGTTCCTCACCACCACGGCCGCCTCCGCCTCCTCCACCATCGGACCCATGACCCCCATCCTCCCCCTGACGCCCGAGGGGGCCTCGATGGAGACGTACTTCAGCCCCCTCACCAGATCCTCCTCGGTCAGGTTCAGGGGGGGATTGTCCAGGCCCGGATCTCTCACCCTCTCCCCCACCGCCCTTCCCAGGGAGAGGGGGGTGTGGCCGAACCTCTCCACCAGGTCCGAGAGGATCAGGCTGTTGGGGGGGAAGATGAACACCTTCACGGGATCTCCTCCCTGAGGACCTCCCTCAGCTCCTCCACCCTCAGCCTTCCCTCCCTCTCCTCCCTCTCCTCCTCCTTCTCCCCCTCTTCCAGCTCCCTCAGGGCCTCCCCTATGAGGGGGAGCTTCTCGAACTCGTAGTCCAGGAAGGAGAAGCCCATCCTGGGGCTCCCCCCCCTGGAGGCCCTGCATATCCTGGGGTCCCCGGGGGGATACCCCCTGGGCTTCGAGAAGATCCCGTAGGGATCCAGCTCCCTGGCCCTCCTCAGGGCCTCCTCCACCTCCTCCCTCCTCCCCTCCACCACCACCCCGAAGCAGGTCTCCTTCATCCTCACCCTGATCCCCCTCTCCACCAGGTGGCGGTAGAGGGCTCCGGGCGTGAGCTCCGAGCCCGGGGAGATCACGAGCAGACGAACCTCCTCCTTCACTCCTCCATCACGTATATCACATCACCCGCCTCCCTGTTCTTCAGGCTCTCCATCCCCCCGACCACCCTCCCTATGAGGTTGGTGGCCTCTAAAGCCTCTCCGGTGGGGCCGAAGGTCCTGCTGGGCCTCAGCCTCACCCCCACCAGCCCCGTGAGCCTGCGGAAGGAATTGGTCACGCCCAGCATCCCCTCCTCCACCTCGCCCTCGGCCACGTTCTCCGGGGGAAGGGATTTGAAGGTCTTGCCCCTCACGCTGGAGAGGAGGAGGATCTCCTCCGTGGCGGCGGTGACGCTGAGCTTCCCCACCGGGGAGGTGACCATCTCGGCCACCGCCCGGAAGTGGGCCACGCTCCTGGGGGCCTTCTCCTCCCAGAGCCTAACCCGGATCACGGCCCCGGGGTCCACCCCCAGGGTCACGGCCACCCCCTCCTCCTTGACCTCCAGGGTGAGCTCTGGCCTCTGCTCTATGATCACCGCCTCGTCCCTCTCGTCCCCCACCCTGACGTGCCTCACCCCCTCCTGCTGGAGGAGGCGGGAGGCCTCCGCCTGGGTCATGCCCACCACCACCATCCTGCGCGGAACCGTTTTGACCAGCAGCCTGTCCCCCTCCCCCACGTGATCGAGCATCTCCCCTCCCCTCACCACCCTCCCCACCACGCTGTGGTGGGGGGAAGGGGGGGCATCCCTGCGGTACAGGTAGAGGGAGCCCGCCCTCCTCCCCGAGTTCCTCACGGTCACGGCCCCCCTGAACCTCATGACGGTGTTCTCCTGGGGAAGGTTGTCCACGGGGATTCCCTCCACCGAGAGGAAGGAGGAGCCCTCCAGGGCTATCCTCCAAACCCCCTCCCTCGTTATCCCCAGCAGGTGCTCGGCCCCCCTCTTGGCCTCGAGGAGCAGGGACACCTCCAGGAAGGTGAAGATCTCCATTCCCTCCTCCAACCTCATCCCCGCCGGGTTCCCCCCAACCGGCTCCCTGAGCTCCCCCCTCAGGGGGCTGATCCGCTGGAGGAGGTCCCCCCTCCCCAGCCTGCCCAGGAGGTGACCTCCCCTCACCACCCTCCCCAGCAGGGGGAAGGCCTCCGGCACCCCGTATACCCCCTCGTGGTCCCTCCTGCTGAAGCCCAGGAAGGCCTGGGAGGGATCGAAGCCCCCGAACCCCAAGAAGACCTCCCCCTCCCTGAACCTCCTCCTCTCCCTCCCCGGCTTCACTTCCCCTCCCCTCAGGTCCACGGGGCCGAAGACCACCACGTTCTTCGTCTCCCACCACATCCCCTTCCCCTCGAAGAGGCGGAAGTTCCTCCCCCACCACCCCAGGAGGCCCTCCTCCACCCCTATGGCGATGGTTCCCCTGCCCGTCTCCAGCGCGTACTCCCTGGGCTCCTCCTTGGGCTCCACCCTCCTCCTGACCAGGATCCTGCAGTCCTCGCGGTGGGGGGCCCCCAAGAGCCTCAGCGCCTCCAGGACCGAGAGGTGGGGGGGAACCTCCCTCTCCTCCCCGTTGACGAAAACCCTGACCATCATCCCCTTCCCCCCTCCTCCCTAAAAACGGTCCCTGGGCCCAGGTACCTCTTCAGGTCCCTGGTGTTGGCCCTTATCTCCTCCCCCTGCCTCCTCACCTCCTCCACCAGCCTCCTGTAGAGCCCGTCCGTGAGGGGGAGGGGCCTGGACCGGGCGCAGGCGGCCGCCAGCATCAGCTCCAAAGCCCTGGCCTCGGCCACCGTCAGCCCCAGCCTTCTCCCCCTCTCCCCCTCCTCCTTCATGAACACGGGATTCTCCTCCTCGGGAAGGGAGAGGACCTCCTCCGCCAACGGGGTGCCCGGCAGGGGATCCGCCAGGCTGATGGTGTACTCGTCCAGCATCAGCTCCTCCACCAGCTCCCTGGTCTCCCGGTAGTCCTCCTCCGTCTCCCCCGGATAGCCCACGATGAAGGCCCCACCCACCTCCAGGCCAGCCTCCCTGGCCCTCTCCACCCCCTCCCTTATCTTCTCCACCGTGATCCCCTTCCCCATCCTCCGGAGCATCCTGTCGCTCCCGGACTCCATCCCGAAGATCACGAAGCCTATGGTGTACCTCCTGAGGGCCTCCAGCACCTCCCCCTCCGCCTCGTCCACCCTGAGATCCGGGACGGAGAGGTTCTCGGGCCCCACCACCTCGCTCACCCTCTCCAGCAGCAGGGGGAAGTCCCCCTCCCCGCCGTACTGGGTGGAGGTCCCCCCGAAGAGGGAGATCCTGCGCACCCCCTTCGCCACGAAGGCCTTCACCTCCTCCACGATCTCCTCCAGGGGTCTGGACCTCACCTTCCGGCCGAAGAAGCAGGGAACCTGGCAGAACCTGCATCCCCCCCTGCAGCCCCTGTGGGTCTCCAGGTAGACCTGGGCACCCCTTATGTCCTGCTCCCTTATGTCCGGGGGGATCTCGGGAAGGGGCCTTCCCGAGAGCTCCGGGGGGCTCCTGGGGCGGGTCCTCACCTCCTCCCCCTCCCTGAGGAAGGCCACCCCCTCCACCTCCTCCAGCCCCCTTCCCCCCTCCAGCGCCACGAAAACCTCCGGCGCGGTCTCCTCACCCTCACCCACCACCACCGCCTCCACCTCCGGCAGGGCCCTGAGGACGAGCTCGGGCACCTGGGTGATGGGTCCCCCCACCACCACCCTGGCTCCCCTCCTCCGGAGGCGGGGGAGGATCCCCCTGGCCTGGCGCAGGTGGGCGAGGGAGGTCAGGCTAAGCCCCACCCACCTCTCCCCCTCCAGCCCCTCCAGCCCCCTCACCACCCTCACCCCGTATCCCCTTTCCCTCAGGATTCCCCCCACCAGCATGGCCCCGTAGGAGTAGACCTCGGGGGAAGCTATGATCACCCTCTCCCTTCCCACAGCAAGAATGAGGGACCCCTCCTTTTAGTCCCATCGGGGTTTTTAGTAAGGATGGACCGGGAACCCATCCTCACCGTGAGGGGCCTGTGCAAGAGCTACCCCCTGGAGGGAGGGGGGAAGGTGGAGGCGCTGGAGGACGTCTCCTTCGAGCTGGGAAGGGGGGAGATCCTGGGCCTCATAGGGAGGAGCGGGGGGGGCAAGAGCACCCTGATCCGCGTCCTGAGGGGGTCCCTCCCCTTCGAGAGGGGTGAGGTGAGGCTGGGGGAAGCCATCCTCACCCCCTCCTCACCCCCCGAGGACCGGAGGAGGCTGAGGGAGCTGACGGCCCTTCACCTCCAGCGCTCCTTCGGGCTCTGGGAGGGCACCGTGCTGGAGAACGTGATGAGGAGGCTGCACGCCCTGGAGACGGGGGACGAGGCCCTGCCCCTGCCTCCCGAGGACTCCGAGGAGTTCCTCAGGCTGAGGGAGGAGGGAAGGAAGTTCCTGAGGGCGGTGGGGCTCCTGCACAAGGAGAACCACCCCGCCTTCACCCTCAGCGGGGGGGAGAAGCAGAGGCTGGTGCTGGCGAGGCAGCTGGCCCTGGGGAGCAGGCCCCTCCTCCTCCTGCTCGACGAGCCCGTGACCATGACCTGCCCGGCCACCAAGAAGCAGGCGGTGGAGGAGATAAGGAGGATCAGGGAGGAGCTGGGGATCTCGGTGCTGGTGGCCTCCCACCTGCCCTCCCTCCTCCTGGCCCTCTCCGACAGGGTGATGTGGCTGGAGAAGAGGGTGGTGGAGGTGGGTCCACCCAGGGAGGTGATCTCCCACTTCCTTTCCCAGCTGGAGCCCCCCCTTCCCCTCTCTCCCCCCCGCAGGGGAATCCTCCTGAGGGTGAGGAACCTCAGGAAGAGGTACCACGCGGAGGTCCTGAAGGAGACCTTCGAGCTGAAGGGGGTGAGCTTCGAGGTGAGGAGGGGGGAGATCCTCTCCATCGTGGGTCCCTCCGGGGTGGGGAAGACCGTGCTGCTCAGGCTCCTCTCCGGGATGGAGCTCCCCGATGAGGGGGAGGTCCTCTACAGGATGGAGGGGAGGACGGTGAACATGGCCAGACTGAGCTACCGGGCGATGGAGGTGAGGAGGAGGATAGGCAGGATCCACCAGGAGCTCGACCTGCCCTACCACGCCACGGTCAGGGAGCTGGCCATGGCCAGGCTGGGGGTGAAGGGGGAGAGGGCGCTGGCCTACGCCAGGAAGAGGGCCAGGGAGCTGGGGCTCAGGGAGGAGGTGGTGGACGCCCTCTACAGGCTCACCGATTACCCGGAGAGGGAGGCGGAGGTCAGGCTGGAGGAGCTGGGGCTGGAGAAAACCCTGGTGAAGGAGCTCTTCCCCGTGGCTCCCTGGGAGGCCGTCTCCAAGGTGATAAAGCCCACCCTGCGGCTCTGCCAGCTGCCGGAGGAGGTGGTGGACAGGAAAACCTTCGAGCTCTCCTGGGGGGAGAGGATAAGGCTGGCCATAGCCCTGGAGCTCCTCTTCCGCCCCTCCGTCCTCTTCCTGGACGAGCCCTTCGGGGATCTGGACCCCCTCACCCTGAGGGGGGTGACCAACGTGCTGAAGCTCCTCAACCGGGAGCTGGGCCTCACCATGATCGTGGTCAGCCACCACCTGGACTTCGTGAGGGAGATCTCCCACCGGGCCCTCCTCATGCTGGACGGAAGGCTGGTGAAGGAGGGAAGCCCGGAGGAGGTGGTGAGGAGCTTCATGGAGATGCCGGGGGCGGAGTTCCTCTACGAGCTCGGCCCGAGGGCAGACGAATAAATTTTTAACTCCCCGATGCCAAACGAGAAAATGCGCAGGTACCTGAAGGTGGACCTGGACAAGTGCACGGGGTGCAGGACCTGCGAGCTGGCCTGCGCCGAGGCCAAGAAGAAGGGATGCAACCCCAAGAAGTCCCTCATCAGGGTCACCTTCGTCCCCCCCTACTTCTTCCTGCCCCTGAGCTGCCAGTTCTGCGACAAGCCCCCCTGCGTCAGCTCCTGCCCGGAGGGGGCGCTGGAGGTGGACGAGCAGCACAGGATAAGGGTGGATCCCCAGAAGTGCATAGGCTGCACCTGGTGCATGAACGTCTGCCCCTTCGGGGCCATCGTGCTGGACGAGGAGACCAACGTGGTGAGGGTGTGCGATCTCTGCGACGGGGACCCTGAGTGCGTGAAGGCCTGCCCCACCGACGCCCTTGAGCTGGTGACCTCGGAGGTTTCCAGCCTCAGGAGCAGGATCTCCGCCGCCCAGAAGCTTCTGGCGGGCCTCACCCTCTCCGGAGAGGTCCTGGGGGAGGTGAAGGGGTGAAGGGAGGGTACGTGGGGAAGATCCTGAGGGTCAACCTCTCCACGAAGGAGATCAGGAAAGAGTCCCTCCCCCCCGACCTGGCCAGGAGGTTCCTGGGCGGGGTGGGGCTGGGGAGCTACCTGCTCTACAGGGAGGTGCCCCCGGGGGCGGATCCGCTGGGGGAGGCCAACAAGCTCTTCTTCTGCACGGGACCCCTCACCGGCACCAGGATACCCACCGGCAGGTACGTGGTGGTCTTCAAGTCGCCCCTCACCTCCATCCTGGGCTGGTCCAGCTCGGCGGGCCACTGGGGGCCCGAGCTCAAGTTCGCGGGCTACGACGTCCTGGTCGTGGAGGGGGTCTCCCCCCAGCCCGTCTACCTCTGGATAGACGACGACTTCGTGGAGCTCAGGCCCGCCGCCCACCTCTGGGGGACCACCACCAGTCAGGCCCAGAAGAAGATCAGGGAGGAGCTGGGGGACGAGGAGGTGAGAGTGGCGGCCATAGGCCCGGCGGGGGAGAGGCTGGTGAGGTTTGCCTCCATCATAAACGATGAGGGGAGGGCCGCGGGCAGGGCGGGGGCGGGGGCGGTGATGGGGTCGAAGAAGCTGAAGGCGGTGGCGGTGAGGGGACACGGGGGGGGGGGGGTGGCGGATCCCGAGAGGGTTTCGGAGGTGGTGAAGAGGATGTACGAGGTCTGGAGATCCGAGACCTTCGTGCGCTCCCTGCACCTCTACGGGACGGCCGCCATG